>ERZ773208.474-NODE-474-length-38022-cov-8.382385_pt1 | contig 38022 bp, 35 predicted proteins | sample MGYA00581006_ERZ773208 | MGnify/ENA primary metagenome ERZ773208 (study PRJEB29015, sample SAMEA2737793) | human gut metagenome | biome: human gut; feature: human-associated habitat; material: faeces | place: China | collected 2012 ... | reverse complement strand
GCATAGCTAAAGCTTTTTGGAACCACCGGCATTGCCGGTGGTTTTCTTTATACAATCAAACAGGGACTGCGTTTGCAGTCCCTGTTTTTGCGTGTTTTTAAGTTTTACAGCACGAATATATGGTTATATCTCCCGACGGGGGACATGACCTCACTTATCATGCACACCTTGCCCTCGCCGTTTATGAACAGGGTTGGCTCCCATTCGTCGCTGCCGATCACGGCAAGCGTTTCGTCTCGCGTGCCGGTCACGTCGGCAAAGCCGTCGCCTGAGATGTCTCCAAAGTCGACATAGTATTCCTCGACCGCCGCCTTCGCCTCCTCGCGGAGCTTATCCGGCAGATCGACCTCGTCGATACCGTAGGCCGCGGCAATGTCGGCATTGTTCATCTCGCGGTTTTCGCGCGTGTTCATGCTCGCGGTGTAATACTGTATATAGTCGTTCGGGTAGTACACCGAGACGAGAACGGACGTAACATCGCCGCTTTCAAACACCTCGCACTTTATCCCGCCGGTCGTCAGGCTCAGCTCGTCCTCCATCGCGGCCAGCTCGTCCTCGACTATCGGGCGGAGCGCATCGTCAAAATACTTGTTTATCCGCTCCGCGTCCTCGCTTCCGCCGGAAAACGCGGGGATCTTATATGAATAGTTGTAGACGTTGCCGACGGAGTCGGTATATGTCCCTCTCTTATCCTCGGTGAAATACACCTCAGGCTTCACGGATTCGCTCTTGGCCTCAGTCAATCTGCCGCAGGCGCCAAGCGCAAAGAGCGCCGATATGCAAAGCAAAATTGCGATAATCTTTTTCATGTTTATATCTCCTTTCTGCTCCATATCTTAACGCACTGCGCAAATCTGCGCCACATAAGAATTCTTAAATCATAGTATTTTTTCTGTGTACTCGAATTGATGTCCTCCAAGCTCTATTCTGAGTATAAATGATAGACTGTCACCATCCTGCATCGCTTGGGGCAGACTTGCGGTAAACTTGCGGTATTCCCTCTGCTCCACGCTCGGCTCTTCTCCGGGACGTGAAACGGTGATTTCCTCCGTTCCGTCCGTCACGGCGACACAGTCCTCCGGCAGTTCGGCTCCATTGAGGATAAATTCAAGCTCCGCATTCTCTATGCCGCTGCCCGTAAGCCGAACTCCATATAGCCCCTTCTCAGCGTCGAAGTCATAGAGCAGCTCCGGTCCCGAACCGCAGCTTTTATCCGCGCTGTATTCTTCGACCCCCTCGCCCCGCTCAAGGCTCATGCGCAGCTTCACAATCGGCAGCGCTCCCACTCCGAACCTGCTCTCATAGGCTGCGAAATCCTGCGGTGTCCACAGGAACGAAGACGACCAGTGTCCCGCGTCTATCTCTTCCCGCGTCAGAATGAACTCTTCAAACGCCCCTCCGTCCCGCGCGTCTATCGCCTCTACCTTGACCGCGCTTACGCTCTGCGGCTCGGCTATTACGGCGTCGGCCACGCAGTATGAGCCGTTGATATACGCAAAATATATGCCGCTGCCGGGAGCGGTGGATGCCGTCACGGGCACTTCGGTTTCTGCCGCCGGCGACTCCGGCAGCTGCGGTTTCGCTTCGGGCTTCACTTCACCAAATGCAAGTATGCATACAAACAGCGCAAAGGCCGCTGCATAGTACGCCCATTTCTTCCGCTTTTTCCCCGCCGCGGCGGTATTATCGGCGCAGCCCCGGTTAAATTCGTCCGGCAGCGGCGCGGACTCAGGAGGAAGCGGCGAAAACTCGCCGGATTGTCTTCTTTTCATGCGGCTCATTTACTATGTACGTCAAGCTGCGGGAACGGGCACTCTATCCCAAGGCCGCGCAGGCCGAGAAGCAGATCCCTGTTCAGACTGCGCTGTGCCGCGTAGATGTTCTTCTCCGTAACGTCTGCGCAGAAACGCAGGACAACCGCCGATTCGCCAAGCTCCTGCACTCCGAGATAGACTGGCACGGCGTTCATACGCTCGCGGTTCGCTTCAAAGATTTTCTCCAACAGCGCAGGCAGCTTCGTCTCCAGCTTCTCGATATCCGTATCATACGGTATTCCAATATCCGCAACCGCCTTTGAGCTGCGCTCGGAGCGGTTCAGGATATTTCGCATGTCCGAATTGTTCACGATTTTTATATTGTCGCTTGAGTCCGTGATGCAGGTGGTGCGCAGCCCAATACTCGTAACAGTGCCCCGGAAGCCGCCAACCTCGACTATGTCCCCGACATTGTATTGATTCTCAAACAGCATGAACAGCCCCGTCACCATATCCGCAATGAGACTTTCCGCGCTGAAGCCCACTATCAGCGCCAGAACGCCGACGCTTGCGACGACCGCCATTATATTTACTCCGAGTATCGTCAAGCCCCAGCAGAGTATCACAAGCGCCGCGGCATAGCGAAGTATGCTCATGCTGAGCGTAATCAGACTGCGTGCTCTGCTGCCCGCGGGATGCAGCAGTCCGAGTATGGCGACTGCGAGCTTTTCCACAAGCAGTACCGCTGCCGCCATTGTCAGCAGGCGCAGAAGAGTCTCCGCTCCCTGCCTGCCCTGTACCGACAGCGCTTCCGGCTGAAACACCCCGCTGCCGAAGCCCAGAACCAGCAGTGCCGTCAGCACCGCGGCGGATATGATAAGAGAAACCCAGCTTTTCTTTTTCATGCAGATCACTTCTCCTTATCAGATAACGTACTTGTAATTATATAGCAAAGCGTTCCGCTGCGCAACACAAACGGCGGACAACATAAGCGTACGCGCAAAAAGTTTATAAAAATATTGCAAAAGCCGCAAGGACTGTTTATAATAATAAAATACGGCACATGCCGTATATTATTCACAATTATGAGTGCCGCCCGGCACAAAGAAAGGAAAGGTGCCATTATGAAGCATCAGAAAATTGCCGGTATATTTGCCGACGCTTCCGCTTTTGATGGGCAGAAGATCAGAGTCTGCGGCTGGGTCAGAACCGTCCGCGACCTGAAAAACTTTGGATTCATCGAGCTTAATGACGGCAGCTGCTTCAAGTCGCTGCAGGTCGTGTTTGAGAGAGGCTCTCTCAATAATTACGATGAGATCGCAAAGCAGAATGTCGGCGCGGCGCTGATAGTTGATGGTACGCTTGTGCTGACTCCGAAAGCAAAGCAGCCCTTTGAGCTGAAGGCGGATGCGATAACCGTCGAGGGCGCATCGACCCCCGACTACCCCCTCCAGAAAAAGCGCCACAGCGTTGAGTTCCTGCGCACGATCCAGCATCTGCGCCCCAGAACCAACCTCTTCTCCGCAACCTTCCGCGTCAGGAGCGTTGCGGCGCAGGCCGTCCATGAATTCTTCCAGAGCCGCGGCTTCGTATACGTCAACACCCCGATCATCACCGGCTCCGACTGTGAGGGCGCGGGCGAGATGTTCCGCGTGACGACGCTTGACCTCAACAACCTCCCCCTCAAGGAGGACGGCACGGTAGATGACAGCAAGGATTTCTTCGGCAAGCCCACTAGCCTGACCGTCTCCGGCCAGCTCAACGCCGAGAACTTCGCCATGGCTTTCGGCGACGTGTACACCTTCGGCCCGACCTTCCGCGCCGAGGTATCCTACACTCAGCGCCATGCCGCCGAGTTCTGGATGATAGAGCCGGAAATGGCCTTTGCCGACCTCAACGACTACATGGACACCGCCGAGGCGATGGTGAAATACATCATCAACCGCACGATGGAGCGCTGCCCGCAGGAGATGGAGTTCTTCAACTCCTTTGTCGACAAGGGACTGCTTGAGCGTCTGCACAACGTCGTCTCCAACGACTTCGGCCGCGTGAGCTACACCGAGGCCGTCGACATTCTCAAGAAGAGCGGCCACAAGTTCGACTACCCCGTCGAGTGGGGCATCGACCTCCAGACCGAGCACGAGCGCTACCTCACCGAGCAGGTCTTCAAGAAGCCCATCTTCGTCACCGACTACCCGCGCGACATCAAGGCGTTCTACATGCGCCTGAACGACGACGGCAAGACCGTCGCGGCGGCGGACTGCCTTGTCCCCGGCATCGGCGAGATCATCGGCGGCAGCCAGCGCGAGGAGCGGCTCGACGTGCTGCTTGCGCGCATGAAAGAGCTTGGACTCAAGGAAGAGGACTACTGGTGGTATATCGACCTGCGCCGTTACGGCAGCTGCCGTCATGCGGGCTTCGGCCTCGGCTTCGAGCGCATGGTAATGTACCTCACCGGCGTCAGCAATATCCGCGACGTGGAGCTGCATCCGCGCACCACCGGCAACGCTGATTTCTGATTTTTGATATGCAAAAATGACTGTATCCTGCGATACAGTCATTTTTATATAGATTTACAGTGAACTTTTTTAACCGTAATTATATATAAGATTGCAATATAACACCGTAATATCGGGCATAGGCACTTCTCCGGCCATTGAATTAAATATATAAATTCCTTCAAAGATACCATATACAACGATGACGTCATCGTCTATTAAGCGGCTCTCATTTTCATCAGCATATCGATACGAAATATGTATAGTATCGCCAGTATAATGAGGTATAATCCCTCCTCCGCTATTTCTTGTATAACATCTTGCATCTATCTCGTTATTGTTTTCTTCGGGTGGCATAATAATTCTACCTTCAAACTTGACAAACTCGCCGATATACCTATTAGGATTTCTCATTAGGTCTTCGTAACGAATCTTTATGCACTGCTCTTTAAACTCCTCTTCAGTCATAGTATTTTTAATCGCATACTTTGCTTCAATTTTGCACTTCTCAACATAAGATGAGCTGTCTTCATAATCGCCGAGTTCCTCAAAGATGGCCTGGGCTTCCTCATATGACCCTTCATCGAACAAAGAGATGGCTTTCTCATAGTCTTTCTTTTGGCTGTTTCCGCACCCGCACAGTGAGAGTACCATAGACAGCGCCAGAAGTAACGCTACTGCTTTTTTCATGTTTGTTTTCCTCACTTTCTTTTGAAATAAACTGTCCGCTCAATTATCGGCTCTTCCTGAACATCCGCGATTTTATACCCATGTTTCCTTGCCCACTCGGCGACCGCTGATTTGTTTTTCAGATAGCTTTTACTTTTCGGCAGCGCGGCGCCTGTCAATTCCTCATACTGTGCACCCGTCAGGCAAAAATTCTCTCCGGTTTTGATAAAAGAATCTAATTTTTCTAATTTCGGTTTTGCTCCCACTTCCTTTTTCCTCTCTTTCTTTTATAGTTTAACTGCGCAATTCTTTACAAAATAAAAAGGTGCGCAGCCACAAACGAGGCTACGCACCGAAAAACACAGCACTCCGTTTGTTGCTACACAAACCTTCGTACATTACAGAGAATGCAGAAATGGAGAATGTGTTTTTACCAAAAGGAAAAACTCATTCTCTGCAAGTACGATATGCGGTTTGTGTAGCAAATTTATTTTATCATACCTCTTTTTATAAAACAAGACTTTTCGGTTCTAAAAAAGAATAAAATAAGCTGAAAACATTGAAACCGGCTGTATCAATGCGATACAGCCGGTTTTGAGTATTTTATGATAATATTTATTTTACCCTGTCGTCGCCGCGGTTGGCGCGGCGCAGGCCGATCTCGGTGCCGTTGAAGATGCGGACGTAATTCTCCTTATGCTTTATGATTATCGCGACCGTCGCCACGCAGAGGATGGACGCGAGCAGCACACTCCCCGCCGTGATGCCGAAATAGGTCGGCACGAGGATAACGGTGGTCACGGTGCCGACGACAATATAGTCCGTGATGAGCGTCACGATTGCCACAACGGCGAGCACTATGAGCGCGAATTTCCAGTTGAGCGCGATGGTCATGCCGAGATAGGACGCAAGCCCCTTTCCTCCGCGGAAGCGCAGATAGAACGGGAACATGTGCCCCAGCACGCAGGCGACGCCCGCCGCGGCGCCGATGAGCGGCAGGCCGGGGCAGAAGTGCTTCGCCAGCACGACCGCAACGACCGCCTTGCCGATATCGTGCACGGCGACGATGATGCCGGCCTTCCAGCCCATGAGTATCATTGCGTTCGACGCGCCGAGATTTCCGGAGCCTCCCTTGCGCATGTCAACGCCGCGCAGTTTGGACAGGTACAGCGCCATGTTTGAGCAGCCCAGAACATAGCTGAGCAGGATGACGAGAATGTAGCGGATGACAGTCAAAGAGAACGACCTCCTCTTTATCGGAAAAATATAAAACATTATAGCAGGAAATTTTCCCTGTGTACAGTAGTTTAAAAATTTTAATTTTTATGTGACGAGCGCGCCGTAGGTGAGTATCCCGACATTGTCGCGGTATATCGCGGGAAAATCGCCGAGGGGTAGCGGGTTCACGCCCTCGCCCACCTCTATCGTATAGCCAGGCCGGTCATAGTCCTGAATGAACCAGTCCTTATATCCCGCAAAGCCCGATGCGTACGGCGTCTCCTCGACGGCATAACCGGAGACCGAAGCGAAAAGCTCCGCTATCGCGCGGGAATTCGCGGGTTCATAGTCCAGGAAGCGCCAGTATATCACGTGCCCCTGACTGTGATACGACAGCGTGAGCGACGGGTCGAGCGCGAGCGTGTAGTCGTACATTGCGCGGCTCTCCGGAGCCGTGAGCGGCGCGGAGCCGACATAGTCCGCCGGTGCCGGAGACGTGACGCCCTGCGCAAACTTTATCGCCTTTGCGTTTTCCCATCCGGCGGGGTACTGGAGGTTCAGGTCAACGCCGCGGATATTCGCTTTCCAGCCCGACGGGAACGGAAACTGCGGGTACCTGAGCGCGATGCTCCGCGCATAATTGAAATACTCGCCCTGCGCCAGCTCTCCGGTGACGAGGTCGATGCCGTCCGGATTCACGGCGGGGATAATATATATGGAAGCATAGCTCAGTATCTCCGCCGCGCTGCGGCCGAAAATTTCACCGGCGTTTGCGTAGGCCGTGGCCAGCTGCTCGGCAAATTTCAGCAGAACCGGCGTCGTCAGCCACTCGTTTGCGTGGTGCGAGGCGTTATACAGCACGCGATTATCGCCGCGGCCAAGCTTCAGGCTCCACAGCGGCCTGCCCATGACGCTGCGGCCGATCTCGCCCGTCGCTATGAACGGATACCGCGCCGCAATGCCGCGCACGCAGTATCCCACCAGCGCGGCGCTGTATCTTATATCCGTCGGCACGACGTCGAACGGCAAGGGCACGACAAGCTGAGTCCCCGGCTGCGGTGTCTGCACGCCGGGATTTGCGAGCGCGATCGCCGCGGGCGACGCAGAGTGCATCGCGGCGATGCTCTCAATCGTGTCGCCGGAGCGCGCGGTGTGCAGGATATAGCCCGTGTACCACGGCAGCAGCGCGCGGTGCGTCCGGCTGCCGACGATCCCGTCCGTCTGAAGTCCGTTTGCCTGCTGAAACCGCGTGACGGCCTGCATCGTCGCGTTGCCGAATATTCCGTCCGTCTCCAGCGGCCCATAGCCCGCGCGGTTCAGCCCCAGCTGCAGAAGCTGCACTGACGGCCCGATACTGCCGTATTTTAATATTCTCATAGCTTTCCCCCCTGTCTTCCGGAAAGTATATGCCGGAAACCGACGTCATATGACGGCGTAAAGGCGGCGTTAAATTTTTCCGGCACTTTGTAAAGCGCTCGCCAAGAAGCATTGATAAGTATTGAACGATCTGTGAGCACGGTGGTAATATGCACATGCTTTCTTGTATAGATTGCCAATTTCAAAAGGAGGAAAACAAAAATGAAAAAGTATCTTGCACTGATTCTTGCTCTGTGCATGGTGTTCGCGCTGTGCGCCTGCGGCAGCAACGCGGCAACTCCCGCGGCTCCCTGATCCCGATGCTGACCCTCGGTATCCCCGGCGAATCCGTCACCGCGGTCCTGATGGGCGGCCTCGTCATCCAGGGACTGGCTCCGGGACCGGAGCTGTTCACCAAGCACGCCGATATGACCTACACCTTCTTCGCAGGCTTCGTGCTCGTGCAGTTCTTCATGCTCGCCATCGGTACTCTCGGCTACCGCGGCTTCGCGCAGATCTCCCGTCTGTCCGACGCGATACTCATCCCCTGCGTCACGGTGCTGTGCTTCGTCGGTTCTTACGCAATTCATAAGAACCTCAGCGACGTCGTCGTCATGCTGATCTTCGGCGGTCTGGGTTACCTGATGCGTAAGTTTGACCTCAACACGGCGGCGGTCGTTCTGGCGCTGATACTCGGCCCGATAAGTGAAAAAGGCCTGCGCGGCGCGCTGCGAGTCAGCGGCGGCGACCTCGGCTGCCTGTTCGCGTCTCCGGTGAGCTGGGTTCTCATCGTCCTGAGCGTCATCGGTATTTTCTCCCGATCCTCATGGCAAAATTTGAGAAGAAAGTCACCGGCGGCGAAGTGCTCGAAGAGTAATCACGATATTTATAAAAAACAGCTATGGGAAATTCCCATAGCTGTTTTTACTGTTTTACCGTTCGTTTGAGCCTTATCGCGCCGAGAATGTACACTGCCGGTACGGCAACGCCGCTCAGCCATACATAAGCGCTCGCGCCGTAGCCGACGATGATCTGCATGACGTTCGCCGCCAGACCGAATATCAGCGCCGCTGCACCCCATGCGATGCACCTGTGCGCCAGCAGCGGCTCCTCGCAGTACAGCGCTCCCATGAACCCTGCGACCAGCTCCAGCACGCCGCCGAGTATTGCCGCGATTACCGCGCCGCGGTACAGCCATATATGCGCGCTGTCAAACAGGCGCAGGTTCATCGCCGAGGCGAAGAAGTTCAGGCAAGTGAATGCAAAAAACGCCCGCACCAGCGCCGAAAAGAATAACAATATGCTCATGTCCTTGAGCAGAGAGCCCCGTTGTTTCATGTGTATCTCCGTCCCGTCAGAATATCATCTCGACAGGCGCTTTATAATTGCGCAGCTCGATCTCGCTGTATTCTCCGCCGGCCTCGCCGTCGCGCGTCCACGCAACGGGCTTTTCAAACGTGAATTTTGCCTTTTTCGTGTGCAGGATCAGCAGCTTGTCGCTGTCAAAGCGCTGGCTCAGCACGCTGTCCACGATCTCGCCGAAGCCGACCACGCTGCCCGGATCCTTCACCAGCACCAGTTCCGACTCGCCGTCGCCGAGGCAGACCATCTCCTCGGGCAGGCGGACTATGCCCGCGACCGAAGTTGAATTCGACATGCTGCCGTACACGAGCCGCCCCTCGAATACGCCATCGTCGTACTCGACGCGGGTGTTGTAGCTCTCCAGCTTCGGCAGCGCGGCCATGCCCTGAAGGACGTAGGCCAGATGCCCCAGCAGCTTTTTCTGGTTCTGCGGCGTCGCGTAGCTGACCTCGGTGAACGCGCCGAAGGCCGCTATGTACGCGAAGTACTTGTCGTAATCAAAGCCGCCCACGTCGAAGGGGTGCGGCTCGCCGTTGAGAATGCGCCGCGCGGCGCTGACGGTATCGTTCTTCGGCAGGCCGAGCGTCGTGGCGACGTCGTTTGCCGTGCCCATCGGGATATAGCCAACCTTCGGCGGATTCTCAAGCCGCATCAGTCCGGCCAGAACCTCGCTGAGCGTCCCGTCCCCGCCGACGCAGCCGACTATGTCAAAATCCGCGCCGTATTTCGCCGCAAACTCCGTCGCGTCGCCGCGGCCGGAGGTGAAGAACAGTGTTGTACGGCAGCCGCCTTTGTCGAGCAGATTGAGCGCGTCGCCCAGCCCGTTTCTGAAGCCGCCGCGCCCCGCCGCGGGATTTATTATAAGCATCAGCCTTGTCATGCTGCTTTCTCCTTTTTTAACATTTTTACGTCTCAGGTTGAATACAGACCGCTTTATCCGCTGATTTTTCATAATTACAGCGGATATTATCAAAAGTTTTCAACATTTTTTCTTTCTTTTATAATTGTCAGTGCTGCACCTATGATGCATACCGCAAAAACAGTCCAGAAGAATACTTGAGCTGTTTTGTTTTGCGACAGCTCCGCAATCAGCATTTCGCCGCCGGTCCCGTTCTTCACAATTTTCGATGATGCTTCCACACTATATATCTCTCCGAGATATTCGCATTTAAGCGTTCGTCCGCCCATTTTCTCAAGCAGCAACGTTCCACGTTCTGAATTTTCATTTATGGACACATGAAATTCATCTATAAGGTTTTTACCGTCAAATATGTAGAAATTATTGTTTTTTGAATATATAATCCAGCATCCGTCCACAAACCCGATATTTCCGCTTCCGCTGCTCGCGGAATCTACGCGTACTCCGAACATGAAAGACCCGTCCAGCGAATAAAATCCGGCGTAGCCCGCATCCTCATAGAAAACGGCAATTGTATCGTCGGCCACGGCGAGTTTGCTCACATCCGCGGCCGGTGCATATGGTTCGTCGTATATTTTTATTTCACCCTCAGACAGGCTGAATATCGAATTGAACCTCGCAATAAAGATTATTCCAATAACTATTATAACAGAGCTAATTACAGCTAGCGGCTTGATCTTCTTCATATCGATACTCCAAACCGTTTATATTCTCATTATATTTCCCGCCGCGCTTTCCGTCAACTTAATATTACACAATAAAAAAGACACAGCATAAGCTGTGTCTTAATTTGCGTTTAATGCTTTACTCCATAGCGTTGAGCTTGAGATCCATCGCGGACTTTTTGTGCGCCGCATTATTCTTATGCAGCAGACCCTTACCGGCCGCGCGGTCAACAGTCTTAACGGCAACTTTATAGGCACTGACGGCTGCATCGCGGTTGCCATCGGCAACGGCTGCGTCAAACTTTTTAATCATGGTCTTGAGCTCGGTCTTCTCAGCGCGGTTCTTTGCTCTGAGCTCCTTGGACTTCTCGTCCCTCTTGGCAGAAGATTTAATGTTGGCCATGTTTCGATCGCCACCTCCTCCTATAAAATTGAGTCACCATGGACTCGCGTTAAAAGATTATAGCAAAGAAGTTATTGAAAATCAAGTGTTTTTTAGAAAAAAGCAAATATTTTTTTCTCTTGTTATTTATTGCGCCGCGGCAGGGAAAAATACACAAGATATTGATTGCACGGAGGTATTATATGTCAATAAATGTAAGAACCGATCTTGCGAGCGAAGCGCGGCGCATCGCGCAGGGCGACGCCGGAGAAATGACCACGCTGCAAGGCGTTGAGGCGCACGAGGAGACTCTGCACGGCTTCGGCGTCACGGCTGTAGAAATTCTCGACGACATCGGCGCGCAGCAGCTCAATAAACCGATCGGCAAATACTTCACGCTTGAGCTGCCGTCGTTCATGGACAGAGGCGGAGAGAATTTCGCCGGAGCGGCGGAAGCAGTCTCGGAGCTGCTGCGGCGCTGCCTGCCCAACAGCGTCGGCTCCGCATTCATTGCCGCTCTCGGAAATCCGGACATCACCCCTGACGCACTCGGGAATCTCGCCGCGGCCTACACTCTGGTCACGCGCCACCTGATGCCGCTCCCCGGCTTTGAGAGCTTCTGCTCAACTGCGCTCTGCCGCACCGGCGTTCTCGGCACGACCGGCATGGAGAGCGCGGCGCAGATACGCACTCTCGTGCGCGAACTGAAGCCCGACTGCCTTATCGTGATCGACGCATTGGCGGGTGCTGACCCGTCGCGCCTCTGCCGCACGGTGCAGGTCTGTGACAGCGGAATCGCGCCCGGTTCCGGCGTCGGCAACGACCGAGAGCCGCTGAACCGCGATACGCTTGGTATCCCCGTCGCGGCTATTGGCGTGCCGACGGTCATCGACGCGTCCGCTCTCGGCGGGGGCGACGCTGTCGCCGGTATGTTCGTGACCCCGCGCAATATTGACTCCGACGTGCGCCGAGCCGGCCGGCTCATCGCCTACGGCATTAATCTCGCGCTGCACAGGGATATAACCGTCGCTGACATTGACATGCTGGTCGGCTGATGTTTCACGTGAAACAAGGCGCGTACGCCTTACAACGTTTCACATGAAACATATGAAAAACTCAAAAATGTTTCATGTGAAACATTGCAATATGACGCAGCTGCTGATATAATGCTGAAATGAAAAAGGGGTGAGAACTTGGCAAAGATAATAGCAGTGGCTAACCAAAAGGGCGGCGTGGGCAAAACCACAAGCTGCGTCAATCTCTGCGCGGCGCTTCACGCAATGGGGAGACGCGTGCTCCTCGTCGACTGCGACCCTCAGGGCAACGCCAGCTCAGGCATGGGCGTGCCGAAAGCAAGCCGTCCGAACACCTATGATATACTGATAAACGAGACAGCGGCCGTGGACTGCATCCGCCACACCGACTATAGCGACGTGATACCGACCAGCAAGGAGCTTGCCGCCGCTTCTGTCGAGCTTATCGGCACGGATAAAAGAGAATTTGTCCTGAAAAACGCGCTGATGACGCTGTTCACGGATTATGACTATATTTTCATAGACTGTCCGCCGTCACTCGAACTGCTGACCATCAACGCACTCGTCGCGGCTGATAGCGTACTTATCCCGATGCAGTGCGAATACTACGCGCTCGAGGGTATTGCGGATCTGATGACCAGTATCAAGATGTGCAAAAAGCGGCTGAATAAACGGCTTGAGATTGAGGGCATCATTCTCACCATGTATGACGCCCGTATGAATCTCACGGCGCAGGTCGCAAACGAGCTGAGAAAATATCTCGGCGACAAGGTCTATGACACAGTCATCCCGCGCAGCATAAGGCTTTCCGAGGCGCCGAGCCACGGAATACCCGGCGTGATATATGAAAAATACAATAAAGGCAGCAAGGCGTACATGGCTCTCGCCGAGGAGTTTGACGCGAGAAGCGCCTCGAAGAATTAGGAGGGGACATGGCAGCAAAAGAAAAGAAAGGGCTTGGCACAGGTCTTGGCGTTCTCTTCGGTGCTGACGAATTCGACGACGAAGCCGAACAGTTGACACTGCCGATATCAAAGGTCGAGCCGCGCAGCGAGCAGCCGCGCGAATACTTTGATCAGGAGGCGCTGGAGGCGCTGGCCGACTCAATACGCCAATACGGACTTATCCAGCCCATCACAGTTAGAAAGCTCGACAGCGGATATTATCAGATAATCGCAGGAGAGCGCCGCTGGCGCGCATCACGCCTCGCGGGGCTGACCGAGGTTCCGGTGCGGGTCATTGAAGCCGACGACCGCAGAACAGCCGAGCTTGCGCTGGTAGAAAATCTTCAGCGCGAGGACTTGAACCCGATTGAGGAAGCAAAGGGCTATAAGCTGCTTATCGAAGAATACGGCCTGACGCAGGAGGACGCCGCTCGCAGCGTCGGACGTTCGCGTCCCGCCGTCACAAACGCGATGCGCCTGCTCATGCTGACGCCGCCGGTCATGGAAATGGTCGAGAAAGGCAAGCTTTCCGCGGGGCACGCACGCGCGATACTCTCGGTCTCCGAGCCGTCAAAGCAGCTTGCCGCGGCAAACGAGATCATAAAAAAGAACTATTCCGTCAGAAAAGCTGAGCAGCTTGCCGCCAGAATTGCCAGAGAACCGCGTCAGGCACCGGAAGAAAGCGGCGAAATAAGCGTTGACTACGCGGCCGAGATATCAAACGAGCTTTCAAAAAAGCTCGGACGCAAGGTTAAGCTGATAGACGGAAAGAGAAACGGCAAAATAGAAATTGAATTTTACGGCGCGGACGACAGGGAAGCGCTGATAGAAAAATTACTTAAACTATAAAAACAGGAGAAGAAAAATGCTGGACATAAAGTTTGTAAGAGACAATCCCGACGCCGTTCGTGAGAATATCAAGAAGAAATTTCAGGACGCAAAGCTGCCCCTCGTCGATGAGGTGCTGGAGCTTGACGCGAAGAACCGCGCCGCAATAACCGAATCAAGCGACCTGCGCGCGAGCAGAAATACCCTCTCTAAGCAGATTGGCATGCTCATGGGTCAGGCCAAGAAAGACCCCTCAAAGCTCGAAGAGGCCGAGAAGATAAAGGCTCAGGTCAAAGCAAATGCCGACCGTCTCGCAGAGCTTGAGGCACTGGAGGAGCAGTACGCCGCACGCATCCATGAGATCATGCTGAATATTCCGAATATCATCGACCCCAGCGTTCCCATCGGCCCTGACGACAGCTGCAACGTCGAAGTACAGCGCTTCGGCGAACCGATAGTCCCCGATTTTGATATTCCCTACCACACCGAGATAATGGAGCGCTTCAATGGCGTCGATATGGACGCTGCAGGCCGCGTCTCCGGCAACGGTTTCTATTACCTCATGGGCAATATTGCCCGCCTGCACTCCGCGGTTCTGGCATACGCGCGCGATTTCATGATAAATAAGGGCTTTATCTACTGTATCCCGCCATTCATGATACATGGCAACGTCGTCGAGGGCGTCATGAGCCAGACCGATATGGACGCCATGATGTACAAAATTGAGGGCGAAGACCTCTACCTCATCGGCACCTCCGAGCACTCAATGATAGGCAAGTTCATCGACCAGATAATCCCCGAGGATAAGCTCCCGCAGACTCTCACCAGCTACTCCCCCTGCTTCCGCAAGGAGAAGGGCGCGCACGGCATTGAAGAGCGCGGCGTATACCGTATCCATCAGTTTGAGAAGCAGGAGATGATCGTCGTCTGCAAGCCCGAGGACTCCATGGACTGGTACGAGAAGATGTGGCGCTACTCCGTCGAGCTGTTCCGCAGCATGGAGATACCCGTGCGCCAGCTGGAGTGCTGCTCCGGCGATCTGGCCGACCTCAAGGTCAAGTCCTGCGACATTGAAGCGTGGTCTCCCCGACAGAAGAAATATTTCGAGGTCTGCTCCTGCTCCAATCTCGGTGACGCGCAGGCTCGCCGCCTGAAGATGCGCGTCAAGGGCGCTGACGGCAAGATGTATCTGCCGCACACCCTCAACAACACCGTTGTCGCGCCGCCGCGCATGCTCATAGCTTTTCTTGAAAATCACCTTCAGGCTGATGGCAGCGTGACTATCCCCGAAGTCCTGTGGCCGTACATGGGCGGCATCAAGGTTCTGGTGCCCGAAAAATAAAAAAGTAAATATTTTACATGAGATAAATGCATGAAGAAGCTATTTGAAGAATTCAAAGCCTTTATCAGCCGCGGCAATGTACTTGATATGGCCGTCGGTGTCGTCATTGCAACGGCCTTCGGCAAGATCACGACCTCTCTTGTAAACGACCTGCTCATGCCGTTTATAAGCTGGATATGCGGCACGCGCGACATGAGCGCGCTGAATCTCCTTGTCCGCCCCGCCGAGATCGTAGATGGCGAGGTGGTGCGTGAGGCGATCACCATCGGCTTCGGCAATTTCATCGGAACGGTCATAGACTTTCTGCTCATAGCGATCGTGGTGTTTTTCATAATCAAGGCGTTCAACACCGCGCGCAGCCTGACCGAAAAGCAGAAAGAGGAGGAAGCGGAGGCAGACCCCAAGCCTACCACCGAAGAGCTTCTGACCGAGATTCTCGAAGAGCTGAAGAAAAAATAAATACATACCGCAAAAGGCACAGCGTTTTGGCTGTGCCTTTTCTTCTCTTCTATATTATATTTATATCTTGCAAGGCAGCATGATTTTTGATATAATAAATAAGTTAATAGATATATCATCGGCGAGGTATGTAATTATGAACTCTCTCAACGATATCTGGCAGGAAATAATAAGAATTTTATCATCTCAGCTCACGCCGACGGCCATAACCACATGGTTTTCGGACTGCGAGCCGGTGGAGATTGACGATTGCCGTCTCGTCCTGCACACCACAACGGACTTCAAGCGCAGCATTATAAACTCCCGCTTCGGGGACACGATAAAAGCCGCTCTGTCCGACCTTTTCTCCTGTGATTTTGATCTGCTCATACTCGCCGGAGACGAAATAAACGAATACGTGAACAAGAAGAAGGACGACAACTCCCTTCCCGAAATGGCCGGATACACCTTTGACCGCTTCATCGTCGGCAACTCCAATAAGTTTGCGCATGCAGCGGCCATCGCCGTGGCGGAGAATCCGGGCAAGGCGTATAATCCCCTCTTCATCTACGGCAATTCTGGCCTCGGAAAGACGCACCTTCTCCTGTCGATAGGCCAGGCCATACACGACCGCGATCCGTCGAAGAAGATTGCATACGTAAAGGGCGATGAGTTCACGATACAGCTCGTCAAGGCTATCAAGGACGGCACCGCAGAGGAATTCCGAACCAAGTACAGAAACGTCGATCTGTTCCTCGTTGACGATATCCAGTTCATCGCCGGCAAGCAGCAGACGCAGAACGAGTTCTTCCATACTTTCAATAACATCTACGAGGCCGGACACCAGATAGTTCTGACCTCCGACCGGCCGCCGATGGAGATGTCCCTGCTGGACGACCGTCTGCACACCCGCTTTGAGGGCGGCCTGATGGCGGATATTCAGCCGCCTGATTTTGAGACGCGCATGGCGATAATCAGAAACAAGGCCGCACAGCTCGGTCTGCTGCTCTCTGACGACGCCGTGGAGTACATCGCGTCTAATATTACGGCGAACATAAGACAGCTTGAGGGCGTCATAAAACGCCTCACAGCGTATAAAGAGATCCTCAATGACGTTATAACAATAGACTCCGTGAAACGCGCCATAAAGGACGTCATCCGCATAGGGACGTATATTCCGACACCGGACTGCATCATCCGCGAGACGGCGCGCTACTACTCGCTGAACGAAGACGATCTGCGCGGCCAGAACCGCTCTAAGAACACGGCGATAGCGCGTCAGGTATCCATGTATCTCATGCGCTCGCTGACGAACCTGTCGCTCAAGGATATCGGTGCTCAGTATGAGGGACGAAATCACGCAACTGTGCTAAGCTCAATCCGCAAGGTGGAGGATCTGCTGGTAACGGACGCGAACATGGCGGCCACGGTAAGAGACATCACATCGAACATCAATTCGGTCTGATCCAGGGCCGCGGCTTTTAACATTTTACCTGTTGAAAGTTTAAAGATCGCGTGTTGAGAAAATTTCAGTCAACAGGCCGTGTTAAAAACTCCGGAATTAGAAACAATTTTTTCAACAGCGATTTTTCTTTATTATCAAGGCTTTCAGCGGCTTTTCCACAAAAATTTCGCCTATAACAACTACAACAATAATATTATCCTTTATTTATTCCTTACAGAAAAATTTTTATCGGAGGAAACGAAATGAAAATCTCATGCGAAAAATATATTCTTCAGTCCGCCTGCACCATCGCCTCCAGAGCAACTGCTTCCAAAAGCCCGATTCCGGCGCTTGAGGGTCTGCTGCTTCAGGCAGGGATCGACCTGCGCGTCACGGGCTACGACTTGAAAAAGGGCATATACACAAATATCGCGGCCGACATCGCCGAGCAGGGCAGCATTGTCGTCGGCGCGCGCTTCTTCGGCGAGATGATCCGCAGACTGCCGGACGGCATAGTCACCATCAGCTCTGACGCGAACAATAACGTAAACGTCAAGTGCGGCAAGAGCGAATTCAACTTCATGGGCATCAGCGCCGACGACTACCCCGAGATGCCCGCGGTAGACAGCCTGAACAACATCTCCCTCCCGCAGAAGATACTCAAGAGCATGATAAACCAGACCATCTTTGCTGTCTCCGACAGTGACGTCCGCCCGATATACACCGGCACGCTGTTCGAGGTCGAGGATGACACGCTCACGCTTGTCTCCGTTGACGGATACCGCCTTGCGAAGCGCTGCGAGAAGCTCGAGAGCGCGAAGATGGAAAACTGCAGCTTCGTCGTCCCCGGCTCCGCGCTTGCAGATATCGAGCGTATCTGCGCCGACAGCGACGACGCCGTGTCCATCTCGGTCGGCTCGAAGCATATATCCTTCACGATAGGCGAGACCGTCGTTATTACCCGCCGCCTTGAGGGAGAGTTCCTCAATTACCGCAAATCCATTCCCGATAACTTCCGCATTGAGATCGAGGTCGAGCGCAGCGAGATGATGTCCACCATAGACCGCGTCGCGCTGATCGTAAGCGAGAAGAACAGCAGCCCAATCCGCATGATCTTCGGCGACGGCTCCATAGACTGCACCTGCGCCACGCCCATCGGCAAGGCCGAGGACGTCTGCACCTGCGAGGGCAGCGGCGACGGGCTTGAGATAGGCTTCAATGATCGCTATCTTATGGACGCTTTCAAGGCCTCCGGAACCGATAAGCTTAAAATTTGCCTGAATACGGCTTCCTCCCCATGCATTGTGAAGGCGGCGGACGGCAGCGAGAACTTTACCTATATGATACTCCCCGTGCGTCTCCACGCGGGTGCATGATTCACTTTTGAAAAGAGATAAAAATGGAAAAAATACTTATAAATACAGAATTTATCAAGCTTGACGCACTTTTGAAGTACGCCGCCGCGGTCGGTACCGGCGGGGAAGCAAAGAACGTCATAGCGGATGGCCTTGTGAAAGTCAACGGAGAGGTCTGCACCATGCGCGGCAAGAAGCTCCGCCAGGGCGACAAGGTGGAATTTGACCGCTTTGCATTCGAGATAGCGGCGGAATGAGGGTCAACAAGATCGCGCTCAACGGCTTCAGAAATTACGAATGGGACACGGCTGAGTTTTCCGGCGGGACAAACGTAATTTCCGGCCGCAACGCGCAGGGAAAGACAAATCTTCTAGAAGCCGTGTATATGCTCTCCTGCGGCCGCAGCTTCCGCACGAGGTTTGACCGCGAGCTGACCGGATTCGGGTATTCCGCGGCGGAGATACTTGCCGAGGTCACGAGTCATGACCGCGACCAGACGATAAGAATAATCATGCAGCCCGGCACGGCAAAAAAGATAACGGTCAACGGTGTGAGAAAATCCGCGGCGGAGCTGTCGGAAGTGATAAACGCGGTGTTGTTCTGCCCTGATGATCTGAACCTCATCAAGGAGGGCGCCGCAGTGCGCCGCAGGCTGCTTGATAACGCGATAAGCCAGATCAGGCCGCGCTACGCGGAGCTCTTGTCGGACTTCAATAAGCTCTACGAGAATAAATCGCGTATTCTGAAGGACTGGCATGAAAAGCCCAGCCTGCTTGATGCGCTGGACGAATTTTCAGACGCGATGTGCCGGGCCTCCGCGCAGCTGATACGCTACCGCGCGGCCTTCGCCGCACGGCTTGACGAAGCGGCGAGGCCTATCCACTCGGAATTCTCCGGCAGCGGCGAAAAACTGGAAATTAAATACAAAACAGTGAGTACCGTGAAAAATGTCTACAGCAGCGCTAAGGAGATATATTACGATATCTGCGAGCACCAGGAGGCGCACCGCCGCGCGGAGCTTGACAGCGGACAGTGCCTCACGGGCGCGCATAAGGATGATCTTGAGATATTCATAAATGGCAGACCGGCTCGCAGCTTTGCCTCTCAGGGGCAGACGCGCACCGCCGCACTCTCGATGAAGCTTGCAGAGCGGGAGATATTCCTCGCCGAGACCGGCGAATATCCGATACTCCTGCTGGACGATGTGCTTTCGGAGCTTGACGAGAAGCGGCAGAAATTTGTCCTCAACCGCATCGGCGGCGGGCAGACGCTCATCACCTGCTGCGAGGACGAGGAGATATCGAGCCGCACCGGAGGCAAGGTGCTGTTCGTTGAAAACGGGAGAATTCACTGATGTATCTGCATCTCGGCAAGGGCACGGTTATTGATACCGCCGGAATAATCGGTATCTTTGACCTTGATATAACCTCTCAATCCCATATTACAAGAAAATATCTGACCATGTCCGAAAAGGCGGGTCATGTGATAAACGCCGCGGAGGACATTCCAAAATCCTTTGTAGTGTACAGCTCTGGAGAAAAAACCGCCGTGTATCTCAGCCAGATGGCTGCGGCGACCCTGCTGCGCCGCACAGAGGCGGGCGCGGGAAACGCATAATAATATTACTCGGAGGCACCAAATGGCAGACAATATAGAAAATAAAATGAACGAATATGACGCTTCGCAAATTCAGGTTCTCGAAGGACTTGAAGCCGTGCGCAAACGCCCCGGCATGTATATCGGATCGACCTCTGCGTCCGGACTGCATCATCTGGTTTATGAGATAGTTGACAACGCAATCGACGAGGCGCTTGCCGGCTTCTGCAACCATATAACCGTCACCATTAACCCAGGCGACACCATTACCGTTACCGATAACGGCCGCGGTATACCAGTAGATATACAGGCACAGACCGGCAGACCCGCGCTCGAGGTCGTCTATACCGTGCTGCACGCCGGCGGCAAGTTCGGCGGCGGAGGCTATAAGGTATCCGGCGGCTTGCACGGCGTTGGCGCTTCCGTCGTCAACGCCCTGTCCGAGTGGCTCGAGGTTCAGGTTCACAAAGAGGGCAAAATCTATGAGATGAAGTTTGCCCGCGGCGGGATAACGCAGGAGATGAAGATAATCGGCGATACCGATAAGCACGGCACCGTCGTCACCTTCAAGCCCGACCCCGAACTTTTTGATACGACCGTATATGACTATGAGACGCTGCACACCAGACTGCGCGAACAGGCATTCCTGAACGGCGGCGTGCATATCGAGATAGCCGATAAGCGCACCGAGGACGGCGAGAGCGACTCGATGTGCTATGAGGGCGGCATCCGCGAGTTTGTAAATTACCTCAACCGCCATAAAAGTCCGCTGCACGAGGAGGTCATATACCTCAGCGGCACCAAGGGCGACGCGATAGCCGAGATCGCCCTGCAGTATAACGACAGCTATGCCGAGAATCTCATCTCCTTTGCAAACGACATCCATACTCCTGAGGGCGGTATGCATGAGACCGGCTTCAAAACCGCGCTCACCCGTGTCATAAACGCCTACGGCGTGAAGACCAATGCCATAAAGGGCGACGATAAGGTCTCCGGCGAGGACGTCCGCGAGGGCATCACCGCGGTCATCTCCGTCAAGCTTCCGGAGGCGCAGTTCGAGGGTCAGACCAAGCAGAAGCTCGGCAACGCGTATATCAGGACTCTGGTCGACGGCATAGTCAACGACCAGCTCTCGACCTATTTTGAGGAGCACCCAGCGACCGCAAAGACGATACTTGAAAAGGCCATGATGGCAAACCGTGCCCGCGAGGCAGCCCGCAAGGCCAAGGAATCCGTCCGCCGCAAGACCGGACTTGAGTCCGGCCAGATGCCTGACAAACTTCAGGACTGCAACGAGCGCGACCCGTCCCTCTGCGAGATATACATCGTCGAGGGCGACTCCGCTGCGGGCTCCGCGATCCAGGGCAGAGACAGCCGCTTCCAGGCTATCCTCGCCATGTGGGGCAAGATGCTGAATGTCGAGAAGGCGCGCGCCGATAAGATCTACGGCAACGACAAGCTCTATCCAATGATAGTCGCGCTCGGCGCCGGCATCGGGGATGAGTTCAATATCGAAAAGCTCCGCTACCATAAGATAATCATTATGGCCGATGCTGATGTCGACGGCAGCCATATCAGAACCCTGCTTCTAACCTTCTTCTTCAGATACATGCGCCCGCTCATCGAAAACGGCTATGTGTATTCCGCTGTGCCGCCGCTTTATAAGCTGACCCGCGGCAAGACCCAGCGCGTCGCGTATTCCGACGAGGAGCGCGACAGAATATCCGCCGAGATGCGCGGCGATAACCCGAACGTGAAGATAGACATCAACCGCTTCAAAGGTCTGGGCGAGATGGACCCGCACGAGCTGTGGGAGACGACCATGGATCCGGAGAAGCGCTCGCTTCGCCGCATCACGCTGGGCGACGCCGTGAAGGCCGACGAGATATTTACCGTCCTCATGGGCGAAAACGTCGAGCCGCGCAAGGAATGGATAGAGGCCAACGCAAAATACGTTGTCAATCTGGATATTTGAGGAGTTAGCTTCAAATGGCACATAAGAGAGATTATAAACCCGAAGATATAGCCTTCCCAAATCAGGTCATAACCGAATCTGAGCTGGTTGGCGAAATGGAGGACAGCTACAGAGATTATGCCATGTCCGTCATCGTCGGCAGAGCGCTGCCTGACGTGCGCGACGGACTTAAGCCCGTGCATCGCCGTATTCTGTACGCAATGTACGAGGATAATCTGACAAGCGACAAGCCCTTCAAAAAATCTGCGACCTGCGTCGGCGACGTGCTCGGCCGCTACCATCCGCACGGCGACGCATCCGTATATGACGCAATGGTGCGTCTGGCGCAGGACTTCTCGATGAGATATATGCTCGTTGACGGCCACGGCAACTTCGGTTCCGTGGACGGCGACCCCCCTGCCGCATACCGTTATACCGAGGCGAGACTATCAAAAATATCCAACGAGATGCTGCGCGACATCGACAAAGAGACCGTCGACTGGGATCCGAACTTTGACGAGAGCCGCAAGGAGCCGCGCGTCCTGCCCTCACGATTCCCGAACCTGCTGGTCAACGGCTCCAGCGGTATCGCCGTCGGCATGGCGACGAATATCCCGCCGCACAACCTCACCGAGGTCATAAACGCCTGCGTCTGCGTGCTGGATAATCCGGAAGCGACGCTGCCCGACCTTATGCAGCACATCAAAGGCCCTGATTTCCCGACCAAGGGCATCATCATGGGGCGCAGCGGCATACGTCAGGCATACGCCACCGGCCGCGGCAGGGTCATTGTCCGCGCGCGCACGGAGTTTGAGGAGTTCGGGCGCGACCGCAGAACCAGAATAATCGTCAACGAGCTGCCGTATCAGGTCAATAAGCGCCAGCTCATCAAGAATATCGCAGATCAGGTGCGCGAAAAGCGCCTTGAGGGTATTTCCGACCTGCGCGACGAGAGCGACCGCAACGGTATGCGCATGGTCATTGAGCTCAAGCGCGACGCAAACCCGCAGGTCGTGCTGAACCGGCTGTTCGCGCAGACTGCGCTGCAGTCCAGCTTCTCGATAAATATGCTGGCGCTCGTGAATAATCAGCGTCAGCCGAAGATATTGTCCCTGCGCCACATTATCGACGAGTACCTGACCTTCCAGGAGGACATCATCGTCCGCCGCACGCGCTACGATCTGCGCAAGGCCGAGGAGCGCGCTCATCTGTTGGAAGGCCTGCTCATCGCGCAGGACAATATCGACGAGGTCATCCACATCATCCGCACCAGCTACGACGACGCGAAGCAGAATTTGATGAAGCGCTTCGGCCTGAGCGACGTTCAGGCGCAGGCGATATGTGATATGCGCCTTATCTCGCTTCAGGGACTCAACCGCGAGAAGCTGGAGCTTGAGTACAAGGAGCTTGAAGAGAAGATCACTTATCTCAAGAGCCTGCTTGCCGACCCCGAGCTTATCAAGGGCGTTCTGAAAGATGAGCTTATCGCGCTGCGCGATAAGTACGGCGACAAGCGCCGCACCGAGATACAGGACGTTGTCGATGAGATCGACATGGAGGATCTTATAGAAGAGGAGCAGTGCGTCTTTACGCTGACCCACGGCGGCTATATCAAGCGCCTGCCCGTCAGTGAGTACCGCGCCCAGGGGCGCGGCGGCAAGGGCGTCCGCGCGATGGCGACGAAGGACGAGGACTTCGTGGAGACCGTGTTCACTGCGTCCACGCACGATAATATTCTGTTCTTCACCAAGGCCGGCCGCGTATATATCAAGAAGGGCTATAATATTCCTGAGGCCGGCCGCACCGCGCGCGGCACGAATCTGGTGAATATAATCCAGATGGACAACAGCGCCGAGAATCAGGAGAAGATCGCCGCAATGATCGGCGGCCGCGGACTGGATGAGGACAGCTACCTTGTCTTTGTCACGCGCAACGGCACCGTCAAGCGCATGAGCCAGGCCGCGCTGAAGAACATCCGCGCAAACGGCATAAGAGCGTTGAATCTTGACGAGGGCGACGAGCTTATCTCCGTCATCCAGACCGGCGGCGACGAGAACATCCTCATCGCAACGCACGACGGTATGTCCGTCTGCTTCAACGAGCAGGATGCGCGCCCAATGGGCAGAACCGCCGTCGGCGTACGCGGCATAAAGCTGCGCGGGGACGACTATGTCATTGGCGCGGGCAGCACCAGCGCAGGCTCGGCGCTGCTGACAATAACCGAGAAGGGCTACGGCAAGCGTACCCCGGTCGAGGAATACTCCGTCCATGGCCGCGGCGGACTCGGCATAAAGAACTATAATGTCACCGATAAGACCGGCAAAATCGCCGACGTCAAGGTCGTGAACGACGAGGATGATATCCTTGTCATCACCGACGACGGCACGATAATCAGAATGTCGGCGGCGAATATCTCGCTGCTCAGCCGCGCCACTCAGGGCGTGCGTATTATGCGCATCATGGATGGCAGCCGCGTTATCTGCATCGAAAAGACCGACCGCGAGGAAGAAGCCGCGGAAGAGACCGAAGCCGAAACGGACGGCGAATAATTCAAAATCGACAGTAATCTCTCAGCGCGGTCTGCGGATCGGCGCTGAGACGGACTGTCGGAAAAATAAAAGGAGGACATTAAATGAATAAAAAGGACAAGAATAAGAAAGATTTGTCCGTATGGGGTACCATAGCAGTAGTATTTGCGCTTTTGTCCTCTTTTTCGGATATTATGGACGATTCGGCGTTTGCAATACTCGTAGCGGTAGCTGTGTTCATAGTAATAGCCGTGGCTCTTGCCAAGGCGGCGAAGAAGGCGGGCGCGTCCGCAGAGCGCGGCGGATTCGGATCGAATAAGCCGGCGGACGCTGTGCCGCAGAGTGCGGCGCCGAAAAATTCCGTAGTCGTCGCTCCGGGGCGGCATGTGCCGAAGGTAAGCTTCACGCATGAGAAGAATGCCTATACGCCTGATAACGGCGACAAGTACATAGCACAGCTCAACAGATTTTTGAAAAACGGGATTATCGAGCGCAGCGAATATAACTACCTGCTCAAAAAATACAGGAATAACTATACCAAATGAAAACAGTCATAATTTATACTGACGGCGCTTGCAGCGGCAATCCGGGGCCGGGGGGCTGGGGAGCGATACTCAGCTACAACGGCGTGGAGAAGGAGCTGTCGGGCGGCGAAAAGCAGACGACGAACAACCGCATGGAGCTTATGGGCGTGATATCCGCACTTCAGGCGCTGAAGGAGCCGTGCATAGTCGAGCTGTACTCAGACTCAAAATACGTCATCGACGCGCTGAGCAAGGGCTGGGCGGTGTCGTGGCGAAGCAAGGGCTGGGTAAAGGCCGACAAAAAGCCCGCGCTCAACAGCGATTTGTGGAAAACTTTGCTCGAATTGACCGAAAAGCATGAGCTTCATTATCATTGGGTCAAGGGTCATGCGGAAAATGTTCATAACAACCGCTGTGACGCGCTGGCCGTCGCCGAGCGGGACAAATTTGCAGAATAAAACGGAAACAGAGATGAACAAGAAAAACTATAACGCGAAACCTTTCAGTATCTTCATGTCATACATCGCGGGGCATAAAAAGCTATTCGGGATAGATATGCTCTGCGCGCTCCTTGTAGCGCTCATAGACCTCATCTTTCCCTATGTCTCGCGGTACTCCATGAAGGTCATGCTCCCGAATAAGCTCTACGCCACTTTCTTCACGGTAATGGCTGTGATGGTGCTGGCATATGTGCTGAAAGCGGGGCTGTATTATGTGATAACGGTCATAGGGCACAAGATGGGCGTGCTCGTCGAGTCCGATATGCGGCGCGACGTGTTCACGCACATGCAGAGCCTGTCGTTCAGCTACTATGACCATAACCGCACCGGCGTTCTTATGAGCCGCATCACGAGCGACCTTTTCGAGATAACGGAGCTTGCGCACCACGGGCCGGAAAACATCGTGATATGCACGCTGACGATAGTGGGCGCGCTAGCGGTGATGTTTGCGATGCAGTGGCAGCTCGCGCTTGTCATCACGCTGGCGCTGCCGCTCTGCGCGTGGTTCACGATAAAGCAGCGCATCAAGATGAAGGAAGCCAACATTGAGGTTAAGCGTAAGACGGCCGAGATATATTCCGCCATCGAGAGCAGCATCTCCGGTATCCGCACCGCAAAAGCCTTTGCGAACGAGGATCAGGAAAGCGATAAGTTTGACCACGCAAACGAGCTGTTTCGTGGTTCAAAGGTCGAATACTACAAGTCGATGGGGCTGTTCAACAGCGGTATGGAGTTTACTACCGGCATAGTTCAGGTGGTGGTCATTGCGGTCGGCGGTCTGCTTATCATGCGCGAAAAGATGAATTATATTGACCTCATCACCTTCTCGCTATATGTCTCCACCTTTGTCTCTCCGGTGCGGAAGCTGACGCAGTTTGCGGAGCTTTACATGCAGGGAACGGCAGGTTTCGCGCGCTTCCTTGAGGTCATGCGCACGGAGCCGACGATAAAAGACGCGCCGGACGCCATGGAGCTTGGAGCAGTTGAGGGTAAAATAGATTATAACCACGTCAGCTTTAATTACGGCAACGGCATACCCGTTCTCAGCGACGTTGACCTGCACATCGCGGCGGGGCAGTGCCTTGCGGTCGTCGGACCGTCCGGAGGCGGAAAGACGACGCTGTGCCAGCTGCTGCCGAGATTCTACGACGTGTGCGAAGGCAGCGTAACGGTGGACGGCATCGACGTGCGCCATGTGACGCAGGCAAGTCTCCGCCGCAATATAGGCGTCATTCAGCAGGATGTATTCATGTTCGCCGGTACGATACGCGAGAACATCCGCTACGGCCGTCCGGACGCGACCGACGAGGAGATCGTCGAGGCCGCGGTCAGGGCGCAGATACACTCCGAGATAATGGAGATGCCCGACGGCTACGACAGCTATATCGGAGAGCGCGGCGTGATGCTCTCCGGCGGACAGAAGCAGAGAATATCCATCGCGCGCGTATTCCTGAAAAACCCGAAGATACTTATTCTCGACGAGGCGACCTCAGCGCTCGACACCGTGACCGAGCAGCGCATTCAGGCGTCGCTTGACGAGCTGAGCGAGGGCAGGACAACGATAATCATCGCCCACCGGCTCTCCACCGTGAAAAACGCGGACGTTATAGCCGTTGTCGAGGGCGAGCATATCGTTGAGATGGGCAGCCACAGCGAGCTGATGGCTAAAAACGGCGAGTACGCCGCGCTGTGCCGCGCACAGCAGATAGAGAAAGGGGAAGAGTCATGCTGAATCTGAGAAAATGCGGACATAAGGATCTTGAGAGGTATTACAGCCTTCTGGAGATGGATTTTGCGAAGGAGGAAATAATCTCCAAGCTCAGTCTTCACCGCGCGCTCCTGAACGGCAGCGCGGAGCTGCTGGTCGTGTATGACGAGGAATCCAGCCTTGAGGTTGCGTACGCGCTCGTGCTGACCAAAAATCTGTACGGCTATGTGCTGCTCAAGTACATGGCGGTGCTGCCGTGGTACCGCGGCAAAGGCGTCGGCATTGCGGCGATGCGCCTGATAAACAAGCGCTACGCCGACCGGCAGGGCATTATCGCGGAGCTTACGTCATTCGAGGATGAGGACGGCAGCATGATAAAGGGACTGCGCAAGTTCTTTGCGCGCTTCGGCTACGTCGTTGTCGACAGCGATTATCGCATCGGCGGCGCGCCCGTTGAGCTGATGGTCAAGCCCATTAAGGGCACCTTTGAGATCGAGCCGGTCGAGCACCGGATAATCAACGATTTCTACACGCGGATACTCAATCCCTTTGCAATGGACAAAATGATAGATATCCGCCCGGTAAGGAAGCCGGAGGAATAAGAGCGCAAAGTTATATCCTCCGGATACGGAAAATATAATTATATATGAAACTTCTTGTAAATCAGATTTTTGAAAACAAGGAAGCCGCCGCCCTCCCTGGTCTGCTGGAGAGCGGAGGGCTTCCTGCGCTCGTTTCCGGCCTTTCGGCGGTGCATCGGGCAAACCTCGCTGCCGGACTGCGCCTTAAAACCGGCGCGCCGCTGTTTGTGCTCTGTCCGGATGACACGACGGCGGAGAATTTCGCAAACGACCTGCGCTCCATGCTGGGCGAGGAGGTCACATGCCTCGGTATGCGCGATTTCACATTCTATTCGACCGAGGCCGCCTCGCGTCAGGCGGAGCAGAAGCGGCTCGCCGCGCTGTTCACGCTCGCCGAGGGACGGAGCGCAGTCACAGTCGCGTCGATACCGGGGCTGCTTCAGCGCACGATCCCGCCGGAGACGCTGCGCCGCGCGGCATTTGAGATAGACGCGGGCGGCTCCTATCCAATAGAGGACGTGGAGGCGGCGCTGCTGCGCTGCGGCTATACGCGCACGGAGCAGGTCGAGGGCGCAGGCCAGTTCGCGCGGCGCGGGGGAATACTGGACTTTTTCTCCCCGTCGGAGCATGAGCCGGTGCGAATAGAGTTCTGGGGCGACGATGTGGACTCCATGGGTCATTTCGACGTGGCGAGCCAGCGCCGCACGGAACCGCTTGAAAGATGCGTGATACTTCCGGCGGCGGAGACTCTGCCGGAGATGACCGCCGGCGGGCGCGACGCGCTCTGCCGCGAGATAGAGAGCTTTGCGGAGAAATACGGCCGCCGCCGCACGAGCGAGAACGCGGCCGCACTCTGCGCGACTCTGCGCGCCGATGCGGACAGGCTCCGCGGCGCGGCGCTGATATCGGATGCGGACAGGTACCTGCCCGTTATATACCCGATGGCGAGCGCCGCGGATTACATCCCCGAGGACGCGTTGATAATTTTTGACCAGCCCGGCCGCTGCGGCGAGCGGGCGCGGGATTATACAAAGCAGCTTGCCGAGGACATCCGCGAGCTGACGCGGCGCGGCGTGCTTGCCATGTCGCCGGACGCGTTCTATCTGAGCTGGGAAGCGCTGATAAAGCGGTTGGAGGATTTTCCGGTATACATGGCCGAGGCCTTCACAGTAGGGCGCAGCCCCCTGCCGCCGCGGACGATAACCAGCATCCCCGCAAAGCAGCTGCCGTCCTACGCGGGCAGCGCGCAGGCGGCGGCGGACGACGTGGCGCTGTATCTCAAGCAGGACTACCGCGTGGTGGTTCTTGCGGCGGACGAGCGGCGTGCCAAGGTACTGCAGGAATTCTTCGGCGGCAAGGATATCAAGGCGCTGATATATCAGGAGCTTAAAAAGCTGCCGGAGCCGGGGAGCTGCGCGATATGCATTGGCTCAATCTCCGCGGGCATGGAATACCCCGGGATAAGGCTCGCGGTGCTTACCGATGCGCAGCTGATACGCAACAAGACCCGAAAGAAGTCCGAGAAGAAGCTCCCGCCGGGACGGCAGAAGATCGAATCCTGCGCCGACCTCTCGGTGGGCGACTATGTCGTGCACGAGAACCACGGCATCGGCCGCTTTGCCGGCATCGTCAAGATGCAGGTGGACGGACTTGAAAAAGACTATATAAAAATAAGCTACGCCGGAACGGACAGCCTGTATGTCCCTGCGACGCAGCTTGACATGGTGTCGAAATACACGGGAGCGGGCGAGGAGAAGCCCGTCAAGCTCTCGAAGATGGGCGGCACGGAATGGGCGAAGACCCGCGCGCGCGCCAAGAGCGCGGCCAAGGACATGGCGAAGAAGCTCATCGCGCTCTACGCCGAGCGGCAGCGCCTGCCGGGCTATGCCTTCTCGCCGGACAGCGAGTGGCAGCGCGAATTTGAGGATAACTTCGGCTACACTGAGACCGACGATCAGCTCCGCTCGATAGCGGAGATAAAGCGCGACATGGAGGCGTCCGTGCCGATGGACAGACTGCTCTGCGGCGACGTGGGCTTCGGCAAGACGGAAGTCGCGCTGCGCGCGGTGATGAAGTGCGTGCTCAGCGGCAAGCAGGCCGCGATACTTGTGCCGACGACGGTGCTCGCGCAGCAGCATTATCAGACTGCGCTGCAAAGATTTTTCGGTTTTCCGGTAAATATTGCGGTAATGAGCCGGTTCAAAACCGGTAATCAGGCGTCAAAGGTGCTCTCAGACCTTGCGACCGGAAAGTGCGACCTTGTTATCGGCACGCACAGACTGCTCAGCAAGGATGTGAAGTTCAAGGATCTCGGCCTGCTGGTCGTGGACGAGGAGCAGCGCTTCGGCGTGACGCACAAGGAGCACATCAAGGAGCTTGCAAGGGGAGTGGACGTGCTGACCCTCTCCGCGACGCCGATCCCGCGCACGCTGAACATGGCCATGTCCGGCATACGCGATATGTCCACGCTTGAGGAGCCGCCGGAGGACAGACTGCCGGTGCAGACCTTCGTGATGGAGCACGACTGGAACATCATCGCCGACGCGATACGCCGCGAGCTTCAGCGCGGCGGTCAGGTGTACTACCTTCATAACCGCATAGACGACATCGAACGCACGGCAAAGAAAATATCCGACCTGCTGGAGGATGTGACCGTCGGCGTGGCACACGGGCAGATGGACAAAAACATGCTCGCAAACGTGATGGAAAACGTCGCAAACGGGCAGATTCAGGTGCTTGTCTGCACGACCATCATCGAGACGGGCATAGATATCCCGAATGTCAACACCCTGATAATCGAAGATGCGGATCACCTTGGCCTTGCGCAGCTGCATCAGATACGCGGCCGCGTGGGCCGCTCGACGCGGCGGGCCTCGGCGTATCTTACCTTCAGGCGCGACAAGGTACTGACCGAGGTCGCCGAGAAGAGGCTCAACGCCATCCGCGACTTCGCGGCCTTCGGCTCCGGCTTCAAGATAGCGATGCGCGACCTTGAGATACGCGGCGCGGGCAATCTGCTCGGCGCGGAGCAGTCGGGGCATATGATCGACGTCGGCTACGATATGTATATGAAGCTTCTCAGCGAAGCGGTGCTGGAGGCGCGCGGGATCGAGGTTCCGGCGCGGGCGGAATGCTCGGCAGACCTTGCCGTTGCGGCGAATATACCGGATCGGTATATACCCTCGCAGGAGCAGCGCATGGACATCTACCGGCGCATCGCGCTCATCCGCACCGAGGAAGAGGCGGACGACCTGACCGACGAGCTGATAGACCGCTTCGGCGATCCGCCTCCGGGCGTGAACGCGCTCATCCACGTCGCGCTGCTGCGCGGCGAGGCGGGCAAGGCAGGAGTCACGGACATTTCGCAGAAGCAGGGTTATCTGAAATTCACCCTGCGCGACTTCGACATGGAGAAGCTGTCGGCGCTGTACGCACGGCCGGAATACAAGGGGCGGCTGCGCGTAGAGGCCGGATCGAAGCCCTGCGTCAGCCTGCGGATAAAGGCCAAGGGTCGGGTCATTGACGAGGCGCGCGCCTTTGTGCGCGAATGGGGCGCGGAGAAGGCCGAATAAGAATAAACGGTAAATATTCGGCTTTTTGCTTGCCTATGCGTGCGCGAGGTGATATATTCAATAATAGCGGTTTTTATTCTACCCGAAAGGAAATCAAAAGATGAAAAAATTTGTATCCATTTTAATAATCATATGCCTCGTTTTCGGCGCGGCTATAACCTACACCGGCTGCGGCGCGAACAACGCGGCGGAACCGGAAACCAGCCCCGAGCCGTCCGCCGAGCCGAGCGAGAGCGTGGACGATACCGAGACGGAGACTGCCTCCGTGCCGCAGCTTGACTTTGAAGAGCTGTACGCGAGCCATGACGCCGACGAGGTCGTTATGACCATGGACGGCGAGGACGTCACCTGGGAGGAGTATTTCTACTGGCTCTACTACTCCGGCGTGCAGGTGAACAACTACATCAACCAGATGGCGGCGAACATGTCCGCATACGGCATGAACGTCACCTGGGACGATGCGGCGGACGACACCGGCATCAGCTTTAAGGACTACGTCGTGCAGCTGGCCGAGGAGAATATCCGCCAGATCCACAGCATAAAGAAGTTCTCCGCGGAGAACGACGTCACCCTCACCGAGGATAATCTGAAGGCCATCGAGGAGCAGCGCAAGACCGATATGGTGAATCTCTGCGGCGAAGAGGTCAGCGACGAGGAGTTCGCGGAGTTCCTGAAGAGCACCTATTATCTGCCGATAAAGGTGTATGACGACATGAACGAGATAAATTACCTCTACCAGAACTGCTTTTCCAAGCTTTACGGAGAGAATGGCGAGAAGCTGAGCGACGAGAAGGCGGAGGCCTATCTGAAGGACAGCGGATATATGAATGCCACGCACATCCTGTTCATGACCGTAGACCCCAGCACCGGCGAGGCGCTTGACGACGATACCATTGCCGAGAAGAAGGCGCTTGCGGATAAGTTCGCGGCAGAGCTTGCGGGCATCACCGATACCGAGAAGCTGCAGGAGCGCTTCGCGGAGATAAAGGACGAATACTGCGAGGATACCGGCAAGGAAGCCTATCCCGACGGTTATATCTTCACTCCCGGCACCATGGTCACCGAGTTTGAGGACACGGTCAACGCGCTTGAGGATTATCAGGTGTCCGAGCCTGTCGAGAGCCGCTACGGCTATCATATCATCATGCGCCTGCCTCTGACCATCGACACCGTTCTCAAGACCTCCGACTCCGGCACTCCGCTCACTGCGCGCGCCCTTGCCGCAAATCAGGAGTACGGCGAGAAGCTGGATGCCTGCAATGACGGCATCGAGATAGTGTATACCGACGCCTTTACGGGCTTCGGCATAGCCGACTATATAAAGTAACACAGTATCTTACGGAATAGCGTTTAGGGGGTAACAGACATAGAATCCATAGTTTTTCAGCTCATAGAAAAGGAAAAGGAGCGGCAGGCGAAGAATATAGAGCTTATCGCCAGCGAGAATTTTGTCAGCGATAACGTGCTCCGCGCGCTCGGCTCATGCCTTACGAATAAGTACAGCGAAGGTTACCCCGCTCAGCGCGAGGATAACGGCAGAAAGGGCCGCTACTATGGCGGCTGCGAGTATGTTGACCAGATAGAGGAGTACTGCTGCCATAAATGGCGCGAGGTGTTCAGCACCGATTACCATGTGAACGTCCAGCCGCACAGCGGCTCGCAGGCGAACATGGCCGCGTATTTGAGCGTCATCAAGCCCGGGGACACCATCCTTGCGATGAACCTCAATAACGGCGGCCACCTTACGCACGGCTCGTCGGTCAATTTCAGCGGCAGGCTCTTCAAGACTGCATTCTACGACGTTGATGAAAACGGCTTCCTGAACTATGACGATATCGCGGAGAAGATACGCAGCTGCCGCCCCGCACTGGTGCTGGCCGGAGCGAGCGCATATTCCCGCATTATCGACTTCGACAGGATATATAAAATAATCTGCGATACGGCGGAAGAGGTCAGGCGCAAGCAGGGCTATGACGGCTGGGAGACAGGGCGTCCCTATTTCATGGTGGACATGGCGCACATCGCGGGGCTCATCGCCGTCGGTGCGCACCCGACCCCGTTCGGCCTCGCCGATATCATCACCACCACCACGCATAAGACCCTGCGCGGGCCGCGCGGCGGCATGATATTCTGTACGCAGGAGCTTGCAAAGCAGGTGGACGGTTCCGTCTTTCCGGGGATGCAGGGCGGCGCACTGCAGCATGTCGTGGCCGCCAAGGCCATCGCCGCGGAGGAGGCCTGTACCGAGGAGTACAGGAAGTATATATTCGACGTTGTGAAGAACTGCAAGGCCATGTGCGATGAGTTCGTGCGGCTGGGCTACGACGTCGTTACCGGCGGCACGGACAATCACCTGTTCCTGCTCGACCTGTCGCGCACGCATCCGGAGCTGACGGGCAAGGCGGTTCAGGACGAGCTTGACCGGCACGGCATCACGCTGAACAAAAACTGCGTGCCGAACGAAAAGCGCAGCCCCGTGCAGACCAGCGGCGTCCGCATCGGTACCGCGGCGGAGACAACCAAGGGCAAAACCGCCGAGGACTTCGTTGAGATCGCGCGCGAGATAGACAGAATAATCTCCGCCATGTGACGGAAACAAACCCTCAGGACAGCAAATGCTGACCTGAGGGTTTTATATTTTTCTGCGCAGTTTTCCTATTATATATATTATCGGGACGAAGCCGAAGCTGACGGCGAGGTTTATTATCGGGATCGTCCGCTCCGACCACTGCATCATGGACGACGCGTCCGGCGCGATAAGGATCGCCGCCGTGATGCTGAGCGCGCCGCAGAGCGGGATGACCCAGCGCCCGCGGCTGAGGTCGAAGCGGCTCTCGCCGCGGAACTCCGGCTTCTCGCCGAGGAGGCAGCGCAGACAGTGCTGCGCGGAATACAGCAGCGCCGAGACCAGCAAAAAATCCGGAAACAGCCATAGGGACACTATCAGCGCCTCAAGCCGCTCCAGCGCGTTGAAGAATACGAGGTTCCGCACAATCGTGAAAAACGGGAAGGTCAGCAGCGACGTCAGCTCTGCGCCGAAGCGGCCGATGACCGCGACGTTCAGCAGCAGGAATATGACGAGCATGGGGATGAGCCACAGCGCGTAGCTGCGGAAGCGGCGCGGCTGGTATTCGCAGCTGCCTTCGAGAAAGCATGAGAAGCACAGCACAACGCCCACGGAGTCTATGACCGGCAGCGAGGCCGCGAGCACGGGCAGAGCGTCGCCTGTTGTCACGGGCAGGAGATTTTTGTAGTCTATCGACGTCAGCGCGAACAGAATGAACAGGCCGAGCGTGCCGAGAACGACCGGCTGCACGAGCTTCGCAAAACGCACGAGCGAGCGGGAAGAGCCGAGCGCGGCGATTATCGAGATAAGTCCGGTCAGAACCGAGAACACGACGGGAGAACTGTCGGGGTATATCATCGTTACCATGCGCTCCGCGCCGGAACGCAGGATGAATCCGGCGTACAGGAGCATCCACAGCGACAGCGCGAGCAGCGCCGCGCCTCCTGCACCGCTGCCGAGACAGCGCAGCGTCAGCTCTGCCATGCCCTCGCCGCTTTTACGGTGCGACATGAAGCGGCTGAGGAACCACACATATCCCAGCAGCGGCAGCGCCGCCGCGGGAACGGAGAGCCATGCCGCGCGCCCGCCGAGACTCGCCGTGAGCGACGGAACAAGGCGTAGCGCCGGCACGAGCAGTGTCACCGAGCACAGCGCGATGAGCTGATTGCGGTTGAATTTGTAGCTTGTCTGCATGGGCTCACCTCATCCGTTGCTGATGTTGTTCGTATGGCTGATGCGGCTGGACACGCTGACATTCATCTCAAGCTTCGGGAACAGCGTAATAAAGCCGCCGCCAAGCGCGGCGTATTTTTTCGGCGAATCAAGCTCCGCTGTGTAGTTCAGGTTCAGAAAATCCGCGCCCAGCTCCTGCGATGTGCGCAGTACGCCGTTCACAAGCTCCGTTACGCGCGCGTTCAGCGCTTCGCATAGACGGTGCTCCTGTTCCGGATCAGACAGCGGAAGTGGCCTGCCGCTCTCATTGACCGACGCGCTTACCTCAATGTCGATGTCGAAGCCGGTAAGCATATCCCCGTCCCAGCGCGGGGTGATGCCGCTCCGGCAGTGGTTCAGCTGCAATGTGACGGCGTCCCCGTCGGGGCCGTCCACGATCAGGTCGGATATCCCCATGTCGCCGGTGAGCATCCCGACGGCGGGGGAAAGCTCCGGTTCAATGTAGCCGCAGAGTCTGCCGTCCTTTATTATCGCGTAGCCGTCGGCAATCACGGTGAGTATCTGCGCGTCGTCCTCCGCCGCCTCGGCGGACGGCGCGCATTTTACCGCGCAGACGAGCGCGGCGCCGCTGCGTACCATAGAGACGTAGATCTCGGAGGTCGAAAAAATATTGCTGTCGCCGCTGACGGAGAGGCGCTCCTGCTCGGTCTGCAATATCTCGGAGATGCAGCGGGAGTCGCTGCCGGTCTCCAGCACGGCCTGCTCCGCAGTGCCGCCCCTGACAATATACAGCGGAATGTCGATGCGCAACTCCGGTGACCGGCAGAAGAACGCGAGGTAATCCTCAATGCTCACGCGCGCTGCGTCCTCGCCAAGCAGGATGTGCTCGACGTGGGGATAGAATATATCCTCCTGCGACGAATAGTTTCTTATGCGCTCCATGGCGTCGGTGATGGAGCCGCCCTTTGTGGTCATGCGTATCGGCTCGCCGTCATCGTTTGCGGAGGACGCGAGGGAAAAGCGCGTGCCGCCGTCCTCACGGTCGAAGCCGACCGAGCGCACGACGAGCAGGTTTTCTATTTCGCGGTAATTTGAATATATGGAATTGCATCCGCCGAGCCACGGCAGCGCGGCAAGGCAGAGCAAGTACATTATCGCACGCTTCAAGACTGTCTCCTCCTGTCGCGCGGGCGAAGCTCTGCGTCGCGGAATTTGTCGGCGGTTTTCGGAATGCGCAGCAGCGTCCGCAGTATGCCGTGAGGCCGCCCGTCGGTGACGGGGGAGGTGTAGTTGCGGCCGAAGCTGTCCATGTCGGCCATGGACAGCAGCATCAGGCACGACAGTAACCCTATGCCGAACAGTCCCGCCGCGACCGCGCCGATGAGCAGCGCGAAGCGTATCAGCCGCACTGCCGCGCCGAGATCCTGGCTTGGCAGCGTGTAGCACGCGATGGCCGACACCGCGACGACGATTATTGCGATCGGTGACGCTATCTTGGCCTCGACCGCCGATTGTCCGACGATGAGTGCGCCGATTATCGACACCGTGTCGCCGATAGGATTCGGAAGCCGCAGTCCGGCCTCCTGCAGAAGCTCAAGCGCGACGAGCATACCGATGACCTCAAGCCCCGTCGAGAACGGCACGTCCTGCTTTGCGCTGATTATCGACAGCAGCAGCCGCGTCGGTATCATCTCCTGATGGTACATCGCAACGGCGACATATACTGCCGGAACATAGACACTAACAATCAGCGCGAGGTAGCGCATGACGGACAGCATGCTTGAAAATGTGAAGTGCATACTGCTGTCGCTCGTGACCTTCATGAACTCCGCGAAGCTTGCCGGAACCACGAGGGCGATCGGAATGCCGTCGATGAGTATCCCGACGCGCCCGTCGGCCATGTACATGGCGAAGCGGTCGGGGCGCTCCGTGTGTATCAGCTGCGGTAATGGCGAGCGAGGGCAGTCCATGAGTGACTCCTCAATGATGCCCGTGGCGAGCACACTGTCGATGTCGATTTTGCCCAGCCGCCGCATGACCTCCTTCGGCAGCTCCGGATCGACCACGCCGTCGAGGTACATCACTTCAATCTGCGTGTGAGACTTGCGGCCAAGCTCGGTCTTGACGGACTTCAGCCGCGGGTCGCGGATGCGGCGGCGGACGAGCGCGGTGTTTGTGCGCAGCGTCTCGACAAAGGAGTCCTTGCCGCCCTTGACCGATTTTTCAAGACTCGGCTCAGAGATGCTGCGGACGTTCTGGCTTTTTACTTCGAAGCACACTGCGCCCTCGTCGGGGATCAGAACAGCGCAGTAGCCGAGCGCAAGATCGGAGACAACGTCGCCGATGCTGTCGCGCCGCTTCGCGTTTGCACTGTACGCAAGGCCGTGCATCACCATGCCGAGGCAGCCATCTGGGAAGTCCGACCTCGAAGAGCGCAGCAGATCAGTCAGCGGTCGGATAATGTCGCCGGATATGCTGCCGCCGTCGGTCAGCCCGTCGATCCAGCAGAGATTGACGCAGGCTTTTTTGTCGAGGCCGAAATAAATGTCACGCCGCTCGAAATCGGCGCAGTCAGAAAAGATGCTTTCCAGAGAAGAAATATTCAGTTCATAGCCCTGCCATGCGGTATTGGGCGTCGGGCGTTCACCCGGACTTGTTTCTAAATAATCATACATGTTGTGTATTATTCCCTGAAAAAATCACAATATTTAGATCGCGAAAAAAAGTCTGAAAAAAGTGAAAAAAAGTGTTGACTTTGCCCGAAATCAGTGGTATATTAACCAAGCTGTCGCCGAGGGGTGAGCGAGTGAAAACAAAAAACTTCTGGGAAGAAGAAAAAAGTTCTTGACAAGCTCGCAACTCTGTGTTATAGTAAACAAGCTGCCGCCGAGAGGCAACAACAGAGTGTACCTTGAAAATTGAACAATGTAAGAAAAAAGCTTATGCTAAATAAGCACCAGAAAAGGGTTCAAGTCAGCAATGACTTTAATCATTGATTCTTTTGAGAGCTGGAAAGCTTATATAAAAGATTTTATCTGTTTAAGCAGTTAAGATACTATTTATAGAGAGTTTGATCCTGGCTCAGGATGAACGCTGGCGGCGTGCCTAACAC
>ERZ773208.464-NODE-464-length-38520-cov-21.241050_pt1 | contig 38520 bp, 35 predicted proteins | sample MGYA00581006_ERZ773208 | MGnify/ENA primary metagenome ERZ773208 (study PRJEB29015, sample SAMEA2737793) | human gut metagenome | biome: human gut; feature: human-associated habitat; material: faeces | place: China | collected 2012 ... | reverse complement strand
AACTTCGAGGGCGGCTGCTACGCCAAGGTCATCAATCTGGACAAGGACTCCGAGCCTGACATCTACAACGCCATCCGCCGAGACGCTCTGCTGGAGAACGTCACCGTGGACGGTAACGGCAAGATCGACTTCGCCGACAAGTCCGTCACCGAGAACACCCGTGTGTCCTACCCCATCGACCACATCGAGAAGATCGTCCGTCCCGTTTCCGCGGCTCCCGCTGCCAAGAACGTGATCTTCCTGTCCGCCGACGCTTTCGGCGTTCTGCCCCCCGTATCCATCCTGACCCCCGAGCAGACCCAGTACTACTTCCTGTCCGGCTTCACCGCGAAGCTGGCCGGCACCGAGCGGGGCATCACCGAGCCCACCCCCACCTTCTCCGCCTGCTTCGGTCAGGCATTCCTGGAGCTGCATCCCACCAAGTATGCTGCTGAGCTGGTCAAGAAGATGCAGGTTTCCGGCGCGAAGGCTTATCTGGTCAACACCGGCTGGAACGGCACCGGCAAGCGTATCACCATCAAGGATACCCGCGGTATCATCGACGCCATCCTGAGCGGCGACATCCTGAAGGCCGAGACCAAGAAGATCCCCATGTTCGATCTGGAGGTTCCCACCGCTCTGCCCGGCGTGAACCCCGCCATTCTGGACCCCCGCGACACCTACGCCAACGTGGAAGAGTGGGAGACCAAGGCCAAGGATCTGGCTGGCCGGTTTGTCAAGAATTTCGTCAAGTACGAGGGCAACGACGCAGGCAAGGCTCTGGTCGAGGCTGGCCCCAAGCTGTAATCAGCGGCACGATTTACCAGTAACCGATAAGCGGCGCAGCGAAAGCTGTGCCGCTTCTGTCTGCCGAAGGACGCCTGCTTTCGCCCGATGAAAGTGGGAACCTTTTGATACTATTTCCTGATTAAAATCTTAATTTTAATCAGGAAGGCATCGCCTGAAGGCGCTGCCTGTTTTGTGATTTATAAGGAAAGAAATCACAAAACAAGTCTCATATGAACTCCATGCCCTTCAGGCAATTAAAATCTTTTTTAAAGATTTTAATTGGAGTTCAGTATGACAGATGGAAAAATCACCCAACGGTCTGAGGGGTGGTCGTAAAACAGTGAATGGAGCGTATCGATACCGATACGCTCCATTTTTCGTATGTAGTGGGGTACATCCCCTTGGCTCTCCCGCTGGGAGAGCTGTCACCGAAGGTGACTGAAAGGGTATTGCACCCTAATTTCCCCTCTCCGTCTTCGCTTCGCTCAGACACCTCTCCCGAGGGGAGAGGCAAGGGGTGCCTGTTAACTGTCTGATGTTTTTGCATATGCAGAGGAATATTGCCCTTACGTCCGCAGCAGCGCCCGAAAGCCGGGGCTGAAAAACTCCCCGCCGTCGGCGTCTACCCACATGGCTTCGGCATTGTAGCGTGTCAGAAGCGTCTGTCCCTCGTCCTGCGGCATCAGGAAAAGCGCCGTGGACAGAGCGTCGGCAATGCCGGAATCGGCGCACACCACCGTGACGGAACGCCAGTACCGTGAAGGCATCAGGGTTTCGGGGTCGATGATGTGGTGGTAGGATTCTCCGTCCACCAGATAGGTACGCTGGTAATCGCCGCTGGTGACCACGCTGCCGCCGGTGACGCAGACGGTGTGCAGGTAATCACCGCCGTCCGGGTTCTGAATGCCTATCACCCACGGGTCGCCCGCCTCGGTTTTGGGGCCGGTGGCGCAGACGTTGCCGCCCACGCTGATGAGCAGCCCCTCGGGCGCGTTTTCCGCCGCCCGCTGGGCAGACCAGCCCTTGGCCACCGCGCCTACGTCCAGCCGGGTCTCCGGGTCGGAGATAAAGACGGTGGAAGCGTCCTCGTCGATGACGACGGCGTCAAAATCCATATGCGACGCCGCGTTTTCCAGTGCGGCACGGTCGGGAAGACGGGCATTTGCCGGGTCGTCAAGCCCCGCCGTCCGGGCGTCGTGCCACAGCGCCAGAACGCCGCCCATGGCGACGTTGACCTTGCCGCCGGTGGCGTCGTAAAATTCCCGGCATTCCAGCAGCAGACGGATGATGTCCCCGTCCACCTCCACAGGGGCAACGCCCGCCTGATCGTTGACGGTTTTCAGGTTGTTACAGCCAGCATAGTCATTGTAGATATCGAACAGCTGGTGATAGTGCAGCAGCGTATCGTGGACGCCTTGGGCGGCCTCCGTAAACGCCGCCTGACTTTCCGCCCGGCCGCGAATCGTGGTGACCGTGTCGAACAGGGTCAGAAACGTGGTCTCGTAAACGTTTCCCCCCACCGGGCTGGCGGCGCAGCCGGTGAGCAGACACGCAAGGGTAAGCACCGCAAGAAATTTTTTCATACCGGTCCCCTCCGTAGGGATTTTTCTTATAGTACCACACCCCCGAAAGACTGTAAAGAGGGAACATATCCCGCCGCAAAAAACGGCGTTCATAAAAGATTTACACATTTTCAGTTGATATTCAGGGTCAAACGGTGCTATGCTGTTACAAGTTTTAATGCCTCTTTTGAGAGCAGTGAGGAGCGCAGTATGTCCAAATTCTCCGTCAAAAAGCCGCTGACGGTTTTCGTCGCGGTGATCGCCATATTGGTGCTGGGCGTGGTGGCCTATTTCCGCATGACCCCCGACCTGCTTCCCAATATGGATTTCCCTTACGTGCTGATCATGACCACCTACCCCGGTGCAAGCCCGGAAAAGGTGGAGCAGGAGATCACAAAGCCCATGGAGCAGGCCATGTCCACCCTGGATCACATTCAGGAGGTGACCTCCGTTTCCAGCGAAAACGTTGGCATGGTCATTCTGGAATTCACCGAGGGCGTCAACATGGACACCGTGGGCGTGGATATCCAGCAGGAGATCTCCCAGCTGTCCGCCGACTGGTCGGACACGGTGGGCACGCCCTACGTGCTGAAGATCAACCCCTCCATGCTTCCCGTGGAGGTGGCGGCGGTATCCATGGAGGGCATGGACACCGTGGAGCTGACGGAATTCCTGGATGAAACGCTGATGAACAAACTGGAGGGCGTTCCCGGCGTCGCCCGGATCACCACCAGCGGCGAAATTGAGCAGGAGCTGCACGTGGTGCTGGATCAGAAGCTGATCGACAAGCTGAACGACCGGATCGCCGCTGCAATCAACGGTGAACTGGACGATGCCGCCGCCGAGCTGAACGAGAAAAAGGAAGAACTGGAAGACGCCCAGAAAAAAGTAGACGGCGCACAGTCCCAGCTCAGCGCCGGGGTCAACGCCCTGATCGAGGGTGAAAAGCAGCTGAATGAGAAAAAGACGGAGCTGACGGCCATGCGGGAGCAGCTCCAAGAGCAGCTGGAACAGGCGCAGACCGGGCGGCAGCAGTTGGTGCTCGCCTACAACGCCCTGAAAGAGCTGGACGATCAGGTGAACAACGTCCTTTCTGCCCAGCAGGAAGCCCATGGTTATTTGAATACCCTCCAATCTCTGTCCGACCGGCAGAGCGCCCTTGCGAATAAGGAAAGCAGCCTCGCCCAGCTGAAACAGGACAATGAAACTCTGGACGCCGAGATTCAGGCGCTCCGGGAGCAGATCGCGGGCATGGACCCCGCCGACGAAAATCTGCCCGCTTTGAGCGCGGCGCTTGCGGAAAAAGAAGCCGCTTACAATGACAATCTGCTGACCATCGCCCAGACAGAGGCGGAGATCGCTGTAGAAAAAAGCACTCTGGAGGCGGACATGGCAGCTGCCGGTGTGACGGCGGAGACCCTGCCCGAACGTCTCACCGCCGCCGCAGAAGCCGCCGCCGCAGCGGATGCCGCGGTGGACGGCATCGACGCGCTGCTGGCATCTCAGGGAACCGACCGGGCGGGTCTGGCCGCCTCCGTGGCGGAGACGAAGGCGCAGCTGGACGCGCTGGACGAGGGCATTGCCCAGCTGGAAAGCGCGTTGGAAGAACTGGATAATGGTATGCTCTCCATCGAGGAAGCCCAGCAGCTGCTGAATGAGCAGAAAACCGCCGGTATGCTCCAGCTCAGCACCGGCGCGGCCAAGCTGGCGGTGAGCAGCGCTGCCATTTCCGAGGGCTTAAGCCAGATCGAAAGCGGTCTGGACACCGTGGAAAGCAGCCGGGAGGACGCGCTGGACAAGGCTGACCTGAACAACATCGTCACCATGGAAATGGTATCGAAGATCCTCGCCGCCCAGAATTTTGCCATGCCGGCGGGATACGCGGAGCAGGACGGGGTCAAATACATGGTCTCCGTGGGCGACGAGATCACGGATCAGGAGACGCTGGAAAATCTTATCCTGTTCGACCCGGGCATTGACGGCATCGACCCCGTTCGGCTGAAGGATGTGGCGGTGGTCATGCTCACCGACAACCGGGACACGACCTACGCCAAGCTCAACAGCAAGGACGGCATCGTGCTGAGCTTTGAAAAGCAGAGCACCTACGCCACCGCCGAGACCACCGACAACATTGAAGAACGCTTCCGGGCGTTGGAAAAGGAATACCCGGGCTTGAGCTTTGTGTCCCTGATGAGTCAGGGCGACTATATCTATCTGATCGTTGATACCATTCTGAATAGCCTCCTGCTGGGTGCGGTGTTCGCGATCCTGATCCTGTTCCTGTTCCTGCGGGATCTGCGCCCAACCTTTATCACCCTTTGCTCCATCCCCATCAGCGTGATCTTTGCTATCGTGCTGATGTACTTCACCGGCGTGACCATCAATATGATCTCTCTGTCCGGCCTTGCCGTGGCGGTGGGTATGCTGGTGGATAACTCCGTGGTGGTCATCGAGAATATTTACCGCCTGCGGGCCAAGGGGGCCAACGTCATTCAGGCCGCCGTCTCCGGCGCAAGACAGGTGGCGGGGGCGGTGACGGCCTCTACGCTGACCACCGTCTGCGTGTTCCTGCCCATCGTGTTCGTCACGGGTATCACCAAGCAGCTGTTTACCGATCTGGCGCTCACCATGACCTATTCCCTGCTGGCAAGCCTGATCGTTTCCCTGACACTGGTGCCTGCCATGGCGTCGGGGATGCTGCGCAGGGAGCACGAGATCAAGCCGGGGCTTCTGGAAAAGCATCTGCTTCCCGCCTACCGCAAGGCGGTTAAGTGGTCGCTGGGGCATAAGGCCGTGGTCCTGATTGTTTCGGCAGCGCTGCTGGTGGTCACGGCGCTGGGGAGTCTTGCCAAGGGCTTCATCTTCATGCCGGACATGGATATGCCCAGCGTGAACGTCACCGTCACCATGCCCGAGGACGCGGACATGGCCGAGGCCACCGCGCTTGCCGATCAGGTGCTGGACAGAATATCGGAAATTGACGGCATCGAGACCGTGGGCGCGATGATGGGCAGCAGCACCTCCATGCTGAGCATGGGAAGCGGAGAATCCCACGACGTAACGGTTTATATCACTCTCGCCGACGACACGGCCAGCGGCGCGGCTGTCGGCAAACAGATCGAGGAAGCCTGCGCGGATCTGCCCTGCGAGGTGACGACCTCTTCTGCCATGATGGATATGAGTATGCTCACCGGCAGCGGCGTTTCCGTGAACGTCTACAGCGACGACATGGACACCCTCCAATCCGCCGCCGCACAGGTTGGCAAGGCGCTGGCAGACATCCCCGGTGTGGCGGAGGTTTCCGACGGATTGGAGGACGCTTCCCCTGCCCTCCACGTGGCCATCGACCGCAACGCCGCCATGAAGCACGGCCTGACCGTGGCGCAGATCTATATGGAGCTGGCTTCCGCCCTGACGGACAACGCCACCGCCGCCACGCTGGAGCTGGACGGCGTTTCCACGGACGTAATTATCGAGAAGCCCGAAGGGGCGGTGCTGGACGTGGATTCCCTGCGGGATCACGTCTTTGAAGTCACCAAACAGGACGGTACGGTGGAGGAGGTTCCTCTGAGCGACTTTGCCGAAGTGCGGGAGACGTCCAGCCTTGGCTCCATCCACCGCCTCAACCAGAGGCGCTACCTCTCCGTCACCGCGACGCTGGAAGAAGGCTACAACGTCACCCTGATCACCGCCAAGGCGCAGGACGTTGTGGGTGCTTTGGACTTGGGCGACGGCGTCAGCTATACGTTTACCGGCGAAAATGAGACGATCATGGAAGCTGTGCAGCAGCTGCTGTTGATGCTGGTTCTGGGCATCCTGCTGGTGTACCTCGTGATGGTCGCCCAGTTCCAGAGCCTGAAATCTCCCTTCATCGTCATGTTCACCATCCCGCTGGCCTTTACCGGCGGATTCATGGCGCTGCTGCTGTGCGGCATGGAGATCAGCGTCATTTCCCTCATCGGCTTCGTGATGCTCACCGGTATCATCGTTAACAACGGCATCGTGCTGGTGGACTACATCAACCAGCTTCGGCAGGACGGCATGGAGCGCCGCGCGGCCATTGAGGAAGCGGGCGTTACCAGAATGCGTCCCATTCTGATGACCACCATCACCACGGTGCTGGGTCTGGTGGACATGGCGGTACACAAGACCGCAGGCACGTCGCTGATGAAGCCCGTCGCCATCGTATGCATCGGCGGTCTTGTGTACGCGACGCTGATGACGCTGTTCGTGGTTCCCTGCATCTACGACATGCTGAACAAAAAGGAACTGCGCAGCGTCCGGGAGGAGGACCTGAAGCTACTGGATCTGTAAGCGCATAAAAACTTTCACCCCCCGGCTTTTGCTGGGTGGCCGTAAAACAGCGAATGGAGCGCATCAGTACAGATACGCTCCATTTCTCGTACCAACCGGGGCACCCTCCTTAGCTCCCCCTTTGGGGGAGCTGTCACCGAAGGTGACGGAGAGGGCATTTGCAACCTAGTATACCCTCTCCGTCCTCGCTGCGCTCAGCCACCTCTTCCAAGGGGAGAGGCAAGGGAGCGGATTTCTTAAGATATGGGCAAATTCCCTTGCTTTTTCCCTCGCCGCATGGTAAAATGTTCTGACGAAACTGATAAAAGGGGGAGTTTGCTTGAAGCGTATCGGGATCGGGCTTTTTCTGTGCATATTGCTGATGGGCTTTTTCGTGCTGCCCGCGTCCGCTGAGAGCGCGGCTTCCCGGGTGGATACCTACTGCACCGTCAGCGCCGAGGGCGACTGTCAGGTGAATATGACCGTCACTTTGCGCATGGAGTATGTCACTACTTCCATGAGTTTCCCTCTGCCCGCCAACGCCACGGGCATTACCCTGAACGGCGCTTCCGTCTCCACCAGCAAGACATCCTCCGCGACCATGGTCGATATCAGCCGGGTGGTCAGCGGCATTACCGGGGAGATTCCCCTGAATTTCAGCTTTACACTCCCCAAGTCCGTGGGCGTTGTGACCGTTGACAAGGAGCGGAAGTTACAGCTGAGCGTCGAGCTGCTCAGCGGCTTTGAGTTCCCGGTGGAGCAGCTGAGCTTTGTCATCACCATGCCCCCGGGAAATATGCCCAACGCGCCGAAGTTCACCAGCATCTACCGTCAGGAGAGCATTGCCTCCGACCTGACCGTCACGGTGAGCAGCAACCAGATCATCGGCGCCAGCAAGACCATTCTGAACGACCACGAAGGCATCACCATGACCATGCTGGTGGATCAGAAAATGTTCCCCACTGTCAGCACCTACATCCGGGAGGGCAACCCGGAGATCAAATACATGCTGATCTGCGTGGGTCTCGCGCTGGTGTACTGGCTGATTTTCCTGCGCACGAAGCCCATCGCCCATATCCGCAGCACGACCCCGCCTGAGGGCATTACCGCGGGCGAGCTGGGGTGCCGTCTGACCCTGTCCGGCGGCGATCTGACCATGATGGTGTTTACATGGGCGCAGCTGGGCTACCTGCTCATCCAGACGGACAGCGGCGGAAAGGTGCTGCTGCACAAGCGCATGGACATGGGCAACGAGCGCAGCCTCTTTGAAAACAAGATTTTTGCACTTCTCTTCGGCAGCCGCCAGACGGTGGACGCCACCGGCTATCCCTACGCCAAGCTCAGCCGCAAGGTGTCAGCCATCGTTCCCAATGAGCGGAATATGTACAAGGGCGTCAGCGGAAACATGAAGATTTTCCGGGGACTTTGCTGCGGCGCCCAGATTTTCTGCGGCGTGTGCGTTGCCATGAATATGACCTCCGTCCGGGCGATCCAGATCCTGCTTTCCATCATTCTGGGGGCCTTTGGCGCGGTATCTGGGTGGCTGATTCAGGATATGGCCTACCGCACCCATCTGCGGGGCAAGCTGCCCATGCTGATCGGGGCAGTGTGTATTGCCCTATGGGTAGTGCTGGGGCTGCTGTGCGGGCAGGTCTGGATACCGCTGCTCAGCGCGATCAGCGAATTCCTGCTGGGTTATTTCGCCGCTTACGGCGGAAAACGCAGCGATCTGGGCAGCTACGCGGCGGCGCAGGTGCTGGGATTCCGGCGCTACGCAAAGAAACTTCCCACGGAGGACGTCAGCCGCCTGATGGCCAACGACCCGGATTATTTCTTCAATCTTGCGCCCTTTACGCTGGCGCTGGGGGTCATCAATCCCTTTGCCAGAGCCTTCGGCCATCGGAAGCTGGAGCGGTGCCCGTATCTGGTTACCCGCGCCCGGAACGTCCAGACGGCGGAGGAATGGGCAGGCATCCTGCTGGACACGGCCGACCGGATGGACGAAAAGCTCCGTCAGATGCAGATCGACCGGTGGATACCGGTCCGCCTGCGGCGGAGAAGAAAGTGAAAACCCACGGGTCATTGATTGGGTGTTCGCAATACAGTGAGTGGAGCGTATCGGTATCGATACGCTCCATTTCTCATGTCAACATGCGCTATGTAACGGGGAACAACCCCCTTGGCTCTCCCTCTGGGAGAGCTGTCACCGAAGGTGACTGAGAGGGCGCTGCACCCCGGTTTTCCCTCTCCGGCTTCGCTTCGCCCAGCCACCTTTCCCATAGAGAGAGGCAAGGGGTGCAGCTCATCCCGTGGGTTCTGTGTTATTTCAGCATCTCCCGAACCTGGGCGATGCTCAGCCCCTGCTCCCGGGCGATGGCCGCGATGTCCTCGTACTCGTCCTTCTGCCGCTGAACGCCGTAGCCGGAGGATATCTTCTGCCGAACCGCGCCGCAGGGAGTGGAAACGGTCTGCGTGCGCCGCTCCAGCGTGTAGCGGTTTTGAAGGCTTTCCCGGATGCCCAGAGTGGTGGTGTGGCGGAAGATCAGCCGCGCCATTTTCTCCCGGTCGCCCGCCCGGCACAGAACGCTCAGAAGCACCCCGGGGCGGTTCTTTTTCATGCCGATGGGGGTGGTGAACACGTCCAGCGCGCCGCCGCTCAGCAGCTGCTCCATGGCGAACCCGAGCTCCTCACCGGTCATGTCGTCGATGTTGCACTTAAGCTCCGCAATGGCGTCGGTCTGATCAGAGGTCTCCCCCAGCATGACCCGCAGGCAGTTCGCTTGCGGGAAGTCCTTTTTGCCCATGCCGTAGCCGGCTTTCTGCACCCGCATGACGGGCAGACTGCCAAAATCGTCGGCAAAGTACTTCAGCAGCGCCGCGCCGGTGGGGGTACACAGCTCACCCTGAACATTCCCGGCCTGAATGGGCATTCCCTCAAGGAGCAGTGCGGTAGCCGGCGCGGGAACGGGGAGAATCCCATGGGCGCACCGGACGGTGCCGCTTCCCACGGAGACGGGGGACACGATCACCTGATCGGGGCGAATTTCCCGCATCAGCAGGCATACGGCGGTGATGTCCGCAACGGCGTCCATGGTGCCGACCTCGTGGAAGTGGATCCGCTGAACCGGAACGCCATGGACGCGGCTTTCCGCCTCGGCGATGAGATTGTACACGGCCAGGACATCCAGCTTGACCATGGAGGGGATGGGCAATCTGCCCACGATTTCCTCGATGCCCTCCATGCTGCCGTGAACATGGTCGTGATGATGACTATGGAGGTTCTCGTCTTCCTCAATTCCGGCCACTTTGACGGAAAAGTGGGTTCCCGCCACGCCGCATTTGACGCTTTTTCCCCCGCTGACGGTGACGCCGGGGATGCCGAGACCGTTCATTTTCTCAAGAAACGCCGCCCGATCGGGAAGCAGCTCCAGCAGCGCCGCGGCGAGCATATCCCCGGCAGCGCCCATGGCGCATTCGATGTACAGCGTTTTCATCCCTTGACCTCCATGTGATTAATCATGTTCGCCAGATACCCCGCGCCGAAGCCGTTGTCGATGTTCACCACCGACACGCCGCTGGCGCAGGAATTGAGCATACTCAGCAGCGCCGCCACGCCGCCGAAGGACGCGCCGTAGCCCACGCTGGTGGGGACGGCGATCACCGGGCATTCCGCAAGGCCGCCCACCACGCTGGCAAGCGCCCCCTCCATGCCCGCGATGGCGATGACCACGCTGGCTTCCATAATAGAATCCATATGGGCAAGCAGCCGGTGGACGCCGGACACGCCCACGTCGTACAGCCGCACCACCTCGCTGCCCAGCACCTGTGCCGTCAGCGCCGCCTCCTCGGCCACGGGGATGTCGCTGGTGCCGCCGGTGGCGATGACGACTTTTCCGATGCCGTCGGGCTGGGGAAGTCCACCCACAATGCCCACCCGTGCGTCCTTATGGTAGTCCAGTTCCCGTGTGCTGCCGACGTAGGCCGCCGCCTCGGGGGACATTCTGGTGATGAGGACGCGGTTCTGACCGTTGGCGCGCATGGCGTCGATGATGCCGCCGATCTGCTCCGGGGTCTTCCCCGCGCCGTAGATCACCTCTGCCGCGCCCTGCCGCACCTTCCGGTGCAGATCGACCTTCGCGTAGCCGATATCCTCGAAGGGGGCCTTTTTCAGCTCCAGCATGGCGTCGTCCACGCTGGTTTTCCCGGCCTGGACGGATTCCAGAAGCTTTCGGATTTCAGAGTTCATTTGCGCACCTCCAGATTCAGCAGAACGCTGTCATAATCTTTGCGGAGTTCGGTCACGATCTTCTCCCGGTTTTCCAGAAGCAGGGGCAGATCGGTCTCCCGCAGCTCCAGTTTCGCGGTATTGTCCACCATGCGGACGCGGAAATCCCGGAACCCAAGTCCGAAGAGAAATCCTTCCGCTTTTTCCGTCTGCTTCAGCTTTTGCAGCGTGATTTCCTCCCCGGTGCGTATCCGGGTGGAGAGGCAGGCGTAGGCAGGCTTGTCCCATGTGAACAGCCCGGCTTCTCTGGAAAGACGGCGGATCTCCGCTTTGGTCAGGCCACACTCCCGGAGGGGAGAGCGAACCGACAGTTCCCGCAGCGCCCGCATTCCCGGCCGGTCGCCCGCGTCGTCGGAGGCGTTGGTGCCGTCCAGCAGCAGCGGAAAACCGTCGTTTTCCGCTGCCCGGAGGATTTGCCGGAACAGCGTATTTTTGCAGTGATAGCAGCGGTCGGGCGGGTTCGCCGTGACCGCGCCGCTCATAAGAACATCCACATGCAGCACCTGCATATCCGCGCCCAGCTCATCTGCCAGCCGCCGTGCGTCCGCCAGCTCAAACGCCGGCTGGAAGGCGGTGCTCACGTAATAGGCTTTCACCCGCGCGGCGTACCGCGTCGCCGCGTACAGCAGGTACGCCGAATCCACGCCGCCGGAGAAAGCAATGGCAACCTCCCGATTCTCGGCAAAAAATTGCTCCAACGTCATATTGTTTCCTCCAGTACTGCGGAAATCGTTTTTCCCATTATACACGAGAATGTGAATTCTGACAAGTAGGAAGCCGCACAATAGCCTTTTATGGGTTGCTTTTCACAATCGGATGGTGTATACTGAACGCAGTGCCCTTACTAAATAAGAAGAGAGGTATCACTATGCAAGAAACAAAAAACAGTTCCTGGTACAGCACCGTGGCGGGGGCGCTTTTTGCCTTTGGGGGCGTTATGCAGATAGTCCAATGGGGGGTCTTTCGTTTTGGGCTGGGTATTGCGCCAGCCAGTTACAATGTTCAGATGCTGATCTGGGTGGCAAGCTATGCGGTTCTGGCCTTTGCCCTTCTGACGAAGCGCAGAGACATTTTCCTGCCCGTGGGCTTCGCCCTGGCCGGTATTGCCTGCCTGTTCCACATGAGTTTTACCAACGTACTCTGGCTGCTGGGTAACTGGGGCATGGCATTCTTGGCCGTGGTCTTTGTGACCGACTATCTGCCCCAGCTCCGGGAGCAGGTGAAGAAGTTCTGGTTCATTCCACCTGCGGTCGTTGCGCTTGCTACGGTGCTGTCGATTGGCGGCCTTTGGTTTGTGGCCTTCCTGAGATTGCTTGCTACATGCGCCACATGCGCCGGTACGTTCCTGGCAGCCATGTGGGTCGCTTACCCCGAAGGACTCCCTCAGCAGACGGTGAGCGCACCCACTGAAACCGGAAGCTCTCCGGCCACGGCCGCTTCTGAGATTTACTGCGGTCTGGTCAAGCACATTCTGCTGCTGCTGTTCACCTGCGGCATCTGGCTGTATATCTGGATTTACCGCGTTACCGGCTACACCAACAATGTGCAGGGTGAAGAAAATCGCAACCCCACCAACAAGCTGCTGCTGTGCCTGTTCGTCCCCTTCTACGTGATTTATTGGATGTATAAGACTGCCCAGCGTCTTGACAAGATGGCGGCGGCGAAGAATATCCCCTCCGATCTTTCCACCCTCTGCCTGATTCTTGCCATCTTTGTCCCCATCATCCCGCCGATTCTGATGCAGGATAAGCTGAACGCCATCGTCGCGCCGACAGCCGCGCCTGCTGCCCCCGTCGCTCCCGCTCCTGCGCCCGCCGCACCGGCCAGCGTAAGCGAGGCTGCGGACGACCTGATGAAGCTTAAGGAGCTGCTGGACGCAGGCATTCTCACCCAGGAAGAATTTGACGCAAAGAAAAAGCAGCTGCTGGGGCTGTAAATTCCATACGACAAGGCGCGGGGCAGATGCCCCGCGCCTTTTGACAAGCCAAGAGGGAGCGGAAAATCCGCTCCCTTCAGGTATTTACTTCTTGATGATCTCGCTGAGCTTCTCGGCGGCGGTGGTAACCGCGTCGCTGACGACGGCGGCAGCCTTGTTTGCCTTGGCGGCGGCCTTCTCCAGAGCGATCTCCTTGGCAAAGTAGCGGTTCAGCATACCCTGCAGAGCCTTGCCGTGGCGGGCTTCATCCTTGGCCATTTCATGGACGGTGTCGTGGATGGCGTCCAGGCCGTTCTTCTTGGCGCAGGCGGCCAGGTCAAACTTGCCCTGGGTGGCGCCGAACTCGCAGTCAACACGCCAGGCCAGATTGTCCTTGGTGGTGGCCTTCATGTGGGGCTCCAGATCCTCGCCCAGCATCTCGGCGAACTTGGCGGCGTGCTCGGCTTCCTCGTGGGCGGCCTTCTCCCAGTACAGGCCGATCTCGGGGTAGCCCTCCCGGTGGGCAATGCGGGCCATGCACAGATACATGCCAACCTCGCTGCACTCGCCCTGGAAGTTGGCCATCAGCTGCTCGAAGATGTACTTCTTGTCTTCCTCGGAAATGTCGGGGTTGTTCTTCACGGTCTTGGCGTAGATGCCGTACTCATGCTCGGCGGCCAGCTTGCCTTCCTCCATGACCTTGAACTTGGAGCCGTCAACGCCGCACACGGGGCACTTGAAGCCTTCGGGGATGAACTCGCCTTCGTAGACATAACCGCACACGGGGCACACAAATTTCTTCATAATCGATTCCTCCAAAATTAGTTTTATAAGTTATTTGGGCAAATACGCCCGGGATTACAATAAATTACGCCTCTTCCTCGAACAATTCGGGGCCGACGCCGCAGAGGGGGCATTCGTAGTCTTCGGGCAGCTCGTCGCCTTCGTAGACGTAGCCGCAGACGGTGCAGACATATTTTTTCATACAGCTTCCTCCTTAGTTTCTGATTTGCAGCCGCGGCACAGACCGGTGAAGGTCAGCTGGCAGCTGTGTACCTGACAGCCGGTGCATTCCTCGGCGGCGCGTCCCAGAGACAGAGGGGCTGCCGTATCGGGAAGGTCAATCACCGCGCCGCAGGCTGTGCAGATGAAGTGGACATGAGGGCGGGTGTCGGCGTCGAAGCGTTCGCTTCCGTTCACCGTACCCACGCTCTGGATCAGGCCCTGACTCTTGAACAGGGCGAGATTGCGATAGATCGTGGCAAGGGAGATGTCCGGGTGTTCCTCCCGCAGCATTTCGTGAACCATCTCCGCTGAGGGATGAAGCACGGTGCCGCGGAGGCAGGACAGAATCGCGTTGCGTTTTTTGAATTGCTTTGTGGCCGCTTCCATAGACACCTCCTTTGGTTTGCTTTATTTAAGAACAATTCTTATTTACATCTGAAGTATAGCACGCAGTACTTCATTTGTCAAGAGCAAAATGAGAATTATTTGCATTTATTTTCCAGAAAAATGCGGCCGCTATACGCAGCAAATCGTCCGCTGACTGTGCGCAGTCAGCGGACGATTCATCACAATTTGGCAATATCGGCGACCAGAGCATCCACCTCGGCCTGCGTGGTAGCCCAGCTGGTGCAGAAACGCACGACTGTTCCCTGCTCCGCGGCCCCTTCTTCCTCAAAGTAGTAGCCCTGTGCCAGCACTTCCTTCTGCTGCTGGGTCAGAATGACAAACTGCTGATTGGTGGAGCTTTCCACCCAGAAGGGGACGCCCTTCGCCGCGAATGCTTCTCTGATCTGCATGGCAAGTGCGTCGGCGCGCTTCGTTTTCTCAAAATACTCGCCGCTTTCCAGCATGGCCGCGAATTGCAGACCCATCAGCCAGCCCTTGGCCAGCACCGCGCCGTGCTGCTTCATGTACGCCTTGAAGCGGTATTGAAGCGCGGGTTCGGTAATGACCAGCGCCTCGCCGAACAGTGCGCCGCACTTCGTCCCGCCGATGTAGAACACGTCCGTCAGTTCCGCGAAATCCTTCAATGTCAGGTCGTTGTCCACCGCCCCCAGACCGTAGCCCATTCGCGCCCCGTCCACGAACAGATACATGCCGTATTTCCGGCAGACCTCCCGGATATCCCGCAGCTCCTGAGCGGAATACAGCGTCCCCTTCTCGGTGGGGAAGGACAGATACACCAGCTTCGGCTCCGTCAGGTATTCCGGCGCGCCGCCGTCATAATACGCCGCCGCACATGCGGCGACTTGCTGGGCGGTGATTTTCCCGTCGGTGTTGGGAAGCGCGAGGATTTTGTGCCCCGTGTTTTCGATGGAAGCGGCTTCGTGGCAGTTGATATGTCCGGTGTCGGCGGCGATGACGCTCTGGATGGGGGACAGCGCCGCCGCGATGACCACGAGATTCGCCTGGGTCGCGCCGGGAACGAATTTGATCAGGGCGTCCCCGGAGGAAACCAGCTGCTTGATGACCGTCTCGGCACGTTGGCACCAGATATCCTCGCCGTAGCCCGCGAAACTGTCGGTGTTTGTGGCGGTCAGGGCGCTTAAGATGGAGTCCAGCGCCCCGTGGTTATAATCGTTGTTGAATCGAATCATGCTTTACTCCTTTGCTTCCGCATTCAGCGCGTCCACCACGATGCCCGGGTAGGGGTTGGCGATCACGGTGCGGTAGGTGTGATAGATCACCATGCCGGGCTTGCCGTTGGGAATTTTCTTCACCTGCTTCACCGCCGTCACATCCACGGGGATGTTCTGCCCGCCCCCGGTTTCGGCGTAGTAGGCGGCCAGCTGCGCTGCCTGCGTAACGGTGTTGTCCGGGGGCGTAGTGCCGCCGCAGGAGATGATGACGTGGGAGCCGTGCACCTTGGAGGCATGGCACCAGATGTCGTCCTTCCGGGCAAGGCGGAAGGTCAGCTCGTCGTTCTGGCGGTTGTTCCGGCCGACGTAGATCGGATAGCCGTCGGTGCTTTCAAACCGCATGGGCGGCAGCTTGGCCTGCTTCATGCGCTTTCGGTCGGTGTCGGGACGGAGATAACCGCCCTCCTGTAACTCCCGGCGAATTTCTTCCAGCTCCCCCTCAGTACCGGCGCGGTTCAGCTCCTCCAGCACGCTTTTCAGGTAGTCCAGCTCCAGCCGCCCCAGCTCCAGCTGCTTCGTCAGCTCCTTCTCCGCGTTTTTCATCCGGGCGTAGTCCTTATAATACTTGGCGGCGTTCTGGTTGGGGGAGAGAATGGGGGAAATGGGAATGTCCACTGACCGCATTTCCTCGTCGTAGAAGTCCTCGCACTGAACGGTAGTCTGCCCTTTCACGATACGGTGGAGGTTGGCCGTGAGGATGTCCCCCAGCTGGCGCAGACGCTCCCGGTCGTAGGTGGCTTCCAGCTCCTTTTCCTGAATCGCCAGCTTTTTGGTCAGGCGGCTGCACAGATTCTGAACGGTTTTGCGCACGGCCTGACCCTTCTGCCGCATGGCGTCCTTCTGATCCCGGACGGTGTAGTACATATCCAGCAGCTTGCCAAAGGACTCGGCGCGGCGGCACTCGCCGTATTCCCGGATGGGGCAGAAGGCGAACTGCTTCGGCGTGCCGTCCGGGAGGGCGTAATAATAGGGTGCGGGGTGGCTCAGATGCTCATGGAAGAACAGCGACAGCTTGTCGGCGGTCGTGTCCACGTCCAGCGAATCGATGCGGGCGTCCGTGCTTCCGGCGGCGTACAGCGCCGCCTCCCGGCACACCAGGGGGGACAATCCGCCCAGGGTATCCATCAGCCGGTCGGCCAGAACGTCCGCCCCGGGGGCAGTGAGTATGTTTACATAACGCTGGGCATCACCCTCCGGGGCACTGTCCAGCAGGTTCAGCTTCATGACCGGCTCCGGCGGCTGATACATGAGACCCGGCAGCGCTGCCCGCTTGGCGCTTTCGTCAAGGCCGATGCGCCGCAGGCAGTCCAGAATCCGCCCCTCAGGGGACAGCAGATACAGATTGCAGGTGCGTCCCATCAGCTCGGCCACCAGCGTCTTTTGCACCGGAAAGCCCATCTCGTCGGTGCAGTCGAAGCGGAACGATGCCGCCCGCTCCATGGGGGGCTGGGAAACTTCTGTCAGCTTTGCCCCCAGAAGGTGCTTGCGCAGAAGCATACAGAACATGGGCGGCTGCGCCGGATTCTCCGGAGAAGCCGCCGTCAGATGCAGCCGGGGGGCGGCGGGGTTGGCAGCAAAAAGCAGCTTCTCCCGTCCCTCCTGGCAGCGCAGATGAACGATCACTGTGTCTCTGGCGGGCTGGTGGATTTTCTCCACCCGTGCGCCGATGCACCGCGTGCGGACTTCCTCCAGCACGGCGGATAAGAAAAAGGCATCAAATGCCATGATGCGGCCCTCCTGCTTTGATAGTTTACTCTCCCATAACGGCCTTGAACAGCTCGTTCAGCCGCTGGGTTTTCCCGGCGAGGTACAGTGCGCCGAACAGGGCTTCCAGACCGGTGGCCTTTGCGTACTCGGCGGGGGTGGCGGATTTTGGCACCGCATGGACGTGAGCGTTTTTCCCCCGGCGATAGTAGGCAAGCTCCTCATCGGTCAGCAGGGGCAGCAGCTTGTCCACAAATTTTGCCTGGGACGTGGCCTTCACCATCTGAATGGTGTCATGGTGCAGCTGCCCCACGGTCTTTTCCCCCTGAGCGCAGAGGTAGCCCCGGCAGAGAATCTCAAACACGCAGTCCCCCATATGGGCAAGCCCCAGATTGGAAATGGCGTCGATCTCCGATTGGGGCAGGTTCATTTTGAAATAATTTTCCATAGCTTCTCCCGATTGACCAGAAATTGGGCGCAAAGCCCGGTGAACAGCCCGGTGAGGATGCTGATGACGATCATCACCGGCAGGTAAACCGCCAGCGACACCGTCCCCGTCAGGGCAATCGCCATGGCCATCTGTCCGACAGAGTGGGCGACGGCGCCCAGACATCCGGCGACCCAGAGCTGCTTTTTCGTAAGAATTTTCCGCAGGGCGATGGTCACGCCGATGGCACAGACGCCCCCGGCGGCGGAGTACAGAATGGTGCTGAAATTCCCGGCGAACACCGCTCCCAGGAAAATCCGCACCGCCAGCACCGCCGCGCCCTCCTTCGGCCCCAGCACAAACACGGTGAACACCGTCACGATATTGGCAAGCCCCAGCTTCACGCCGGGGATGGGAACCGGGGAGGGAATCTGGGCTTCGATCATGAAAATGGTCAGGGCAATGGCGACCAGCAGCGCCAGAAGCGTCAGCTTTTTCGTTTTCATCCGGCACCGCCTTTCCACGTGTCCTTATATCCGATACAGCCGTTTCCCGTTTTCCATGGTGGCGGCGCGGACTTCCTCTACGGAAATCCCCCGGATCTCTGCCAGACGCTCGGCCATGCGGTACAGCTTTCCGGGGTCGTTGCGTTTCCCCCGGAAGGGTTCCGGGGACATGTAGGGGCAGTCGGTTTCTAAGACGATGCGGTCCAAGGGAATGGCGGCGGCGGTCTCCACCGCTTTCCGGGCGTTTTTGAAGGTCAGGACACCGGTAAAGCCGATATACCAGCCCCGGGCGATCAGCCATTTGGCCATTTCCGCCGAGCCGGAATAGCAGTGGAACACCCCGGTGACCTCCGGGAATTCCTCTACGATGCGGATGCCGTCCTCGTGGGCTTCCCGCTCGTGGACAATGACGGGCAGATTCAGTTCCAGCGCCAGCGCCATCTGGGCGCGGAACGCCGCCTGCTGACGCTCCCGCGGGATGTCTTCATAATGGTAGTCAAGGCCAATCTCACCGATGGCCCTGATTTTGGGATTCAGTTTACATAATGTGCGGTATTCTTCCAGAGTGACATCGTTTACCTCGTCGGCAGCATCCGGGTGGGAGCCGACGGCGGCGTAGATATAGTCATACCGGGACGCCAGAGCGGAAGCCGCCCGGGAGGACGTGAGACTGCATCCGGGGTTCATCAGCAGTCCGATGCCCTGCTCCGGAAGGGCGGACAGAAGCGTTTCCCGGTCGGTGTCGAAGGCGCGGTCGTCCATATGGGCGTGGGTGTCAAACAGCATAAGCTCTCCTTATAATAAGCTACTCAATGACGGCCACCAGACAGCCGTCCATCTCCGTGACCCGGGGATCGTCCAGAGAAAAATCCGTCTTGTTTGGGTATCCCCGCAGACCCTCCCCGGTGCGTTTGACCTGCGCTTCCTTCAGTACCCAGAAGGTCAGCAGCGCCCGGCGCTTGTCCGGCGCGGCATCGAACTGCGCCTTTTCGTTGGGAGACAGAATTTTCTCCGCCAGAGCGAGATTTACGTTCCGGTCAAGCTCCTCGGCGTCAATGCCAATCTCCCGGCGGGACAGGGCGCAGAACGCATGTCGTGGGGTGTGGGAAATGGAAAAATGCCAGTCACTGCCGGGGAAATAGGGCTTGCCGCCCGCCGCTATGGCAACGGGCGGCAAATCCAGCCCGGTTTCCTTCCGGTAAAGCGCCGCCAGTAGCGCCCGTCCCGCTTCGTGGCCGGTTCGTCCGGCGAGGGCGCAGGACGCGATTCTCACAGCGCGTCGATGATGTCGGATTCCGACGGCTCCTTGGGGCGGCGGTTTTTCAGCCGGTCAACCAGGATGGCGACACCCACGATCAGCACCAGCAGGCCGCACAGACTGATAACGACCCGGGAGGTCGTCATGGGCAGAGCGATCAGCACCGCGCCGAGAACCGTGGTAATGACGGCGGGAAGAATGCCGTAATGATACCGGCTGGCGTTCAGAATGTCCTGAATGCCCCGGACGACCAGCAGAATACCGGCCAGACGTCCCAGCCCCGCGGCCAGCATCAGGGGGTTGCGCAGAAGCCACGCTCCCACGGCAAAGCAGCAGACGGCAGAAAGCACCTTCCCCAGGGTATCAAAATGCCCGGCGATGGCGCTGACGGCGAACACGACGCCTGCGATCACCAGCACCCAGCCCAGAATCTGCGCCACAAGGGCGGAGGCGGAGTCCGGATGAATCAGCAGGATCAGGCCCAGCACCATCAGCAGCACCGGGGTAGCGATCAGACGAATGACGGATAAAATAGTATCTTTCATAATAGAGTCACCTCTCTGAAACTCAGTATACCCCGAATCCGGGGCGGTGTCAATCGGAGAAAGCGGAAATCGGGGGCATTGCCCGACACGCACGACGCCCTCTCTTTTGATGGGGGCGGAAAACAGGAAATGGAGCGTATCAGTACAGATACGCTCCATTTCCTGTGTCAATATACGCACCCCCATTTACCTTCTCCGTCCTCGCTGCGCGCGACCACATCTCCCAGAGGGAGAGGCAAGGGAGACGCTGAAACTCTGTGAGCTGCTGGAAAGCGGAGATAGCACCCTTTGTTTGCCCCACTTGAGGGCGTCCCTTTTGAATGAGGTAATGTGGTCTATCCTCCGCTGATACCCGGTTTCTCACGCAAAATGCGCGGTTTCCTTCCTCCCTTCCCTAACATCACCTACATCTTGTGATTTTTCCACTTTTTTCAGTCCCACATGTTGTGTTTCGACAAAATCTGCGCCGCGGTTGTGCTACTATGATTCCAGGCTCGCGGGACGGAGCCGGATGACTGCCGCCGTGGCGTCGTCCATCTGCTTCCCGCGGCCATACTCCAGAATTTTTGCTGCCAGCTCCCCAGGCGGCATGTCCGGAGTCAGGTCAGACCGGCGGGAAATCCCCTCTCCATCCACGCCGTCGCTGAGCAATACCAGCGCTTCCCCCCGACGCAGGGACAGCTTCTCCACCGTTTCCCGGCTTTCCGTTACGGAAATGCCCGGCGGTGGGGTGGCTGTCCCTATTTTTTCCGCACTGCCCCGGCGAAGCAGCCAGCTGGGGGCGGCGCCCCACTTGTATAACGTGGCGTGGCCGGTGTCGAGATAGAGTTCCGCCAAGTCCACCGTGACCGCCCCGGCGCTGCCCCGGAGGGCGAGAATGCTGTTGAGGGTGCGTAGGGCGTGGGCGGCGGGAAACCCGGCGGTGAGCATCTGCCGCAGAAGCGATCCCGCCGACTGCCCCTCCTGGGCAGCGCCCAGCCCGGTACCCATTCCGTCGCAGAGAAGGACGTAATACCGGCACTCGGGCCCCGGAAAGGCAAGACAGCGGTCGCCGTTGGCAAGCTCCTTGCTGCGGCTGCGGGCGGCGGCCTCGGCGCGAAACCAGGCCCTCGGCCGCTGCCCCCGGCGGGGCAGATCGTCGGCAAGCCCCCGCAGGAAATCTCCCAGAAACTGATACTGCTGCACCATCGCCGCCCGGTACTCTGACTGCCGGGCGCTGTCGGCTTTCAGCAGCTTTAATTGCTCCTGCCCCCGGCGAAGCTCCGGGATCAGCCGCCCCGACTTGCGGCATTGGGCGTCCAGCGGGTTTTGCAGCAGCGAAATATCCAGCGACGACTGCTGGGGGCAGCTGTTCCGGGCGGAGCAGCTGCCGCAGGCGCGCTGCCGCACTTTTTGCAGCACGGCGGAAGCGTCAACGGGGGGCGGCGCGGTCTCCAGAAAAAGCTGCTGGGTGACGCCGAGAACCTCCGCCCCCAGCTCCAGCCGCACCTGCGCCAGCCCCGTCTCCCCTCGGCGGCGGGCGGTCTCCTGAGAGGGCGGCATCAGAATGCCCAGCCCGCCGCCGAGAATCAGCCCCGGCAATGGCGTATAATCCCGAATGCCGCAGATCGCCATTACCACCATGCACGCCGCCCCCGGCGCGAGACAGCGCATCCACTTGCGCTCAAAGGGGATCATGCGGATCACGCCCGCGAGACACAGTACCGCCGTCATGGGAATGTTCGTCACCTGCGCCAGATCCAGCCCCAACCCTCCAAGCACCGCGGCGGGGAAAGCGCCGCCCACAGCCAGCGCGCCTGCCGCGAGATACCCCAATCCAAGATAAGGCGTCGGTGAAGCCTGCGCCAGCGCCAGCACCGCCACGCCGCCCACCAGCCAGTCGGTGACGGCGGTGCGTCTGCGCAGCGCCACGGGGAACAGCAGTCCCGCCCCGGCGGCGAGGACAATCCGCAGGAAATAGACCGGCACCGGCACGGTATTCCGCAGCACCAGCTGGAACAGCAGTCCGGTCAGCGCCGTCAGAAACGCGGAAATGGCAGGGAAGATCAGCGGCTGTTCCTCCGGAATGTGCCGGGCAAGGAGCAGCGCCAGCAGTCCGCCGGAGGCCGACCACACCAGCCCCTGCAATCCCGCGATGCCCCAGAAGACCCAGTAGCCCAGCATGGCCCCCAGACTCATGACCGCCGCGTGCCAGCCGCTCATGGCTAAAATCAGCCCCATCGCCAGCGGCTGAGGGTAATTGCCCAGACTGGCCGCGCTGAGCAGAAATCCGCTGCCGCCGCACAGAAGGACGACCCCTCCTGTGCGGATTTTGGGGTTCAGCAGCAGCCTTTGGCACGTTCGCCGCCCCCGCCGCAGGTACGTTTCCATGGATGCAATCATTTCCACCACAGCCTTTCCTTAGTGATGGGAAAATCCTATCACGGCTGAAAAAATTATGCTGTCGGATTCGCAATGGTGAGAAAGTTTCTTGCATCGGAGGCGGGATGGGTGTATAATGACCTGTAATTAAGGAAGCTGGAAGGAAATTGATGACGGCCATGGGACGAGAATTTGAACTGAAATACCGGGCGGATTCCGGGATGATTGCCGCCATCCGGGCAGTATTCGGGGATTTTTCCGAGATCCGGATGGAAACGGTCTATTATGACACTTTGGATGCCGCCCTGAGCCGCCGGCGCTGGATGCTCAGACGCCGGTACGAAAACGGGACCTCCGTCTGCACCCTGAAAACGCCCCTCCCTGACGGCAGCCGGGGAGAGTGGGAAACCCCATGTGACGATATCGGGTTGGCAGTGAAAGAGTTATGTAAACTCGGCGCGCCGGAAGACCTGCTGCCCCTGACGGCAGGCGGCCTGACGGAAGCCTGCGCCGCCCGGTTCACCCGTCTGGCAAAGCAGATCGTTCTGGAACGCTGCACCGTGGAGCTGGCGCTGGACGAGGGCACGCTGATGGGCGGCGGGAAGACGCTTCCCTTCGCCGAAATGGAAGTGGAACTGAAATCCGGCGAAGAAGCCGCCGCGACTGCCTTTGCCGAAGCTCTGGCGCGGGAATTCAATCTGACCCCGGAACCGAAAAGCAAGGCGCAGCGAGCCATGGCACTGCTGCATTAAGGACATACAGGAGAGAGAAATATGCCCAAATTAGAGACGCTGTTTTCCAAATACGACCGTCTGGTGCTGTTCGACACCGAGACCACCGGACTGCTTTACAACCGGGACGAGATCATTGAGTTTGCCGCCGTGGTTCTGGAGCGGGTGGACGGAACGCCCAAGGTGGTGCAGGAGTACGACCAGCTGGTCGCCCTGTCCCCCGGCGGGTTTGTGCCGCCGAAAATTCAGGAGCTGACCGGCATCTCTACCCAAGACCTGCGGGAACGGGGACTGCCCAAGACCAGAGTCTGCCGGGACATCGCGGAGATGATTCAGGGCAACACCCTGCTGCTGGCCTACAACGCCCATTTTGACCTGAGTTTTCTATTCTATATGCTTCTGCGGGACGGCGACCCGGCCGTGCTCAAGGGCAAGGACAAGCTGGACCTGCTCACGGTCTACCGCGACCGCCACAGCTACCCCCACCGGCTGTGCAGTGCCATTGAGGTCTACGGCCTTTCCGGCAAGGTGGTCAACTCCCACCGGGCGGTGGACGACGTGCTTGCCACCGTGGCGGTGATGGAGGAAATGGAGAAGGAAAAGAACGATTTGGAGCGTTATGTAAACCTTTTTGGCTACAATCCCAAATACGGCATCGAGGGCAAGCCCATCAGCTCCATTACTTACAAGCCTCAGCCCTATAATCCCGTGAAGCCGCTGTACGAGGCGTAGTACCCCTATGGAATGGCTGAATGTTTTCGGGCTGGTCATGGTGGCAGTCATCATGATACCCAATATTCTGTTTGCGATGAAGTGCAAGGACGGATTCGTGAACAAATGGAACAACAAATCTGTGGAAACCGTGGAACAAATCGGCAGGTTCGGCTGCTTTGGATTTATGATCATCAACATTCCGGGAACCTGGTTCGGGTGGTGGTCTGACGAAGCGTTTGCCGTATATCTGGTCGTAGATGCCGTGCTGGTCACGCTTTACTGTGTGATCTGGGCGGTTTGGTTCCGGAAAAGCAGCGTTTTCAGAGCGTTGGCGCTGTCCATCATCCCCTCCGTTCTGTTCCTGTTCAGCGGGATTATGAGCCGGTCGATTCTCCTGACCATTGCCGCGGTATTGTTTGCGCCGAGCCATATTCTGATTTCGTATCAAAACACAAAATGATTTCACCACAGGAGGTAACAATATGCTGAATCCATCCGCCTATGCTCTGGGGGCCAACCGCTCCTGCATCCGGGACCTGTTTGAATACGGCTGCCAGCGCGCCGCCGTTGTGGGACGGGAAAACGTCTACGACTATTCGCTGGGCAACCCCTCCATCCCCTCGCCGAAGGAGGTGGACGAGACGGTGCGCCAGATCCTCGACGACACCGATTCCCTGCTGATTCACGGCTACACCTCCGCCGTAGGCGATTACGCCACCCGGAAGGCCATTTCCGACGACCTGAACGGCCGCTACGGCGTGTCCACCGTCCCGGAGGAATTTTTTATCGGCTGCGGCGCGGCGCCGGAGCTGGTGAGCGTGTTCCGGGCGCTGGCAGTCCCGGGGGCGGAAATTCTGGCGGTCGCACCCTATTTTCCGGAATACAAACCCTTCGCGCAGGAGGCGGGGCTGGAATTCAAGGTCGTCCCGGCGGACATCCCCTCCTTCCAGATCAACCTGACCGCTATGGAGCAGATGATCACGCCCAGCACGCAGGCGGTCATCCTCAACTCCCCCAATAACCCCTCCGGCGTGGTCTACACCCGGGAGACCTATCAGGCGCTGGCGGAAATCCTGAACAGCAAGGCCGCGGAGTACGGCCACCCCATTTACATCGTCTCCGACGAGCCTTACCGGGAGCTGGCCTATGGGGTCGAGGTGCCGTTCCTGCCGGAAATTTACCGGGACACTGTCATCTGCTATTCCTATTCCAAGTCCCTGTCCCTCCCCGGCGAACGAATCGGCTATGTGTATGTGCCCCAGAAGGCCACGGACGGCAAGGCGCTGTATTCCGCCGTTGCGGGGGCTGCCCGGGCGGGCGGCCACGTCTGCGCCCCCAGCCTGTGGCAGAAGGTCATCGCCCGATGCGCCCATCTGCGCCCGGACTTGGAGAGCTACGACCGCAACCGCAAGGCGCTGTACGAGGGGCTGACCCGGATGGGCTACGAAATGGCGAAGCCCGACGGCGCGTTCTATCTGTTCATCAAAGCTCCCGGCGGCGACGCCAACGCATTTTCCGACGCGGCGAAGAAAGAAGACCTGCTGGTCGTCCCCGGCGACGGCTTCGGCTGCCCGGGATATTTCCGCATCTGCTACTGCGTGAGTCTGGAAATGATTCAGAAGAGTCTGCCGGTGTTCGAGGAACTGATTCGTTGCGGAGAGTGGTAAAGCGTTTTCCGGATTACAATGGACGGGGGAGTGAAGTTTTATGGACATGGTTTATGAAACTGAACGAAAAATAATCATGGCAGTTTGTTATAACGAAGTTATTAAATATCTGGAAGGCAAGGGAATATATACAATTTGTAGTGATCCCAGAGATAGACAGTCTCCCCATGCCTTTAATTTCAGTATAGAATGCTATAATAAATTCGCTGCCAACCATCCTCAACTTGAATTGGACAGACGGTTTTCGGAAGAAATCATTTCAAAATTAAAAAGCGATAAATGTAATGTTTATGATGTTTATTATCTTTTTAACTGCCTTGCTGCCCAATTAAGATTGGAAAAGAATGGTATTGCGTCATTTGAGGTAGAAAAATCCAAACTGGATGAAATATGCCGATTATTAAGAGGAAAAACACTTACTCTTCAAGATGACTTAAAGACATGCCACGACAAAAAGGGAGAATATTATACAGACGGTATGTTTGGATATATGCAAAGCGAAAGTAATCGCGTGTATCACGAGACCGGTAAAAGAATTTTATGAGCTGAAGAAGTGAAAGCAGCAAATTCAGGCCGTTGGTATCCATTTTCATGGACACCAACGGCCTGTTTCCATGCTAATCGGCCAGAAAATCCGGAATGAACCCGGTGTCCGCCGCCTCGGCTTCCTGCGTGAAGCCTTCCAATTCATTCAGATACATCCAACTGAGCACCGCGTCGTATTCCTCATCGGTGACCCGGCGGTCGAAGGGGGCGGGAAGGCCGCCCATGGGTGTGTACTGGCGCATCAGGCTCACCAGCACCTCCCCGGGGGCGAAATTCTCCCCGATCCAGTCCAGCACCCGCAGAGAGTTCTCCACATTTCCGGGCAGGATCAGGTGGCGGATAATAACGCCCCGGGTGACCTTCTCCCCCTCCCAGCGCACCGCACCCACCTGCCGCACCATCTCCCGGATGGCTTCGGCGGCAACGGAAAAATAGTCCGCCGCCCCGGACAGCTGCCCCGCCAGACGGGCGTCCGCGTACTTGAAGTCGGGAAGGTAAATGTCAATGCACCCGTCCAGCGCCCGCAGCGTCTCCACCCGCTCGTACCCGCCGCAGTTGTACACCACCGGCACGGGCAGTTTCGGCCGCAGCGCCGGGAGGATCGTGGGCAGAAAGTGGGTGGGGGTCACAAGATCGATGTTTTCCGCCCCTTGGGCAATGAGGTCTTCAAACAGCTGCCTGAGTCCGGCGGAGTCCGTGGCCTTCCCTACCGCGCCGCCGCTGATGGCGGCGTTTTGGCAGTAGCGGCACCGGAGCGTGCAGCCGCCGAAGAAAACCGCGCCGCTTCCCCCAGTCCCTGCCAGCGCCGGTTCCTCCCATTTGTGGAGCATGGCTTTGGCCACGAGGGCGGTATCCGGGCAGCCGCAGAAGCCCCGCTGTCCCGTCGTCCTGTCCACGCCGCACCGCCGGGGGCAGAGATTGCAGTTTCCGTAATCCATATCCATCCCATCCTTTGGGGGTATCATATCAGTTTTTTCGCCTTTTCTCAACCCCGGACTTTACCGGCGGGAGAAAATGTGGTAAACTACAAAAATAAACTGTCTGCACCCCTCGCAAACAGCGATTTTGAAAGGGATAATTATTATGGAAATCCGATTTGCAGAAACCCGGGATATTCCCGGTATGATTAACTTGCTGCTTGAGGTGGGGGAAGTCCACCACCGCATCCGTCCCGACCTGTTCCGGGCGGGCGCGCAGAAATATGACGAGCAGACCCTCGCCCGGATGCTCACCGATGACACCCGTCCCATTTTCGTGGCCGTCGAGGACGGGAAGGTGCTGGGCTACTGCTTCTGCATTTTGCAGGTTCGGGAAAACGACCCGGTGCTCTTAGACGACCGCACACTGTACATTGACGACCTGTGCGTGGACGAAGCCTGCCGGGGCAAGCACGTGGGGCAGGCGCTGTACGACCACACCCTGGCCTATGCCCGGAGAATCGGCTGCCGCACGGTGACGCTGAACGTGTGGTGCGGCAATGACAGCGCCATGCACTTCTACGAAAAGCAGGGGTTAAAACCCCGGAACATCCACATGGAAACCGTTTTGTGAGGAATGCCATGCTAATCAAGAACCAGATTTACGAAGCCGAGATCACGGACTACACCGCCGAGGGGCAGGGCGTCGCCCATATCGAGGGCTGCGCCGTATTCATCCCCAACGCCGTCGCCGGGGAAAAGGTGCGCGTCCGGGTGGAGAAGGCGCAGAAGACGTGGGCGGCGGGAAAAATCGTGGAGATTCTGGAAAAGTCCCCCCACCGGGTCAACCGGGAGTGCGAGGTCGCCAAGCTCTGCGGCGGCTGCGATTTCTGGCACATGGACTACGCCGAGGAGACCCGGCTGAAAGCGGAGCGGGTGAAAAACTGCCTGAACCGTATCGGCGGCGAAAATCTGGCGGAAGTCCCCATTCTCGCCGCCCCCGACTGCCACGGCTACCGCAACAAGGCGCAGTATCCGGTGGCGGTGAAAAAAGGACGCGCCTACGCCGGATTCTACCGGGCGGGCACCCACGACGTGGTGGAAAACGCCCGCTGCCGCATTCTCCCGGAGGAGATCGACGCCGCGAAGGATGCGGTAATTGATTATGTAAACCAATACCGGGTCAGCGTCTACGACGAGACCACCGGCAAGGGGCTTCTGCGGCATATTTACGTCCGCCGGGGCGCGGTGTCCGGGCAGATTCTGGTATGTCTCGCGGTGAACGGGGAAAAAATTCCCCGGCCGGAGGCGCTCGTCCAGCGGCTGAACGGGATTCCCGGCTTTACCACGCTGGTGCTGTCCGTGAACACGAAGCGGGGCAACGCCGTGCTGGGCGACCGCTTTCTCACCCTCCACGGCCCCGGCTATATCGAGGACACCCTCTGCGGCCTGAATTTCCGCCTGTCCCCCCGGTCGTTTTATCAGGTGAACCACCATCAGGCGCAGCGGCTGTACCAGATGGCGATTTCTCAGGCGGGAATCACCAAGGCCGACACGGTGCTGGACCTGTACTGCGGCGTCGGCACCATCACGCTGGCCATGGCTGGCGCGGCGGGGAAGGTCATCGGCGTAGAGGTCGTCCCTCAGGCGGTAGAGGACGCCCGGGACAACGCGGTGCGAAACGGCATCACGAACGCGAAATTTTTCTGCGGCGACGCCGGGCAGGCGGCGCTGGAGCTGGAAAAAAGCGGCGTCAGGCCGGACGTGGTGGTCGTTGATCCGCCGAGAAAGGGCCTGAACGCGGACACCATCGAAGCCCTTCACCGCATGTCCCCCCGGCGCATCGTCTACGTCTCCTGTGACCCCGCAACGCTGGCGCGGGACGTGGCGCTACTGAAAGAGCGGGGCTACACCCTGAAAACCGCCGCCGCGGCGGACTTATTCCCGAGGTGCGCCCATGTGGAGACGGTTGTCTTGCTTTCCAAGGGTGAGGTCGACTCGAAAAGGATTCGGGTTGAGTTCTCTTTGGAAGATATGGATATGTCCGAATTTCAGGATGGGGCAACCTACACCCAGATCAAAGACTATGTGCTGGAGCATAGCGGGTTAAAGGTATCCAACCTATATATCTCACAAATTAAGCGAAAATGTGGGATTGGGGTTGGTAAGAACTATAATTTGCCGAAGTCCGAGGATTCCAGACAGCCACAGTGCCCACCGGAAAAAGAGAAAGCAATCCGAGAAGCATTCAAATATTTTGGGATGATCTAACATCCCGCAAAATGGAGGTTTCTTATGGATAGATTGATTTCTTGTGAGTTCAACATGGATACCGCTTGTGTGGAACTGAAATTTGCAAGTGGCAGCATGATTGCCATTGATACCATCGCCGTGGAGAATGAAGTTGCTGACAATATGTATCAGCGGTCAGAATTGGACTATCTGATCTACAATGATCCGATTGGATATGCAGACTTGATATTGAACGGTGATCCCGAAATTTATCTAAAAACTGTAACTGAATATAAACCGCTTGATAGTTAATCAACACTTCGCCCGTGGGAGAAATTCTGCGGGCAATTTTTTTGTATCTTTTCTGTGAACTCTATTGATTTTGGCTGTCTAATGTGGTAGACTATATGTGAAGTCTAATGGTGTAGACAAGGAGGGCGTGAATATGGATTTTCCGAAGATTCACGAAAGTGAATATCGTTTTTGTTTGATTATGTGGGAGAATGAGCCGGTTACTGCTGTCGAGCTTGTAAAGCTGTGCCAGGATCAACTCGAATGGAAAAGGACTACGACTTATACCGTTATCAAGCGTCTTGGAGAGCGTGGTGTGCTGAAGAACGACAATGGCACTGTTACTTCTCTCGTTTCCAAAGATGAAGCCCAGGCGTGTGAGATCGATGAACTGGTTGAGAAGAAATTCGAGGGATCTCTGCCTGCCTTTATCGCTGCTTTTACAAAGCATCAGGCTATGTCCGAAGATGAGCTTGATGAGGTACAGCGCATGATCGACCGCATCAGGAAAGGAGGTTCACAATGAACGAACTCTTTTTGAAAATTATCAACATGAGCATATCTGCAAGCTGGCTTATCCTGGCTGTGCTGATACTCAGGCTTGTTTTGAAGAAAGCTCCCAAGTGGGTCAATGTTCTGCTTTGGGGTATCGTGGCTGTCAGATTGATCTGCCCGCTCTCTTTTGAGAGCACATTAAGCCTTATTCCAAGTTCAGAAACAATTCCGTTGGATATTGAAATGGCGGCCAAACCCACAATAGACAGCGGTGTTCCGGCGATCAATAGTGTGGTCAATCCTGTTCTATCCTCATTTGCCCCACCACAGCATGTATTGACGAGTGCAAACCCGCTTCAGATTTGGATTCCGATTTTGAATATTATCTGGTTGATTGGTGTCGGCGCCCTTCTCTTGTATACCGCAGTTAGTTATGGGCGCCTATGTCGTAAAGTGGATACCGCTGTTCGCTACAAGGACAACATTTTCCAGAGTGAGAATGTAAGTTCTCCGTTTGTCCTGGGCATTATCAAACCGAGAATCTATCTCCCGTTCAACATGAATGGTCAGGATCTGGAGCACGTTGTTGCCCATGAACAGGCGCACATTCGCCGCAAAGACCATTGGTGGAAACCTCTTGGTTTTTTCCTGCTGACGATCTATTGGTTCAATCCTCTGATGTGGCTGGCTTATGTTCTGTTGTGCCGTGACATTGAGCTTGCCTGTGATGAAAAAGTCATCAAGGAACTTGGCAACGAGCAGAGAGCCGATTACACTCAGGCACTTGTGGCCTGCAGCGTCAACCGTCGCATGATTGCGGCCTGCCCACTCGCCTTTGGTGAAGTTGGTGTTAAAGATCGTGTGAAGTCTGTGATGAATTATAAGAAACCTGCGTTTTGGATTATTATTCTGGCAGTCATTGCCTGTGTGATCGTTGCGGTCTGTTTTTTGACCAACCCGATGGGATTCCAATTCGATGAAGCAATACACACCATCGTTTCCGCAAATCATTTTGATATGCGAAATGCGGATGACACGGTTGCTATTGAAATGAATCCCGCACAGATTAGTGAGTTGAGTTCTCGGCTGGCCAGGGTCAAGAACACGAAGAAGAGCGATGAATATGGTGGATTCACACCGGGATATCAAATCAGCGCACTCCTGAAGGATGGCACATATATCCGGATAAACGGTTATTCTTTCTCCAACAATAGTATGGTGGATATAGAGTGGAACGGAGAACGGTATGTTGTATCCGACGGAGAGTTCCAAGATTATTTGAGTAGAATCTGTGTGGGAGGAGATGTCGCAGTTGCTGAACCTGTACCGTCTGTTACAAAATGGTTTGTCAAGCTGGGCGATAAGATTGTAGCGATTCCCATGATCTCGAAGGAACAGCAGAAGCAGGAGAGCGTTGAGCAGAAGGACTTTGAGATGAATGCCGACACCTCCGGTCTGACGGTTGCCGGTCACATCGGGACGTGGCACACCATTGACCGGCACGAAGTCGGCGGTCACAGCTTTTACCTGATGGAGCATGACACCTACGGCGATGAGGCGGCTTGCATCATCGTCGATGAGCGCGGCAAGCTCGTCCTTGATGATGTCTACAACGGCTTTGACGATGACACTCTCCGCCTTCTCGACCTTGAGGTCAAGGAAGTGTCGGAAATGCCTGATCCCGCGCTCTCTGTTCAGGATATGAAGGACTACGGCTACGCATGGGCTGGCGTTCTTCCCGCCGGTCAGGAGGCGGCTGAGAAGGCTTTGGAGAAGGGCTGCGAAGTTTACCGTCTCTATTCCGATAACACCGAGGGCTTGTGCGTAGATGCAAAAGAGATTGCCGATCATGCGGCAAAGGGCGGAATGCTCGGTATCAGCAATCTGTTGTTGGGTCATAATAGCCCGGAAATATGGGAGCAAGGATGGCAATTCTAAGTGCAACGGATTCGATAGTTGATGGTCACTTCTTTGTCGGCTAGTTCTAAAGAAAATATGCATAAGATATTTGGGCACTGTGAATCCTGCTTCTGGGCGATTCTGACAGGCGGCAATGAGGCACTGTTCATAACAGACCCTATTCTGTTTTACGGAAACGGACGGGATTGCGCCAATCCGAAAAAAACCTTTGCGATTCCGAACACCGGGTACACTGTACCGTAGATCGCGATTCCGTATAATGAGTATGCAAATCGGAAAATAATTTTTCGGATTTCACAACCATTGATTTATGCGGCGGTTTTTAGAGCGTCAATCGGTGCTTATTTTGCCGTAGAGGTCTATATTGTCTATCCCCGATCACATAAGGGCAAGCACTCTTTCGTGGGTGCTTGCCCTTTAATGTCACAAAGCGTTATTCTATTTTCATCATGCGGTAGCCCACACCAATATGTGTTTGGATGTATTGCGGGGACTCCTCTGTTGGCTCCAGCTTTTTCCGCAGTGTTGCCATAAATACCCGCAGAGAAGCTACATCGTTATCCCAACTGTGGCCCCAAATATTTTGTGTGATAAAGGTATGGGTCAGTACCTTGCCGACATTCTTGGACAGCAGACACAACAGCTTATACTCAATGGGTGTCAGGTGAAGTTCGCTTTCATCCAGATAAGCGCATCCCCCGGCATAATCCACTTTCAACTTACCATTCACAAATATAGAACTGGCAGTAAACATCTCTGCCGTCATCAGAGAGAGTCTTCGCTGCGTCACCCGAAGTCGTGCCAGCAGTTCTTCTACCGAAAAGGGCTTTGTCAAATAATCGTCCGCTCCGGCATCCAGTGCCTTGATTTTATCGTTATCCTCGCTTCGGGCGCTGATTACAATAATCGGAACATTGGACCAAGAGCGAACCGTTTGAATGACTTGAACGCCATCCATATCCGGCAAGCCCAAATCCAGTAAGATGATTTCAGGATTGTGCGATGTGGCCTCCATAATGGCTGCCGAGCCATTAGGTGCTGCCACATAACGATAATCATTTGTTTTTAAAGTGGTCGTAATGAGATTTCGTACAGACGGGTCATCCTCAACCACTAATATCAACGGTTTATTCATGAAGTTCTACCTCCCCGGCGGGTAATGTAAATGTGAACACAGTGCCATTTGGCTGATTGTCTGATACGGAAATCGTGCCGCCGTGGGCGGTCACGATCGACTTGCAGAGGGACAGCCCCAATCCAAGGCTTCTACGGCTATCGACCACTTTGTTGGCCCCACTATAAAACATATCGAAAATACGGGGTTTCTGCTCATCGGGAATCCCAGGCCCATTATCCGCAACCGAAACGATAACCCATTTGTTCTTCTGTTCAGTGTGTATTTCGATTACCGAACTGGCAGGGGTATATTTGATGGCGTTGTCAACCAAATTGATAATCACCTGAACGATCAGCTTCGCATCAATGTGGGCAAGGATAAAGTCTTTACCGCTGGTCACACGAATGGTGTGTTCTTTACTTTTTCTGTTGATGTGCTTCAGCGCTTCAGAAACGACCTCATCCATGAGTTCGATACTCCGCGTTAGATTGACCTGTCCGCCCTCAATTCGTGTGACTGCTAACAAATTTTCAACCAGATTGATTAGCCACATGGAATCGTCATAAATATCAGTAAAGGTCTGCTCCCGTAGTGCATCGTCCATTTTTTTATAATTTGCAAGCAAATTGTCTGCGCTGCCGGAAATCGCTGTCAAAGGGGTTCGAAGATCATGAGAGATTGCCCGCAGCAGGTTAGCACGAAGCTGTTCATTTTGCGCCAGAACAGCCGCTTCCTCTTTTTCTTTAGCGTTTTTGATGTTTTCCAGTGCCAAAGCGCACTCGCCCAGAATAGAGAGGAGTACGCTGTTTTCGAAAGAGTCCAGCGGAATACCGTTCACCGCAATACCAGCCACTCCATATACATGCTGGTTGACCCGAATCGCAAGGTATAAACACTTTGCACTGGATAATGTATCTGTTGTGGCACCGGCGTGTTTATTGTTTCGGAAGACCCAATCGGCGACTGCTTTCTCGTTCTCAGAAATTAAATCTTCCTGAATGCTATTAACAGCACGAAAAACGTTAGGGGTGGCAAGTTCTTTACCATCAGGCAGGTAGACGACAATATCTTTTTTCAGTAGCTTCATGAGCTGCCCTGCCGTAGCGGTGATTACCGCATTCTCATCCTGCTCTTTTTGCAGAAGCTGGTTGGTTTCAAAAAGAATCTTTGTACGGTAAGCTGTATGGGCAGATTGTTTCGCATTTTCTTTCAGCCGGGTAGCAAGAGATCCGGAAAGCAGTGTTACTATAAACATAATAGTAAAGGTAACAATATAGTTTGGATCGTCAAAATGGAATGTCAGTCTCGGAGTGGTAAAAAAGAAATTGAAAACCAGCACACTGACAACCGAGGTCAGAATCCCGCACAGTCGGTTGGTTGTGATTACAGCGGTCACAAGTACGCCTAATATGTAAACTGCGATAATATTACTCTCCGTGAACCCAAGAGCGTCAAAGCCACAGCCAATCAGTGTAGCTACCAGCAATACGACTATACTCTTCAGAACATCACGCAGGGGCATCGCATCTACCTGCGCCTTTCTCTTTTTTTCCTGATAGCTGGTTTCTGTGCTGGCATCCGGTATCACATGAATATCCAGATTAGGTACGCTGGAAATCAGGCGTTCCGTCAAGGTGGGCTTGCTGAAAATATTCTTTCGTGCAATGGTACTTCGTCCAATTACGATTTTTGAGATGCCGGAAAGACGGGCAAATTCCGCAATCTGATAAGGCACGTCATCGCCATAACTTGTCTCAATCGCAGCGCCAAGTTGCTGGGCCAGACGCTTATTATCCTGCAAACGCTTTTTATCATCGTCACTCATCGCCGCTGTATTTGGCGTTTCCACATAAAGAGCGGTAAATGTTCCCCGAAAGGCTCTTGCCATCCTTGCAGCAGTCCGAATGATTTTTGCGTTGGATGGCGACGAGGAAAGACATGCCAGAATGCGCTCGTCTGTATGGTAATCGCCTCGGCTCTGTACTCTGGCGCTTTCCGTCAGCAAGTTCACCCGGTCAGCGCACCGACGGAGGGCGATTTCCCGCAATGCGGTGAGATTTTCCAGCGTGAAAAAATGAACTGTTGCCCGCTGCGCCTGATCTTCCCGGTACACATTTCCACTTGACAGTCGTTCCAGCAACTCCGCAGGCTCAATATCCACCAGTTCTACCTGATCTGCTTGATCAAAGGTGGAATCCGGAATGCGCTCCCGCACAAGAATTCCGGTGATGGAGGCTACTGTATCGTTGAGACTCTCGATATGTTGGACATTTACAGTCGTATAGACATCAATTCCAGTATTTAGCAGTTCCTGAACATCCTGATACCGCTTCGTGTGCCGACTGCTTTCGGCGTTGGTATGGGCCAACTCATCCACCAGTATGAGCTGGGGATTTCGCTTGAGCGCAGCATCAATATCAAATTCACGAAGGGTCATTCCTTCGTAAGCAACTTGTTTCACAGGAAGCTGCTCCAAGCCGTCCAGAAGTGCCATCGTCTGGGGTCGGGCATGGGGTTCTATGTATCCAGCAACCACATCGATGCCACGCTCCTTAGCCTGATGAGCCGCCTGAAGCATGGCATAGGTCTTTCCGACACCTGCGGCATAACCGAAAAAGATTTTGAGTTTTCCGCTTTTCTTAGTGGATGCATCGTTACGGATCGCACGAAGAAGCTGATCCGGATCTTGTCTTGGCAGTTCCATTTTAACCCTCCTATCTGTCACTCAAGCAAAAGCGATTCCCTTTTTCATACTATTTCCTGATTAAAATCTTAATTTTAATCAGGAAGGCATCGCCTGAAGGCGCTGCCTGTTTTGTGATTTATAAGGAAAGAAATCACAAAACAAGTCTCATATGAACTCCATGCCCTTCAGGCAATTAAAATCTTTCTTAAAGATTTTAATTGGAGTTCAGTATCAATATTATAACACACAACGTCAAAACCTACATCTGCGATGGATCCACGGCAAATTTGTTCAGGCATCCAATGAAAAAATCGATGACAGGTGATTTTTGGGAATCCCTCCATAGTGCCATTTGTGTGATTTGATTCTGGGTAATCGGCTCAATGGGCAAGTCAGCATATTCCATCACAACCGGGGCGCAACGAAGAAGCACCATCCGTGTATTATAATGAGTTTTTTTTGATATGTCTGTATTCTCTGGTAAAAAAATTATGTCCAATTTGTGTGTTTCCAGTTCTCTGCACAATTCACTTTCTTCTCCGCTGAAAATATGGATAGAGACATCTGGATGCTGCTTTCCGTAAGTCTCGAAAGCATCTGCGAGACCGCCTGCCATGAATGGGTTGGAAAAACCAATTCTCAAGCTGTTTTCGCTGTAGGTCAGAGCGGTTTCCTGCTCATTCCAATTGTTTTCCAGAAAAACATCCAGTTTTTTCATCAGAAAATACCCAAAAATAAATATAGCTGATGTACTTACAAGTAAAATAACATCCTGCATGGATTCACCCCCCAATTCCTTTGATTTTTCTTAAAATCAAGTATGAAAGCACCTTTGCAAATTTCTGTTACTTCCCAACGCCAACATGGTATCTCCTGCTTTCAGCACTGTGTCTGAAGAAATAGATAACTCCAGCTTGCCGCTTTTCTTGATTCCCATAATGTTAATATTGAATTTTTTACGAATATCAAGCTCTCCAATCGAATGGTTCGCCCAATCTTTGGGAATGGGAATCTCAAACATGGCATGATTTTCATCCAGTTCTATGTAATCGAGAATGTGATCCGCACTGTAACGGATTGCTGTCCACTTTGCGAGCTGTTTTTCCGGGTAGACTACTTCATTTGCACCGTTACGCAGCAAAAATTTTTCCTGAACATCAGTTGCAGCTCGGGAAACTACAAACCTCGCTCCTAATTCACTGAGCAGAGAAGTCGTTTCCAATGAACTTTGAAAGTTGTTGCCGATGGCCACAATGCATACATCATAGTTGCGAACACCGAGAGATTCCAGGAAATCGGCATTCGTACTGTCTCCAATCTGTGCATTGGTAACAAGGGGCAGAACAGCCTCTACACGTTCCTCCGAAGTATCTACCGCCATCACCTGATGACCCAAATGATTTAAGTGCAGGGCAATATGCTTTCCAAATCGCCCCAGACCAATTAGAAGAATTGATTTCATAATGTCTCCTTTATCCTACTGTTATTTTTTCCTTTGGTAGTTTTGAAACTTTCTTTTGTGCACTGGACAAGGCCGCAAAAATCAATGTAAGGCCACCTACTCGCCCAAAAAACATCAGCAGAATCAAAACACTCCGTGAGAGCAGATTCAGTTCCGGTGTAATCCCCAGAGACAGGCCGACTGTGCCAACAGCCGAGGCAGTTTCAAAAAGGCAGGTAAGCATGGGAAGTCCTTCGGAAACGCTGATGATAAGGCCACCGGTACAACATAGCGTAATATACATTAGCGAAATTGTCGCTGCGTTTTTTACGACATCATCATCGATGCGACGTCCAAAGAGGTGTGCATTTTCTCTGCGCCGAAAGGTGGAAATTGCAGTAGTCAGCAAAACAGCAATGGTTGTTGTTTTCAAACCGCCTGCGGTAGACCCGGGACTACCGCCGATCAGCATCAGCGCAATGGTGATAAATTGTCCGGCCTCACTCAAATCAGTTAAATCCACTGTATTAAAACCCGCCGTTCGTGGTGTCACAGCTTGAAAAAGAGAAGACAAAAGCCGTTCCTTTTGTGTGAGATCAGCAAACTCAAAAAAATAAAAGTACATTGCCGGAGCGATCAATAAAACCGCTGTGGTACAAAGAATCACCTTGCTCTGCATCCGATATTTGCGCAAATGCAATCGATTTGTCCGAATATCATCCCAAGTCAGAAAGCCGATGCCGCCAAACACAATTAAGAACATAATCGTAAAGTTTATGACTGGATTTGCTGCATAGCTGGTCAGGGAGGAAAAGGGAGTGCGCACACCCAACAGATCAAAGCCTGCGTTGCAAAAAGCGGACACGGAATGAAACAGTGCCATCCAAAGGCCAATTTTTCCGAAGTCATGGCAAAACACCGGCGCCATCACGGCTGCACACAGCAGTTCCATCACCAGTGTCACCTTGACGATAAAGCCAGTCAAGCGAACGATTCCCCCTACCTTTGGCGCTGAAATCGCCTCCTGCATGGTACTGCGCTGCATCAAAGAAATCTTCCGACCGGAAATCATTGCAAAGGATGCGGCTACGGTAATAACCCCCATGCCTCCAATCTGAATCAGCAGTAAAATGACAAACTGGCCGAAGGCCGACCAGTATGTTGCCGTATCATGTATAATGAGTCCGGTTACACAGACTGCTGAAGTAGAAGTAAACAATGCCTCCGAGAAAGGCGTTGCCAGTCCGCTGCGACTGGAAAACGGTAGCATTAAAAGGAAGGTGCCGAAAAGGATCACACCGGAAAACCCGAGGATGATAATTTGAAACGAAGTCAACTTCCTTTTTAACAACACTACTCCCATAACTGCAATCCTCCTTTATACCCCTTTATGTGCCCTTAATCATAAATCAAAGGGCGTAAAGAAGGTAAAAGAGAATGTGTATCTGTATTAAGGCCGTCTAAAGATGCAGGACTTATTCTTTTTTATCACGA
>ERZ773208.461-NODE-461-length-38606-cov-4.433218_pt1 | contig 38606 bp, 24 predicted proteins | sample MGYA00581006_ERZ773208 | MGnify/ENA primary metagenome ERZ773208 (study PRJEB29015, sample SAMEA2737793) | human gut metagenome | biome: human gut; feature: human-associated habitat; material: faeces | place: China | collected 2012 ... | reverse complement strand
GGTCAGGATTACGAGTAATGCTCGCCGTTCATGGTAATTGATATAAAAAAAATCCTTTAAAAACTTCATAGGCTTACGGATTTTAAGTCTATATGATTGTTTGGTCGGGATTACTGGACTCGAACCAGCGACCTCATCGTCCCGAACGACGTGCGCTACCAACTGCGCTAAATCCCGATATCTGCTGCAAAGGTACATTAAATAATGGACAACACCAACAAAAATAGACTTTTTTATCTTTTTTTGAAAGAAATTTCCCGAAAAATTTGCAGGAACCAGAAAAAAGTATTACCTTTGCACCCGCAAATGATAAATCGCGATTTGTAAAAGTTGGTGCCATAGCTCAGTTGGTAGAGCAAAGGACTGAAAATCCTTGTGTCCCCGGTTCGATTCCTGGTGGTACCACTTCTTTATGAGACTGAATCTTCGTAACAGGATTCAGTCTTTTTTTATGCCCTTTTTTATAATACTCCATTTTACACTTATGAAAACGTTTGCGTAAGAAAAATGCGCCAGGATGTTTTATAATAGCTATTTTTTCACTACTTTTGCATTGTAAAAATCAACAACAAACCAAAAAATTAATCTAACAAACATTCATTAAAATGAAAAAAGCTTATTTATTATTGTTGGCTGGAATGTTGTCTACGGCAGTATTTGCCGGCAGCAAACAGACGGTTAAGATTGATGGTCAGGTCATAGAAAAGACTGTCTCAGAGATTACCTTCGATGGCGACAATGTCGTTCTTCAGTATTCAGATAATACATCTGATCAGGCAGATATGTTGCTCGTAACCCTTTCTTTCACTTATCAAACTACCGGTATCAGTCAGGTAGAAGATATTAAGCAGGCATTATACCCTTCAGGGCCAGTGTGTAGCTTCTTCCCTCCAGGGTTTATCTAAGGGTGTTTATATTATTAATGGTAAGAAAGTAATCATCAAATAAAAAAGGAGAAACGTAAAATGAAGAAAATGGTATTTACTTTGGCACTCCTCCTGATGAGCTTGAGTGCAGCTGTGGCTCAGACAGGGACATTTAAGATTACCCATGCCGTGGCTCGTAACAGCAAGGTGAACCAGATGTATGTTACCACCAAGTCGGGTGATGTGAAGTATTATAATACTGCAGACTTGACAAGTGTTAAGTTCGAAGGTGACAAGGCAATCATTGCACCTAAATCAGGTTCAGAGAATGATGAGTATGATGCTTCTGTTCAGAAAATCAGTTTCGCAAAGAAAGTAGAGCAGGGCGAAAGTGGTGATATTGAAAATCCTGCAGGTGTGATTCAGATTACTGAGGCAAAGGGCTGGCAGGAGTCTGCTTACCTGAAGTGGGCTCCATTCGAGGGCGCTTCTTCTTATAATGTATATGTAGATGACAAGAAGATTGATGCTCAGTTGATTCGTCAGTATGCTTCTTACTATCGTGCTGATGTTCTCGGTTTGAAGGAAGGCGCTTATTCTGTAAAGGTTGTTCCTGTAAATGCTGAAGGTAAAGAGATTGCTGGTGTCAATACAGCTTCTAACTTGGTAGTAAAAAGCTATAACCGTGAGGGCTTTGCTCATTTCAAGTATGCTGGTGTAGGTGCTTACAATAATGACGGTACTTTGAAGGCTGGTGCTAAGGTTCTCTATATTACAGCCAAGACAGCTAAGACCGTTTCTACAACCGTTAATACTGGTAAGCTTGAGACGATTACAGGTCTTCAGTCTATTATTGATGCATATTCAAAGGGTAAGGATAAAACCCCAATCGCCTTCCGTATCATCGGTAAGGTAAATCTTTCTGATTTGGATCACATTTCAAGTTCTGCAGAAGGTTTGCAGGTTAAGGGAGCTATGATGAATATGACATTCGAAGGAGTCGGTGATGATGCTACTGTATATGGATTTGGTTTCTTGCTTAGAGAGGCAGAGAGCGTAGAGTTCCGTAACTTTGCTATCATGCGTTGCCTGGATGATGCCATGTCTCTTGATACTAAAAACTCTCATGTATGGATTCACAACATGGATCTCTTCTATGGTAAGAAGGGTAGTGCTGCCGACCAGGCCAAGGGTGATGGTACTGTAGATATCAAGGGCGATTCTAAGTATGTTACTGTAGCTTACAACCGTTTTTGGGATAATGGTAAGGCTTCTATGTGTGGTATGAAGAGTGAAACTGGTGAAAACTGGATTACTTATCATCACAACTGGTTCGACCATTCAGACTCTCGTATGGCTCGCGTTCGTACCATGAGTGTTCACATGTACAACAATTACTATCAGCATTGTGATGTTTATGGTATTGGTGCAACCAGTGGTTCAAGTATATTCATGGAGTCTAACTACTTTGATGCTGTTAAGCGTCCTATCATGAGCTCTTTGCAGGGTACTGATGCCAAGGGTGATGGTACTTTCTCTGGTGAGAAAGGTGGTTTGATTAAGGCATACGGCAATGTATTTGCCAACAAGCCTGATAACTTCAGCTATATCCCATACGCAGAAAACAATACAAGCTTTGATGCCTACGAGGTTTCTGATCCAAGTAAGCAGGTTCCTGCAAGCATAAAGACTTTGGTAGGTGGTACTTCTTACAACAACTTCGATACCAATTCAAGCCTCATGTATGCATACGCTGCAGATAAGGCAGAAGATGTTCCTGCTATTGTAGAAGGCTTCTATGGTGCAGGTCGTTTGAATCATGGTGACATTGATTTTGTTATTCCTGATGAAACAGTCGTAACAAATGGTCATCAGCAGCCATTGCCTGCTTTGGCAAGCATTCTTGACGCTTATACTTCTGGTGTTGTCAAGGTGTTCGGTGAGAGCAATGCTGCTGGCGAAGGTGGCACTACCGGAGGTGGCGAGACTGGTGGTTCTGGCGAAGGTGGTAGTACTGGTGGCTCTACCGGTGGTACAACAGAAGGTGGCAGTACTGTAACTCCTATCGAGGGTACTGTTTTGGTAACATTCACAGATTCTAAGCCTTCAAGTAGCATAGTAACAGTTTCAGGTAACTATGCTACAAATAAGGGAACTGCTACTATTGACGGCACTTCATATTCTACTTGTGTAAAGATGGAGTCTGCAACTAATATCTCAGTAACTGTTGATAAGAAAGTCACAATGACCCTTTATTTCAGTTCTGCAGATAGCAAGACGAACGCCAAAATTGATGGAAAGAAGCCTGCTGAAGTAAATGCAGTTATTGATTCAACAGCTAAGACAATGACTGTAACATTGGATGCAGGTTCTCATACTATTACAAAGCAGGATACATGCAACCTCTTCGGTATTAAACTCGTACCTGTAAAAGAGTAAAGGTATAGAACTGATTTAAAGATTCCTGCCTCTTTAATGACAAAACGGACAAAAGCTAGATAAAGATTTGCTTTTGTCCGTTTTTTCATTATTTTTGTCTTAAATCTATCTGCTGTTTTCTTCTTTTTTTCCTACTTTTGCAACTGAAAACAATTTTAAACGTAAAACGCAACCTAAAAGTAAAACAATGAACGCAATCCAGAATTTAGCAAAGAGAAGTTTGCTTCTCGTGGCATTGTTCGTCATCGGATGTCTGCAACTCATGGCGCAGACAAGAACCATCAAGGGTGAGGTGACTGATGCGCAGAATGGTGAGGCTCTGATTGGCGCCACTGTCATGGTGGAAGGCGAAAAGGGCGGTACAGTTACTGATTTTGACGGTAACTTCAGTCTTCAGGTATCTTCTTCAGCCAAGAAGATCAAGGTATCTTATATCGGTTATATTGATAAGGTACTTTCTATCTCAGACAATATGAAGGTGAAACTCGAATCTGACAGCAAGGCGCTGGCTGATGTCGTGGTCATCGGATATGGTACGGCAAGAAAGAGTGACCTGACTGGTTCCGTAGCTACCGTGAAATCGAAGGACTTTAATAAAGGTCTCGTTTCTTCTCCTGAACAGTTGATCAACGGTAAGGTTTCGGGTGTACAGATTATGTCCAACAGTGGTTCTGCCTCTGCCGGTAGTACCATCCGTGTGCGTGGTGGTGCATCTCTTAATGCCAGCAACGACCCTCTTATCGTGCTCGATGGTGTGCCATTGGAGCAGGGTGGTATCTCTGGTAACAGCAGCAACTTCCTCAGCATGATCAACCCTTCTGATATCGAGAGCATGACTGTATTGAAGGATGCTTCTTCTACAGCCATCTATGGTTCCCGTGCATCTAACGGTGTCATCATCATTACCACCAAGAAGGGACAGCAGGGTGCTGTAAAGGTGAACTTCAATACCACCAACAGTATGCAGACCCGTGCGCAGATGGTAGATATGCTGAGTCGTGATGAATTTGTGAATGTCATCAACCAGTTTGGTACAGATAACCAAAAGTCATTGCTCGGTACAGCCAATACCGATTGGAACGATGAGGTTTACCGCACAGCCTTCGGTACAGATAATAACCTCAGCGTGAGCGGCAGCATCGACAAGTGGTTGCCATTCCGCGTGTCTGTAGGCTATTACAACCAGAGCGGTCTGGTTCGCAAGGACAATGTAGAGCGCTGGACAGGTAACGTGGTATTGACTCCTAGCTTCTTCCAGGATCACCTGAAGTTGACCATCAATGCCAAGGGAACCCTTAATAACAACTCATTCAATAATGGTGGTGCCGTTTGGGCAGCTGCCACATTCAACCCAACCATCCCGGTTTATTCCGGTAACGACAAGTATGGTGGTTACAACGAGGCACTCGATGCTGATGGCTATCCAGTGAATGCCGGTGTAAGAAACCCTCGTGGTCTGGTTGATCTGTATGATTCAAAGAGTAAGGTAAGCCGCTTCATCGGTTCAATGGATGTAGATTACAAGGTTCATTTCCTGCCAGAACTCAAGCTCCATGCTACCGTGGGTGCTGACTATGCCAAGGGCGACGGAACCGTTTATGTTCCTGCCTACGCAGCACAGAGCTACAACAAGGATGAGTCTTTGGGCGGTAGCGATTACAAGTATGGTCCTCAGAAGAACGAGAACCGCTTGCTTACCCTCTATGCCAACTATGCAAAGTATTTCGAAGATATCAAGAGTAATGTAGATCTGACAGCCGGTTACGACTACCAGTACTGGAAGAGTACTACACCTCTTTATTATACCAAAAGTGCGGCAGGCACAAACCTGTCAACCGTAAAGGCATCAGATTACCGTCATGTAATGTTGTCATATTACGGACGTATCAACTATTCATTCGATGGAAAGTATCTCCTGACGGCAACCGTTCGTCGAGACGCATCTTCCCGTTTCTCTAAGAATACCCGTTGGGGTACTTTCCCATCTGTTGCTTTGGGCTGGACTTTGACAGAAGAGCCTTGGTTGAAGAACCAGAAGGTACTTTCTAACTTGAAACTCCGTGCCAGCTATGGTGTTACCGGTCAGCAGGAAGGCATCGGCAACTACAACTATCTGCCGGTTTATACCTACAGCGTGACAGGTGCCGAAGCATTCATCAACGGACAGTATATCAATACTTACCGTCCTGAGGCATACGTATCAGACTTGAAGTGGGAGACTACAACCTCCTGGAACTTCGGTCTTGATTTCGGATTTCTGGATGGCCGTATCGGTGGTGCCATCGATTTCTATACCCGTAAGACCAAGGACCTGTTGGCATCAGTACCAACAGCAGCAGGTACCAACTTCTCAAAGACTATCCTTACCAACGTAGGTAATGTGGACAGCAAGGGTATCGAGGTTTCTCTGAATGCAACCCCTATCCAGACCAAGGACTGGGAGTGGAATCTGAGCTACAACTTTACCTGGCAGAACATGAAAGTGAAGAACCTTTCATTGACAAAGGGTGGAAGCCAGACCAACGTGAAGGTAGGTCCATCTATCGATGCTTACCAGTTCCAGGTACTCTCAGAGGGATATGAGCCATACATGTTCTATGTATATCATCAGCTCTACGACTCTACGACAGGCAAGCCAATCGAGGGTGCTTATGCCGATTTGAACAATGATGGCGAAATCAATGATGCCGATCTCTACCGCTATCATTCTCCAGCCCCTAAGTATATCATGGGCTTGAGCACATCTTTGAGATACAAGCAGCTGACACTCGGTATGAGTTTCCGTGCCAACATCGACAACTATGTATACAACGGCATGGGTATGAGTACAGGTGCTTTCGAGACAGTAAGCTACAACAACTCACAGCTCAACAATCTCAACACCAGCTTCCTGAAGACAGGTTTCAAGACCCGTCAGTATCTCTCTGATTACTACGTAGAGAATGCTTCCTTCCTGAAACTCGACAACCTGAGTTTGAGCTACAACGTAGGCAAGATCAACAAGTGGGCTTCGCTCACCGTATCTGCAATGGTACAGAATGTATTCACCATTACTGGTTACTCAGGTACCGATCCTGAGGTGCCAAACGGAATGGACAACTCATTCTATCCACGTCCTCGCACTTACTCAGTAAGCCTCGGACTTCAGTTCTAACAATCAAAACAGATAACAATGAAACTTAAGAATATATTATATAGTATGATGATGGGAACAGCGGTGCTGACAGGCACAACCAGCTGTGTTTCCGATCTCGACCAATATCCTCATACAGAGACAACCTCTAAGGATGTTTATACCTCGCTTGCCAATTATGAGGCTGTGCTGGGTAAGATTTATGCTGCCATGGTGACTAGCGGTCAGGGTAAGGGCGGCGATAATAAGGATATGGAATCCGTATTGAACAATGGTAGTGGTTTCGATTACATGCGTATGTTTATCAATATGCAGGAGTGTGGTACCGATGAATTTGCCTCTACCTGGCTGACTGGTGAGCAGACTACGGGTCTTACTTATCTCTCCTGGGATGCCAACGATGCCTGGGTATCAGATATGTATTATCGTATCTACTACAACATCGCCCTCTGCAATGAGTTCCTGCGCAATGCCAATAGTGCCAATTTCTCGGGTGCTGATGCAGAGAAGATGAAGGAGTATAAGGCTGAAGTTCGTTTTATGCGTGCTCTGTTCTATTACCATGCCCTCGATTTCTATCGCAACATTCCGATGGTGACAGAGAATGACCCTGTTGGCAGCTACATTCCTCCTCGTTATACTCCTCAGCAGACATTCGATTATATTGAGAGCGAGTTGAAGGATTGTGTAGGCGATATGCTTCCTGCATCCACCTGTCCTTACGGTCAGGCTTCTCAGGGTGCTGCCTATACCTTGCTTGCCAAACTTTATCTGAACAGCGAGGTTTATACCGGCGTTGCCAAGTATGCCGAGTGCAAGGAGGCTTGTGAGAAGGTGATGGATATGGGCTACTCTTTGGAGTCTGATTACAGCAAACTCTTCAATGCAGATAACGACAAGCGTACCAACGAGATTATCTTCGCCTTGCCGGTAAGCGCAGAGCATACTGTAAGCTGGGGCTCATCTACTTATCTGGTTTGTGGACAGGTAAGTATGTCGAATGCCAACCAGAATGTAGCCGATTATGGTGTAACTGCCGGTTGGAGTGAATTCCGTCTTCGTCCTGAGTTCGTGGATAAGTTTACCCAGACCGATATTGATGGCAATGGTGACAAGCGTTGCAAGTTCTTTACCAATGGTCAGAGCAAGGATGTAACCAGCATGACCGATGAAACCGCCGGCTATCTTTCTGAGAAGTGGAGCAACCTGAAGGATGATGGTACTACAGCATCTAATACTGCCGATGCAGGTGTAGAAACCGATTTTCCTCTCTTCCGTTTGGCTGATGTCTATCTGATGTATGCCGAGTGCGTGGTTCGTCTGCATAATGACTGGGATAACTGGGCTGGTGGTAGTGATGCTACAGATCCAACCGTGATTGCTTCCCGCAAGCAGGGCGCTATCTATTGGATTAACCAGCTTCGTGAACGCTCTAATGCTTCTGATGTATGGGCAAGCAACTTTGCTGATGATGATGAGTTCCTCCAATTCATTCTCGATGAGCGTGCCCGTGAGCTTTATCATGAAGGTTATCGCCGTACCGACCTGATTCGCTATGGTCAGTTTACTACTAATAAGTACATCTGGCAGTGGAAGGGTGGTGTCCACGACGGACAGGCAGTGGATAGCAAGTACAACATCTATCCAATCCCTAACACCGAGCTTACCGCAAATCCAAATCTTCATAACGACAACTATTAATAGGATAAAAGAATGAAAAAGATATTTAGAAACCTGATGATGCTTCTCTGCGCACTCACCGCTCTGGTGAGTTGCGACGAGAGTGGCGACAAGATATATCTGGATGGCTTCAAGGCATCCGATCTGATGGCATCGGCATCCGATGTGAAGCTGTCTGTAGATAACAGTAAGGACGTTGTCCTCTCGTTGGCTTGGCAGAATCCTACCTTGCTTTCGAGCGATGAAACCAAGCCTGCGGGCAGCGGAGTGCTGAAAACTTATCTGCAGGTATCAGCCTCAGAAGATTTCGCATCAGTAAAGGAATACTCCGTTACCGACCTTTCCAAGGCTTTCACCGGTGCAGACCTCAATGCTGCAGCCAAGGATCTCGGCTTGTCTCCTGATGTGAGTTCACCTCTTTATTTCCGTATCAAGAGTCTGATGGGTAGTAATCTTGATGCCGCTTACAGCAATGTCTGTCAGGTAAAGGTTACTCCATACCTCATTGATATGAGCTACATCAACATCTTGAATAAGGGTAAGGATCAGGTGCTTACCTATCTCTATTCTCCTAATTCTGATGGAGTTTATTCCGGCTATATGAATGTCTCTTCTTGGCTCAACTGCTGGGGTAAGGAGAATGATGGAACTTTTTGGGGAAATATCCAGACTGGCGACAAACCTTATGCTGTGTTGGATAATGCGCAGTCTGCATGTAATATCTGGTTTCCAGAACCAGCGGGTATTTATTATACGGTACTTGATACAAAGTCAGAAGAGAAACTGTTCCATGCTACTCTCATTAAGTCAATGAAGGTAAATGGTGAGGAGATGAAATATGACGGTCCTAACTATGCTTGGATAAAGGTTATCGAGACTACTGCAGATAATACACCAATCAGTATTGTTGCAGATGGAGCAGAGTATAATAAGAGCACGGGTGATAAGGGAACTCATATTGCCAAGACAATGAACTATACTTTGGCTGATGGCAAGATGACAGACTCTGAAAGTGCTGGCAGCGTGAATATTGCCAAGGCGGGTACTTATACCATAACCGTGAAGGTTGGTGAGCACAGTCAGTTGGAATATACCATCGTTGAGGGCGACCAGACAGCACCAGAGCCAGAGGCAAGCAATACCCTCTGTATGTTCAGCAAGGACGGTAACACCCTTCTTGCCGTGATGAGTAAGGTGAGCGATGGTGTTTATACCTGCAAGTACAAGCCAACTGCCTGGGAGAACTTCCGCTTCATCTACGTAGGCGAGAACAAGGACGACAAGCAGACTTGGTATGGTTCTGATCCAAGCGATCTTTTTAAATTGTCAACAGCTAGTGACTGTTGGGATATTTGGTTCAAGGATGATGTAACTGGTGGTGAAGTTACCATTACCGCCGACCTCAACACCATGACATGGAAATATGAATAATTAATAAGAAAAATAACAATGAAGAATATATTTGGAAAAGCCATATTGCTGGCTTCAGCACTCTTGTTCTCTATTACAGGAACGAGTTGCAGCAATGATGATAATACCACTCCCGAAAAGGAGAAGACATACGATATGAGCGGTTTCGCCAAGGGTGCCGATGTAAGTTGGCTCACAGAGATGGAGAAGGATGGTGTGAAATTCTATAATCAGAATGGCAAGGCTACAGAATGCATGAAGCTCCTTCGCGAAGAGGGAACCAATTCCATCCGTCTGCGTGTTTGGGTAAATCCGGAAGGTGGCTGGTGTGGCAAGAATGATGTCATCGCCAAGGCTTGGCGTGCTCAACAGCTCGGCTTCCGTCTGATGATTGACTTCCACTATTCTGATACCTGGGCTGACCCGGGCAACCAGAAAGTTCCTGCTGCATGGCAGGGCTATACTGCCGAACAGATGAAACAGGCTGTGGCTGATCATACAAAGGATGTGTTGACAGCCCTGAAGGATAGAGGTGTAACCAACGTAGAGTGGGTGCAGGTGGGCAATGAAACCCGCGACGGAATGCTCTTCAATAGCGATGAGGCTGTAACCGGTCAGGTATCTAAGAATGCAGCCAACTTTGCTGCTTATGTTAACGCCGGTTATGATGCTGTTAAGGCGGTTTATCCACAGGCAAAGGTCATCGTTCATGTAGATAAAGGTCAGGACCTTGGTGGACTTACCTGGCTTTACGATAAGTTGAAAGAAAATAGCGGAAAGTGGGATGTCATTGGACTGTCTCTTTATCCTGAGGATGATAACTGGCAGAGTTATGCAGAGAGCTGTCTCGCTAACATCCAGACCCTTTCTTCTAAGTATGGTAAGGACGTTATCGTTTCTGAGATTGGTATGTGGTGGGGCTCTGACCAGGCTGCGCCAATGATGAAGAAGATGGTTGATGGCTGCAAGGCAATCTCTACCTGCGAGGGTATCTTCTATTGGGAACCAGAAGTTTACAACAATTGGAAGCCAGCCAACTATACCACTCTGGGTTGGGATGCATATACTAAGGGAGCGTTCGACAACAGCGGCAAACCAACTGCCGTATTTGATGCATATAAATAAGAATATTAAATAGCAATATGATCAAGAGAAGCATTACTTTCATGACTCTTGCCCTGGCACTCACTACGCTGTGCCAGGCGCAGAGCAGAAAGGTTATCAACCTGCCATCATGGGACTTCTCCCGTGATGGCAAGGCGTGGCAGCAGGTAGCTGTTCCGCACGATTGGGCTATCTCAGGTCCTTTCGATAAGAAATGGGACCTGCAGATGGTGGCCATCGAGCAGAATGGCGAAACCGAAAAGACCGAGAAGTCGGGACGTTCTGGTGCGCTGCCTTGGATAGGTGAGGGTATGTATAAGATGAACTGGACGGCTCCTAAGGGCTATAAGCGTGCCGTACTCGTCTTCGACGGTGCCATGAGTCAGCCTGTTGTCAGCGTCAATGGCAAGGAGGCAGGCAGATGGGCTTACGGCTACAATGCCTTCCGTATTGACATCACACCTTTCATCCAGTTTGGTAAGAGTAATCTCATCGAGGTACATCTTAATAATGTAGAGGAAAGCAGCCGATGGTATCCGGGAGGCGGTCTTTACCGTCCGGTTTCCGTAGAACTCTATGGCAACGAAAACTTCTCTACCTGGGATACCTTCGTCCGTACCCTGAAGGCTGATAAGCAGGAAGCTGAAGTTGAAGTAAATGCGCTGCTGGAAGGAAAGACTGGTAAGTCGGGCAAGACCGTCATCGCCCTGTTGGATGAGGCTGGCAAGAAGGTTGCCGAGCAGACCGTCACAGGTGCCAATCCTGAAATCAAGACTACTCTGAAGGTAGCGAATCCTCAGCTCTGGTCTCCGGAATCTCCTTACCTCTATCAGGTAAAACTTACCCGATATGAAGGAAAGAAGGTGGCTGATGTGCAGACCCTGAAGACCGGTATCCGCACCATTGCCGTATCCAAGGAATATGGTTTCCAACTCAATGGCGTTACCCGCAAACTGAAGGGTGTCTGTCTGCACCACGACCTCGGTCCGTTGGGAGCAGCAGAGAATAAGGCAGCCCTTATCTGCCAGATCAAGACGATGAAGGAGATGGGTTGCGATGCTATCCGTACAGCCCACAACATGCCTTCTACCATGCAGATGGAACTCTGCGATTCCCTCGGTATGATGGTAATGGCTGAGAGCTTCGATATGTGGATTTATCCTAAGTGCAAGAATGGCTATGCCAAGTTCTTCAAGGAGTGGAGTGATAAGGATATCACCAATCTGGTAAAGCACCACCGCAACCATCCTAGCATCGTGATGTGGAGCATCGGTAACGAGATTCCTGAGCAGTGGAGCCAGGAGGGTGTGCAGATAGCCAAGCATCTGCAGGATATCTGTCATCAGTACGACCCTTCCCGTCCTGTTACCCAGGGCATGGATAGGGCAGAAGATGCCTTGAAAAGCGGCTTTGCCCAGGCCATGGATGTACCGGGCTTCAATTATCGCGTACATAAGTATTATAAGAATATTGAGCAGTTGCCTCAGGGGTTCCTTCTGGGTTCAGAAACCGCCTCTACGGTCAGCTCCCGTGGCGTATACAAGTTCCCGGTAGTGGTAAGTGATAAGGCTACCTATCCTGATGGTCAGTGCTCAAGCTATGATACCGAATACTGTTCCTGGAGCAATCTTCCGGATGATGACTGGAAGATGCAGGATGACTACAGTTGGGTAATCGGTGAGTTTGTATGGACCGGTTACGACTATCTGGGCGAGCCTACTCCTTACGATACCTACTGGCCAAGCCGCAGCAGCTACTTCGGCATCTGCGACCTTGCCGGACTTCCAAAGGATCGCTACTATATGTATCGTGCCCGCTGGAACGAGCAGCAGCATACTACCCATCTTCTTCCTCACTGGAACTGGAAGGGCAGAGAGGGACAGGTTACCCCTGTATATTGCTATACCGATGGTGTGGAAGGCGAACTCTTCGTCAACGGCAAGAGTCAGGGCAGGGTTCGCAAGGACAAGTCAAGTCGCCTCGACCGCTACCGTCTGCGCTGGAACAATGTGAAGTATGAACCGGGTGAGATTCGCGTGGTTACCTACAACCAGTATGGCGATAAGATAGGTGAGGACGTGAAGCGTACTGCCGGCGAGCCTGCACAGATGAAGTTCAGTGTAGAAACACCTGATCATGAGCCTATTGCCTGCATGGTAGAAGGCTGTACCGATGAGCACAATGTGCTTCTGAATGCCGATGGCAACGACCTTGCCTTCATCACCGTGAGTCTGCAGGATGAGGACGGCAATGAATGTCCGCTTGCCGATGACGAACTGACCTTCGAGGTGAGTGGTGCCGGCACTTTCAAGGCTGCCTGCAACGGCGATGCCACATCGCTCGAACCGTTCACCCAGCCTCAGATGAAACTCTTCTCCGGCAAACTCGTAGTCATCGTACAGAGCAGCAAGCAGAAGGGCGACATCATCCTGAAGGTAAAAGACAGCAAGCGAAATATCGAAAAGTCGATTACGCTCCAGGCAATATAAGATAACAAAGACCGATTTCAGTTGGTTATAAAGTATATAGTTTATATCGGATCCTCTGGGAATAGCAGCGGCTATTTTCCCAGGGGATTCTTTTTTTTATGAATTTTCTCCGATATTTTTTGGCGTTATCATGAATATTGTGTAAATTTGCACACATGAAAAAGTCAAAAGAACCTATAAACCGCATCAGCATGGCAATTGCTATGCTCTTTGTTTCGCTCGCCATCCATGCGCAGCGTTTCGTCAACACCTCCCTTGAAGGTGCTCAGTCCGTTTGTGCCATTACCCAGGACAGTGATGGAATGATATGGCTCGGAACCGATAACGGTCTTTACAGCTATGATGGTTATCATGGCTACCGCCATTTTCAGGAACATACATTCAGTAATACGCGTGTCAATGCGCTCGGTTTCGAGGGCAGGATGCTCTATCTGGCTACTGGCAACGGCATTCTGAAATTCGATACGCAATCTTATCAATATGCCGAAACACCAGCCATGAAGGCTTTTGCCGATGAGGCGAAGCGCAAGCAGCTGAAGGAACTCCGTGTGCTCGATATCAAGGGTAGTAAGACTGACTTCGGTGGCGATGTCTATGCCTTGCTCTCTACTCCGCGAGGCTTGCTCGTAGGTTCGCTCGCTGGTCTGCGTCTCGGCAGCAGACTGATTCCGCTCCGTGCCGGAGAACAGCCGCTGGTCAATGCGCTCGCCTATGATGCCAAGCGCCGATGCTACTGGATTGGAACCGAGGGCGCTCTCTATTGTGCCGACCTGCAGCTCAGGAACTTCTCACAGATTCCAGCTCTGAACGGCAATTCCATCAAATGTCTTTCTACAGATGCTGCCGGCAATCTCTATATCGGAACCGATAACGGACTCTATCAGATGGCACTCTCCAATGCCATCACCCATTATATCCACGATTCCCGCGATGATGCTTCTATTCCTAACAACATCGTCTGGGCTTGCTTTGTAGATAAATGGCAGAATGTATGGGTGGGTACTGACAATGGACTCTCCCGTCTCACTACCCATACCTATTACCGCTATGTATCGCTCGATAAGATTACAATGTCGGGTGAGGGCAACTGTCTCCATGCCATGCTCCAGACCCGTAACGGCGAATGGTGGATGGGTGGTACCAACGGTCTGATTCATTTCACCCGGAATGCTGAAGGCTATCAGAATGTGGCATGGTACAAGCAGAACAGCTCTGCCTTCCCGCTGAGTCATAACCGTGTACGCAAGATTTATGAAGACCATGACGGCGATGTATGGATCTGTACCGACCATGGCATCAACTTCTATGACCGCAGTTCCCGTCAGATGCGCAATTTCATCGTCTACGATAAGAGTGGCAAGTATTCTACTGCCTGGGCTTATGATGTTCTCCAGGACAAGAAGGGCAGGATATGGATGGGTTCTTATCAGGGCGGTGTCTTCGTGATGGATAAGGCGGCTCTTCTGAGCGGCAAGACCATAGCCGACTGGCATTACTCGGACAAGGGAAAGAATGCGCTCTCTGGTCTGCATGTAGGTCAGATGGTGATGGATGGAAAGGGTAGGATTTGGGTTTCTACCTATACCCGTCTCGACTGCATCAATCCGAACGATATGAAGGTGGTGCAGGTAGCTAACTCAGATGTTGTCAACTATCTGATGGCAGACAGCAAAGGCAATATCTGGATGGGTGATAACAGTTCGGTAACCTGTTATTATGCAGCCGGTTCTGTGCTGGGTAACAGTTTTTCTTCCAAGACATGGCAGATTGGTGGTAAGGTAAGTACCATGTGCGATGTGGAAGGCAAGATATGGGTGGTATCGGGCAATGAATGCTGCGTAATCAATCCACAGGGCGAGAGCCAGCGCTTCATGATTCCTTCTGTTGTGCCGCTCAACATCTGTTACAGCAGACAGACTCATGAGGTAATGATGGGCGGCAATGACGGCTATGTGGCAATCAGTTCCGATGTAGCACAGAAACCTAAGCAGTTTACCCGCCTGATGCTGGCTGGAATCATCGTAAACGGACAGGCTTGTGAGGAGCGTGGAGAAATCCTGAAACTGAAGAGTGATGAGAACAACTTCACCCTGCAGCTCACCGACCTTCCTTTTGCTGATCATCCTTCAGCCGTTTATGCTTACAAACTCGAAGGCAGCGACCACGACTGGCATTATCTGAACTCCGGCAATATCGATATCACCTATAATGGTTTGTCGTATGGCGATTATCATCTTACGGTTCATGCCGTGGATGGTGAAGGCAAGATAGCTGCCGAGGTTTATTCGCTCGACATCTCCGTCCTGCCGCCTTGGTATCTCTTCTGGTGGTGCAAGCTCTTCTATATCACGGCACTCATCGTGTTTGTGGCATGGCTGGTAAGCTGGTATTTTCTGCGCAAGGAACTGGCTGATGCCCAGAAGCAGAAGGCTGAGGTGTTGGAGCAGGTACAGATGCGTATGGACTTCTTCAACCGTCTGACGGAAGATTTGAAGGCAGCTGTGGCTCATCATTCATTTGATGAGGTGACTGCTCTGATGGTCCGCTACCTGAATGTGAAGATACCAGAGGAGCCATCAACTGTTGCCACTGGGTTATCCGCTTCGCCTGTATCTGAGCCTGAGTCATCAACCTCAGAACCAGTTCCTGCACGATCTGAGTCTTCTGAAGAGGAAAAGAAGACGGTAGATGTCAGCGAGTTGGATGCGGCAGACAAGCGTCTGCTCGAAGAGATCAATGAGGCGATAGAGAAGCATATGATTGATTCTGACTTTAATGTTTCGATGTTGCAGGATGTGATAGGTATAGGTGGCAAGCAGCTGTATCGCAAAACGAAGGCGATAACGGGTCGTACGCCTGTAGAGTATATCCGTGAGATGCGTATGAGCCGTGCTGCCGAGCTCCTGAGCCAGGGTAAGTTCAGTGTTTCCGAGGTGATGTATACCGTTGGTTTTTCCAACAGCAGTTATTTCTCCAAATGCTTCTCCAAGGAGTATGGCATGACTCCTACGGAATACATGAAGGTGAAGAGGTAAATAAATGATGTGCTTCCGTTAGCCTGCTGACTGAGCTACTTGCGTTAGCTGATTGAGCTACTTGCGTCAGCTGATAAAATACGTTCCGATGCAGTAAAAAATGCGTCCCGATGTAGCATTTGCTACGTCCCGACGCAGCAAAAGATACGTCCCGACGCAGCAAAAGATACGTCCGGACGTAGTACAAGCTACGTCGGGATGTAATTTCAGCTTTATGAAAACGGCTGCATAGAAACAAAAAAAAAGTGTGTATTGAACTAGTTTTTGCAAACTGTAATCGGATGTGACAAAAAATCGACAATTAACTAAATTTATGAACATATATGCTAAAAAACATAGATATTTCATATCAAACATTTAAATTTTAAGCGATAATCTTGGGCAAATAAGAAAATATTCGTAATTTTGCACCGATTTAAGTTAAATAGGTATTTCCATGCGTGCATATTAGTGAAAGAATGTATAAATGGAGGGGCGAAGTGTTGCCCTGAGTGCTTTCGGCTTTTACCAAACGAGAAAAAAACGAGAAAAAAATGATAATTATTAATTAATAAACTTGAAACAAACAAGGATGAGAAGATTAACTCTTTTACTTGTCTCACTTGTATTGTTGTCTATCCAATCGGTCTTGGCGCAGAGTTTCAGCGTCAAGGGTACAGTCGTGTCTGCTGAAGACAACGAACCGATGATTGGTGTGACCATTATGCAAGAGGGAACATCAAATGGCGTAGTGACCGATATTGACGGTAACTATACCATCGAAATTAAGGGTGCTTCGAAGGCTACGCTTGCCTACTCTTATGTGGGTTGCGTTACGCAGAAGCACGTTGTGAATGCGCAGACAAATACGCTCAACATCACCCTTGCTTCGGATTCCAAGATGATGGATGAAGTGGTCGTGGTGGCGTATGGCGTGAGAAAGAAGGGAACCATTGCGGGTTCCGTGTCTGCCGTAAAGTCTGAAAAGATAGAAAATGTGCCGGCGGCAAGCTTCGACCAAGCTTTGCAGGGACAGAGTACTGGTTTGCAGGTCATCTCTTCTTCGGGTGAACCTAGCAAGGCGGCTACCTTCCAGATTCGTGGTACCAACTCTATCAACTCCGGCAAGTCGCCACTCTTTATCCTCGACGGCGTGCCAATCTCAAGTTCTGATTTCAATACCTTGAGTCCTAACGACATCGAAAGTATCTCTGTATTGAAAGATGCCTCTTCTACCTCAATCTATGGTGCACGTGCTGCCAATGGTGTGGTTGTGATCACTTCCAAGCGAGGCTTGGCAATGGACAAGGCGAAGATTACGCTCCGTGCACAGTATGGTTTCTCTGAGTTGGCGCAGACCAACTGGAAAATGATGAATACCGACGAGCGTATCCAGTTTGAGAAAGAAGTAGGTCTGGATACAGGTAAGGATTACAATCTCCTTTCAAGAGTAAACGTAAACTGGCTGGACGAGGTGTTCAATGACCGCGCTCCGCTGCAGAGCTACGAACTCTCTATCAACCGTGCTACCGACCGCTTGAACTACTATGTTTCTGGTGGTTTCTACGATCAGGACGGTATCGCACAGAATTCAACCTTCCGCCGTTACAACATCCGTACCAATGCTGATGTAAAGGCAGGCAAGTGGTTGAAGGTAGGTACCAACACCATGGCTGCCTATGAGGAGGCTCAGCAGGCTGACGACGGTAGCTATACTACCGTTACTCCTATTTCTGCATGCCGATTCATGCTGCCTTACTGGAATCCTTATGCTAAGGATGGAAGTCTGGCTTCACTTGCTGCAGGCAACTGGGCTGGAACCAGCGAGAACCCTATCGTTTACATGGGCTTGAATCCTATCAAGAACAAGAAATATAAGGTACTCTCTACCATGTATGCTGAAATCTATCCGATAGAGAATCTGACTATCCGTACTCAGTTCGGTGCCGATTTCACCCATTCTACAGCGTTCCTCCAGTCGTTCCCAAGTCTCTCTTCAAATAACGGACAGGGTACAGCGGCACGCCAGAGCAGCGATGCCATCAACCTGACAGAGACCACTACGGCTAACTACCGTTTCACCCTGAACGATATCCATTCGTTCAACGTGATGCTGGGTCAGGAGGCTGTTAATTTCCACTCAGAGGGTTTCCAGGTATATTCCAAGGGTCAGACCAGCGATCTCCTGACCAACGTATCATCAGGTACACGTGCCAGCCGCTGGGCAGATTCATCTTCTGACTACTCTTACCTGTCATTCTTCATGCGTGGCGAGTATAACTATAAGGAGCTCTACTATGCCGACTTCTCTCTGCGTACCGATGCTTCTTCACGTTTCGGTAAGGATCATCGCTGGGGTACATTCTGGTCGCTCGGTTTCATGTACAACGTGAAGTCAACCGACTGGCTGAAGGATATGAAGTGGCTCAGCACAGCCCAGATTGCCGTAAGTACAGGTACATCGGGTAACTCTGAGATTCCTAACTATTATCACCTGGCTCTGGTTTCTGGTGGTGCCAACTACGATAATACTGCCGGTTTCTATCCTTCGCAGAGTGGTAACGAGGAATTGGGTTGGGAGTCAACCTGGGCTAACAACTTCGCCCTCCGTTTGGGTTTCCTCGACAGAATCAACTTCAGTTTCGAGGCTTACTACAAGCGTACCTCTAATATGCTGATGCGCGTTCCTGAGTCTTACACCGTAACGGGCGAGGGCTATCGCTGGAAGAACGTAGGTGTGATGGCTAACAAGGGTATCGAGCTGAGTGCTGATGGTGATGTTATCCGCACACGCGACTTCACCTGGAATGTTAGTGCCAATGTATCTTACAACCAGAACCGATTGAAGGAACTCTATAACGGTGTAACCGAGTATGTAAACTCAACCACCGGTTTGAAGTATGTAGTAGGTCACTCAGTAAGCGAGTTCTTCCTGAACCGTTATGCCGGTGTGAACCCAGCGAATGGTGAGCAGCTCTGGTATGATAAGAACGGCAACGTGACCAACGAGTTCCGCGAGAGCGACAAGGTGATGACGGGCAAGACCTATGATGCACCTTGGATGGGCGGTTTCGGTACAAGCTTCCGTTGGAAAGGCTTGCAGTTTTCTGCCCAGTTCAGCTGGATCGGTACACGCTACGTCATCAACAACGACCGTTACTTCGAGGAGAGCGGTGTAACCTTCGGTACTGCTTACAACCAGTCAAACCGTCTGTTGTACGACCGTTGGAAGCAGCCAGGCGATATTACCGACATCCCACGTTGGGGCGAGGTAACCCAGCTCGACGACCGCTTCTTGGAGAATGCATCGTTCCTCCGTCTGAAGAATCTCAGTCTGTCCTATTCTTTGCCACAGAGTCTGTTGCGCAAGACCAACTTCTTCTCTATGGTCAGAATCTACGGTCAGGCACAGAACCTCTTCACCGTAACCGGTTTCAACGGTCTGGATCCTGAGGTTTCATCCAATATTTACCAGGCACAGTATCCGGCATCACGCCAGTTTACTCTGGGTGTTGAATTGCAATTCTAACCAAGAAAGGAGAAAAAAATGAATATCAAAAATATAAAGACATACATCCTGTCGGGAATCCTAGCCCTCTCGATGTCTTCCTGTCTTGATAAGTATCCTGAGGATTCTATCCGCATGGACCAGGCTATCAACACGGTGGGCGACATGGACAAGCTGGTGTACGGTATCTACGACAGTTTCAAGAGCAGCGCCCTCTATTCGGGCAATCTGACAATCCTGCCAGATCTGCAGGCAGACTTCGTGTACTGCGTGAAGGGCTACTCTAATGCCTATGGCGATATCTACCGTTGGAAAGATATCAAGGCTACCAACACCGACATCGAGGCGGTATATGCCGATCTTTATGGTGTTATCAACAATGCCAACTTCCTGCTCGATAATGTAGATAAGGTGAAGGCAAACACCAACAGTGATAAGGAGCTCGACAAATTGGAGCAGTGTGAGGGCGAGGCTTACTTCGCACGTGCCCTGGCTTATTCAGAACTGATCAAGTGTTTCTGCAAGGCTTATGACAGCGATGAGCAGGCTGCGAAGGAACTCGGCGTTGTACTCACAGAGCACTATTACGGCAATGAGCCACAGAAGAGAGCCAGTCTGAAGGAATCATACGAATTCGTATTGAGAGACCTTGACAAGGCTGCTGAGTATCTGAAGGTAGACGAAGACTTCACTGGAAGTCTCTACAATGAGATTTACTTCAACGAGTATACCTGTCATGCCTTACGTGCGCGCGTATCCTTATATATGCACAAGTATGATGATGCCATCAAGTATGCATCTAAGGTAATCGGCAGTAAGTATTATACATTGGAGAAGGCTTCTTCCAACACCTATTTAAACAAGGTGAACGATTACAAGTATATCTGGACCTATGGTGATTCGCGTGAGGCTATCTGGAAGGTAGGTTTTACCGTGAACAGCTATGGCGGTGCACTGGGTACCATCTTCGATAACTACAACTATGTAACTTATCGTCCAGACTATGTGCCTGAGACATGGGTCATCAACTCATTCGACGCCAATGACCTCCGTGCTGCAGCCATCTTCACAACCCGTGTAACAGGTTATGAGCACGGTTTGCAGTGGCCTTTGCTGAGCAAGTATTTCGGCGATGCAGAATTCCTGAGCAACAATATCCTGCATGTTCACCAGCCAATGGTATTCCGTCTGTCAGAGCAGTATCTGATACGTGCTGAGGCTTACGCCATGAAGGGGGACTATGGTAAGGCCGGTAAGGACATCTCTACCTTGCGTACAGCCCGTTACTCATCTTACGGTGGTAACACCTCGATGAGTGAGAGCAACGCCATGAAGATAATCGAGGCAGAGCGCGTGAAGGAACTCTATATGGAAGGCTTCCGTCTGAACGACCTCAAGCGCTGGCACAAGGGATTTGAGCGTAAGGCTGCCGACCAGCCTGCTGCCAACTTCGTGCAGAGCAGTCTGAAGGTTGAAAAGGATGACCCTCTCTTTGTCTGGCCAATTCCTCAGCATGAGCTTGAGGCACCAGGTTCTGAGATTCAGCCTAATGAAAGTAACAAATAAAATAAGGAGACGATCATGAAGAAAATAATGATGGGATGTTTGGCAGCCGTAGCTGCACTCATCGCTCTTGTGAGTTGTTCACAGGATTATACCACTTATACTGGTCCAAGTCATATCATGTTCTCTGATACGCTCTATCAGTATGCTGTACAGGAAAGCAACGAGGTTTTCAATGTGCCTGTATCTGCAACCGAAAAAGCTGACTACGACCGCACCTTCGGCGTGGAGGTAGTAGACAAGCAGAGCAATGCCATCGAGGGTAAGCATTACCGCATCCTCAACAACACCGTTACAATCAAGGCGGGCGAGATGGTAGGAAATGTGAAGGTTCAGGGTATCTATGATAACATCGGCAAGACCGACTCGCTCGGCTTCACCCTGAAACTGGTGATTCCGGAGAAGTATAACTGGACAGATCTCTATAAGGACTATGCCCACGTGGTAATGCAGAAGTCTTGTCCTTTCGATATCCACAACTTCTCTGGCTGGTGCATGGTAACATCTACCTTCTACAGCAAGTATCTGAACAACGTAAACAACCGTCTGATCAAGACCGAGGTAGTGGAAGGCGAGGAGAATACCATTCTGCTGAAGGATGTTTACTATAAGGGCTACAATCTGAAGTTGAAGTTCAATACCAAGAACATGCTTGAGCCAAAGGTAGAGATGGACGACCAGATAGCCGGTGAAACCGGCGAGGCGTTCGGTACCATCTATGGAGACGGCAAGTTGCGCATCAGCCAGCCTTCTCTCTATACCTCTTATTATAACACCTGCCAGAACTATGTATTGCAGTATGTCAACATGAGTGTTGACAACAAGGATGGTTCTACCTACGGCAACGTAGGAACCTTCATCACCATGTATGAATGGATCAGCGATGCAGAGGCAGAAAAATTGAAAGAACAAGGATATTAATCGTAGAATAAAAAGAAAATGAAAACATTGATTTCAAAATATTGGCTCGTATTGATGGCGCTGGTATCAGTGACTCTGTTCACAGCTTGTTCCAGCGATGACGATGCCGTAACTCCTGTATTCCCACAGGTACAGACTATCGCCGGTGAAGCTGGCGAAGTGAAAGAGTTTACTTTCGAAGCTAACGAGAGCTGGAGCCTTTCTTCAGACAAAATCTGGTGTAAACTGGTGCAGGGCGAGAAAACAGACGCTTTCGTACTCAATGGTACTGCAGGCAAGCAGACCATCAAGTTTAAGATTACTGCTGATGAAGCCAGCAATGATATGAGCGTGGCTCAGCTCTTCCTGAGCATGGGTGGTCAGAAAGTTGCTATCGCTGAGGTTACGCGTTCGGCTGCTGGCTATAAGTTGCAGGTATTCGATGCGGCTGGCAAAGATATCACCGAGACAGGTATCACCTTAGGTTACAAGGACCTCGCAGGACAGCCTGTATACAACAAGTTTACCGTAAAGTCAAACTACCGTTTTGCGGTTACTAATACTCCAGCTTGGGTAGACTTGGAAGGTGGTTTCCTAGTAGGTACACCTAACAAGGATGCTGTAGGCGGAGTTTCCTTCAAGGAGAATCAGGGCGTAAGTGCTAAGTATGCCATCAAGGACGGTAACTACACCATCACCTTCACTTCTGAGGATGGCAAGGCTGCTAAAACCGTACCTGTTATCTTTGAGGGTATGCCAGAAAATATGATGGAAATTACTCATCCTAATGAAAAATATGCTTCGGAATGGAATGTCTGGAATGTATCACTTGACGGTAAGGTGTTCACTCAGAATGGTTCTAAACTGAATGGCGGTGAGACCAACGATTTCACATTCCACAACTTCGTTCCTTTCACCCTCAAGACCTTGGATGATGCTTATCAGCTTGTAGTCTTCGAGAAAACAAAGAATGGTTTGTTCGAGGATCAAACTGGCGCTGTGAAGTTGCAGGGTGAGAAGGGTAATGTTAAACTCACAATTGAGCCTTTGAACAGCGGAAACCGTACATTCGTGGTTTATGCTTTGCCACAGGCCATATACAAGACTCTTGAGAACGGCCTAGATGATATGCTGGAGAACAACTACACAGACGTGAAAATTGATTACAACAACTGCTTCCTGATGGAAGTTGTACAGAAGGAGACCAGCCCTTCAGCTGATGATCAGTCTGCAGCACCAACAATCAAGAAGAATAACTGGCTCGACGTAGAGTGTACAAAGGATGTGAACGGTATGTATAAAGAAGTAGCATCAAGTTTCCTCAATTATAATGGCGATGAAATCTACATCGCTTCGGCAGAAGTAGGTTCTTCGCTTACTGTAAACCCTAACATCAAGGATTGGAAACCTACTACCATGATGGAAACGGGTTATCTCTATATGATAGGCAGCGATGGTCAGGAAATTGTTCCAGAGCCAGGCATGGATGAGAATGAAAACTGGACATTCTCTTTCCGACTCCCAGATACTGCTCCTGTATTCATGGCTTTCCAGGATCATGGCAAGGTGGTGAAGGTTCTCGTAGTAGAGCCTACCTATAATAAAAGTAAGAAACATACTTCTATCAGAAAAATTAGAAAGTAATGAACAGAATGAAAATATTTTCAAAGGCACTCTTGTTGCTCTTGGTCTCTCTCCTGACCTTTGCAGCAACAAGTTGCTCGGATGATGAGACCGGAGGCTGGGACGGCACATACGGATATGTGCAGTTCAAACTCAGCAAGAAGGTTTCTTCAAGAGCTACCCGTGCTGCTGCCCTTGACAAACTTGAGAAACTGGATGATGCCAAGAAAATCAAGGTGGTCATGGAGCACAACGGTACAACTGTCTCTCAGACTTTGGTGCTCAATTCTTATAATTCAGAGAATGCTGAGTATGGTCTGAGAAGTGAAAAACTGCAACTCGCTTCGGGTACTTACACCGTCATCGGTTTCTATCTCTATGATGCTGTAGAAGAGGAGTTGCTGGCTTCTTCTGCCGGCGAAACATTCACTGTAGTAGGTGGCGGTCTGGAAGTACAGAACCTCATGGTGGAGACTGTGGAGCGCGGTAAGGTGAAGTTCAATCTCGTGAAGGAGTGGGAGAAGACCCGTGCCGGTGGTACTGAGTATCTTTTCTCTAATATCCGTCTCGTTGATGTCAGCGTAACTAACCTCTTTACCCGTGAGACCTATACCTTCCCTGAACTGAAGGTGAAATACAAGGAGTCTAGCGTAGAGCATCAGAATCCAGACAATGAGAACGATAAGTATATGGATACAGGTACAGCTTACTGCGATTCTACCGTATGGCTGCCTGCCGGTACTTATCAGGTTACCTCTTATACCACCTACGGCAAGACAGGTGCGGTGAAGACCAAGTACGAAACCCAGCCTGTAAAGGGTAAGGCGTTTATTGTAGAGGATAATCAGCTCAATGATACAGCTCAGGTGCCTATCCTCCTTTCCAAGACAAAGGAGTATATCAAGGACTATGAGGCTTTGAAGGCTATCTGGGAATCGCTTCAGGGTAAGGAGTGGAGCTTCTATGGCGATGCTACCTTCAAGGGAGCTAACTGGAACTTCAACAAGGAACTCGATATGTGGGGCGAACAGCCGGGCGTAACGCTCAACAGCAACGGCCGTGTCATCGGTCTCATCATCGCCGGTTTCGGTGCAAAGGGAATCGTACCTGATGCCATCGGACAGCTGACAGAACTCCAGGTGCTCAACCTCGGTTCTCACGATGAGAAGATTGGTGCCAACATCTTCAATAATTATGATGCAAACAGTCTGACTGCTGCAAAGAAGAGCAGCATGCGTCACGACTATGAGAACAAGTTCCTGAAGTATGACCCACGTGCCAACATGTCGGATATGATTGTAGAAAGCTACAACTCAGATCCTAAGGTGGCACCGAAGAACAGAATCAAGAAGGACAGCCGCATCAACCTGAAGGATGCACAGATCGGTACATTGACCAACAAGATTACAGGTGTATCTAAGGCCATCTACCGTCTGACTAAGTTACAGCAGTTCTATATCGGTAACTCTTCTATCACAGCCGATGAGGTTTGTGCGAAGTTCTACAATGCTAACGATCCTGTTTATGGTAAGTTTGCGCAGGAGTTTAAGGATGAGGATTGGGATAAGATGGAAAACCTGACCGATATCGAACTTTACAACTGTCCGAAGATCAGTCGCATTCCAGACTTCTACTATAATCTCCCTAAATTGCAGGCGATGAACCTGGCACGATGCAAGGGAATCTCTGCCAACCAGTTGAGAAACGACTGGACCCGTCTGGCTAACGAGAAGACCGGTAAGACACTCCAGATTCTCTATATGAGTTACAACAACCTGGAGGAGTTCCCAGCGTCATCTGCCTTGAGCAAGATGGTGAACCTCGGTCTGCTCGACCTGGCTTACAACAACATCAAGAAGTTGCATCCGTTCGGTTCTGAGGTAGCACTTTCTTCACTCTATCTGAACAACAACCAGATTGAGGAGGTTCCTGCTAATCTCTGTGCCTTTACAGATGATGTAGAGAGTCTGACCTTCGCCCACAACAAACTGAAGAAGATTCCGAATATCTTCGATGCAAGTTCGGTTCGCGAGATGGGTTCTGTAGACTTCTCTTACAACGAGATTACAGGTGTAGATAAGAGTCAAGGTACCTACAAGGGTATCAATGCAGCAACCGTTACTCTCTCGAACAACAAGATCGAGAAGTTCCCTTCAGAGCTGTTTACAGCCGGTTCGCCAATCACAACCATCGATTTGAGCGGCAACCAGATGCGTACCATCCCTAAGGGTTCCATCAAGGGCAAGAAGGCTTATCTGCTGCAGGTCATCGACCTCCGATTCAACAAGTTGACATCCCTCTCTGATGACTTCCGCTCAACCACATTGCCATACATTACCAATATGGACTTGAGCTACAACTGCTTCACCGAGGTGCCAACCCAGCCATTGAACAGTGCCGTGCTCCGTGCCTTTGCCATCAACCACCAGCGTGATGAGAATACCGACCAGCGTTGCCTGCGTACATGGCCTACAGGAATCACAACCTGTCCGAGCCTGATCCAGTTCCAGATTGGTTCCAACGATATCCGTAAGGTAGAAGAGACACTGACCTCTCACCTTTATATCCTGAATATCGCAGACAACCCTAATATCTCTATCGATGTAACCAGCGTCTGCCCATACATCAAGGCAGGTAGGTATAAGCTGTTCTACGACAAGAATCAGGACATCCGCGGTTGCGATGCTTTGGATCTCGAAAATTAAACCCTATAAGAAAGTAGTAATATGAAATATATGAATAAACTGACATTAGGTATCGTTCTCGCTGCCGGGCTTTTCACAGCCTGCAGCGATAAGGATGATGTCGATATCCCAGGAGGACTGGCGCTCGATAAGGAGGTGATAGCAGTAGCTCCTCAGGGTGGAACAGAGCAGATTGCCATCGCTGCCTCACAGGACTGGGTGGCAAATACCTCTGAGCCTTGGCTGATGCTTTCGCCTGCCAACGGCGTGGGTTCTGTTGAGGGTACCATCAAGGTGGATTCTACTCTTTCCAACAAGCTCCGCAGCACAGAACTCTGCTTCCAGGGTGCCAACGGACAGAGTCGCAAGCTTACCATCACCCAGTTCGGTTATGGCAAGCAGATCTTCCTGAAGGATCCTGTTGTAGAAATCGAAAACTCCGGTTCTTACGATAAACGTGCTTTCGAGAGTCTGATTTCTGCCAACGTGGAATGCAAGATTGGAAAGATTGAGTATTCCTTTGAGGGTGATCTGACCGATGCTGAGAAGGTAGAGAACGATAGCGAGCGTGAGGGCTGGCTCCTGAACAGCAAGGATGAAGATAAGCTGAAAGGTACTAACCTGGGTATCGTGCTGGACAGAAAGTACCGTCCTCGCACCGTGAACTTCAAGTTCCGCTGGGCAATGAACGTGGTTCCTGCTGTTCGTGTGGCAAAGGTTCATCTCGTGCCAGTCAAGGCTGAAGATAAACTGGCAGATGCAGATGGCAAACCTACAGATGATGTGATCCTGACCGTTCGTCAGAAGGCAGCACCAAAGATTGAGGACAACCGTGCCGGTGACTCTCTCTCTGTCATCATGATCAACCAGAAACTGGGTAGCATTGCTACCTTCGATTCCAGCGATAACATGCGAAACTGGAGTGGCGTAACGCTCTGGGAAGCTACTGATGCTTTTGTGAAGGATCATCCTGAGGCTTTAGGACGTGTACGTTCTGTCAAGTTCAGCATGTTCAACCTCAAGAGTGGCGAAACTCTTCCTAAGGAAGTGGGCAATCTCAAGTTCCTGGAGTCATTCTCTGTTGCAGCTAACGAGAACAACCAGATTCGTGAGGTGAAGCTCGGTAATGAAATCTGCTCGCTGAAGTATCTGAAGAATCTTACCGTTCAGGCTTACGGTCTGACTCAGTTGCCTGCTGACTTTGTTAATCTGGGCAAGAGTCTTGAAACGCTCAATCTGGTAAGTAACAACTTCAATAAGTTGTCGGATATCACCAATATCGTCAACGAGAAGAACTTCCCTAAGTTGCATAACCTCATTCTCTACGCACAGCGCCGTACGGATGTTGTCACCAACATCGCTTCGCTGGGCGAAATGAATGCATCAGGCGTCTATGTTTATAATAACTATCCTATCGGACTGTATGGTAAGGTAAATGCCGGATCCGCAGACCGTCAGGCGCTTCTCAAACTCCTGACATGGGATAAGTTGAATACACTGGAGTTGTCTTACAGTTTCCTGGAGGGTGAACTTCCTACCGATGAAGAGATGGATGCAGCTTTGAAGGCTGCCGGCAAGGCTACCCGATACAGCAAGTCTGACTTCTCTATCAACAAGGAAGATTATCTCGACAAGCTGGTAGGCGATACCTGCAAGTGGTTGCTCTCAGGCAAGGGTAATCCTGTAACCTGCAAACACAAGGATGGCTCTGTAGTTTATGAGGATGTTTCTCCTCTCGAGGTGCCACGTGTATTGCCTAACTGCCGTCAGTTGTCGCTCAACCTTAACTTCCTGACTGGTGCGGTGCCAAAGTGGATTCTTTATCATCCACATCTGGTAGAATGGACTCCTTCTATCATGATCTTCAACCAGCAGCCTAAGGGTAAGAACAGCGATGGCGCTGCCGTTGGTTTCTCTAATATGACAGAGGATAGCTTCAGTTTCGATTACTTCTACGGAACCAGCGACCCAGGCAGCAAGTGGGAGGTTCCGGGTGTAGCTTATCCGCTCTACTACCGCACATACGTGGCAGCAGGCGATATTAATGAAGCTGCGCTGATGGCTAAGTACAGGAGAACTAAGAAAAAGTAAGATAAACATAAAAACAATATAGAAGCAAACAATGAAGAAAAAGTTTTTCTATATAGCAATGGTCGCATTGGCATTGACGGGCTGTTCTGACAGCCTGTCAACCATCGGCTCTTCTGACGGCAATTCAGAAATCACCATCCCTGCAGATGCTGAGGCGGGTGAACTGCTGATTAAGTTCAGTCCGGAAATGAGCGATATCCTCGACCAGGCACAACTGAGCAAGACCCGCGCCGGAAAGGCTACCCGTTCGGGTATTCCTTCTACCGACGAGGTGCTCGACATCCTGGGAAGCTACAGCTTTGAGCGTGTGTTCCCGGTAGATGCAAATACTGAGGCAAGAACCCGCGAGGCGGGACTCCACCTCTGGTATACGGTGAAGTTTAATAAGGGAACCGACCTGAAGGCGGCTGCCGAGCGCCTGAAGCAGTTGGGTGAAATCTCAAAGGTTCAGACCAACGGTCGCATCAAGCGTGCTTACAATACCGACAGCAAGCGCATCTATCTCAGCGATAAGGCACTTCAGCAGAAGTCTACCCGCGCAGCAGCAGCCGAGGGCGAGCCAAACGACCCAGGCTTTGCCAGCCAGTGGCACTACCGTAACCTGGGTGAGGGCAACTATGACTTTGAGAACCTCAACAATAATCACGTGGGTGCTAAGGCTGGATGTGACGTGAATGCACTTGAGGCATGGAAGACCTGTACAGGCGATCCTTCTATCATCGTGGCTATTCTCGATGAGGGCGTGATGTATACGCACCCTGATTTGGCAGCCAACATGTGGTGCAACCCGGGCGAAAGTGTTCAGGGTGCCAAGACTGACGGCGACGGAAACGGTTATGAGGGCGACCTTCATGGCTACAACTTCGTTACTGAGAGCGGCGATATTACCTGGACTGATGCCAACGATTCTGGTCACGGTACTCACGTAGCTGGTACCATTGCAGCCGTAAATAATAATGGTAAAGGTGTTTGCGGTGTAGCCGGTGGTGACGGAACTCCTAACTCTGGTGTCAAGATTATGTCTTGCCAGGTATTCTCCGGTCAGAACAGTGTAACCTTGGCAGGCGAGGCGAGAGCCATCAAATATGCTGCCGATAATGGTGCTGTCATCCTGCAGTGCAGTTGGGGTTACAACTCTTCAGAGTCTAGTATCATCAATGGTTATACTCCGGGCCCTGCTACCGAGAAGGAATGGGCTGAGACCTATCCGCTGGAGAAGGAAGCTCTGGATTACTTCATCAACAATGCCGGTTCGCCTAATGGTGTCATCGACGGCGGTATTCCTGTCTTCGCAGCCGGTAACGAGTATGCTGGCAATCCTGCTTTCCCAGGTGCTTACTCTAAGTGTGTCAGCGTATCTTCATTAGCTGCCGACTATACTCCAGCCTGCTACACCGATTTCGGTTCGCTCGTAACCCTGAGTGCTCCTGGTGGCGACTTGGAATATTACAGCAAGATTGGCGAGCAGGAAGATGAATACTGGGCAGAGACAGAGACAACCAAGCAGAAAGGTGCTGTGCTCTCTACGATGATTAAGAACGGTCGGCCTGCTTACGGCTACATGGAGGGAACCTCTATGGCTTGTCCTCACGTTTCTGGTGTGGCTGCCTTGGGTCTCGCTTATGCTGCCAAGACGAACCGTCATTATCGTGCTGCCGACTTCGTTGCCCTGATGAAGAAATCTGTGAAGGAACTGGATAGCCATTACGGAAATGGTGCAACCAAGACCTACTACATGAACCATACTACCGTAGGTGCTTCGCCTGAGATTGTACAGCTCTCTAAGTACATCGGCAAGATGGGTGCTGGTCTGATTGATGCTGCTCAGCTCTTGAATAAAATCAAGAACAAGGAACTCAGTTCTGATATGAAGTTGCCTAACGTGTATGTGGGCATCGAGAAGACTGTTTCTCTCAACCTCGCTGCATATTTCGTAGGTCAGACAGAGGGCTTCTCTTGCTTAGTAGCGAATGGTAGCGTAGCTTCTGCTTCGGTAGATGGCAAGACGCTCACCGTGAAGGGACTCGCTGCCGGAAGCACATCGCTCACCGTAACAGCTGCCGATGGTACCAGCCAGACCGTAGTTGTGACCGTTAGAAAGAGTGCCGGTAACAATGGTTGGATGTAATTGGATGTAATATGAAGATATTTGCTTTCCTATCGCTTTTCTTCCTGGCTTTGCCTGTTACGGTGAATGCGCAGAAGGAACTGCTGAAGTTTGAGCATCCGCTTATCGATGCGGGTACGATGACCGAGGACGATGCGCCTCGCACCTTCACCTTCGTGGGTAAGAATGTGAGCAAGAAGATACTGCACATCACACAGGTGAGAACCACCTGTGGATGTACCAGTTCTTATGTCAAGGGCGATGTGATGAAGCCTGGCGATACCTGTCAGGTGCAGATCACCTTCACGCCTAACCGCTATCCGGGCACCATCAATACGGGTGCTTATCTCTATCTGAAAGAGGTAGAGGGACAGCCTGCCGTTAAGCTTGCCTTAACGGGAAAGGTGCTGCCGGGTGCTGACCAGTGGGCACGCTATCCGCACAAGATGGGCGCACTCAGACTGAAACAGGCGAAGGCAAGTATCACAGAGGTAAAGCCGGGCACAGAGCCTGAGGCACGCATCCTTTGCGGAAACAGCGGCGACAAGCCGCTCCGTATATCCAGCCTCCTTCTTCCTCCTTATGCCCGTCTTACAACAGAGCCTGAGGTGATAGAACCGGGTGATGAGGCTGACCTCGTCATCACCATCATAGCCGATAAGATTCCGGCTACGATGCCCGAATCCTTCACCTTCCCTGTTATTCTGGAGGGCTTGGATGCCCGTCCGTCTGACAGAACGATACAGGTCGTTGTAAAGTTAAAAAGGTAAAAGGGAAAAAAAGTAAAAAAGAAAAAAATACCAAGACAATGAAATATTTGAAAAAACTCTTCACCCTCCTGGTGATTGCTTTGTTTGCCTGCGGCTTTGCAGCCTGCAGCAGCGATGATGAGGAACCGGAGGAGCCTTCTCTGGAAGTTACACCTGCCAATCTTCATGGCACATGGGAGTTGGCTGAGTGGAACGGTGAACCTCTTGCTGAGGGCACATACTGCTACATCGTTTTCAACCGCAAGGACCAGACTTTCGAGATGTATCAGAAGTTTGACAGTATGTATGGTCGCCATATCACCGGTTCGTTCGCTATCAAGAACGATCCATACCAGGGCTACATCATCAGCGGAAGCTATGATAACGGTAAGGGCGACTGGTACCAGAGTTATCTCGTAACCCGCCTCCTGGCTTCCGGTTCCATGATATGGACCGCCAAGGATGATGTTACCGACATCAGCCGCTACAAGCGTTGCAATGAGGTTCCTGCTGAGATACTCAAGGATTGTAAAGATCTCACTGAAGAATAAAAAAAAAGAGCGAATTATCTGCAAATTCTGCGGATTATTCGCTCTTTTTTTGTATCTTTGCCCTCAAACTTATCATCGGGTTCAAAGTTTAAGGATATGATATTAACGATTACAGGTTCAGACAGCACCGGAGGCTCTGGTGTGCAGGCGGACATCAGGACGATTGCCGAGTTGGGCGGTTATGCTGTTTCGGCAATAACCAGCATCACTGTGCAGAATACGCTCGGTATTCAGGAGTTCTTTGATATTCCAGCTGAGATTGTTTCGGGGCAGATTGAGGCTATCATGAACGATATGCAGCCTGATATAGTGAAGATTGGTATGATACGCAGGGTGGAGACGCTGAATGTGGTCATCGATGCGTTGACCAAGTACCGTCCTGCCCATATCATCTATGCCCCTGCCATCTGGTCGAGCCAGGGCGATGCGCTGATGACGGAAGATGTGGTGAGCCAGATTAAATATCGCCTGCTGCCGCTCTGCTCGGTTGTCGTGGCGAGAAAGAAGGAGAGTGACATCATTCTTCAGAATTCCAAGCTGCTGAGCCTTGCCGAGAAGCAGGGACTCCGGATCTATCGCCTCGACAATGCCAATTCGCATGGTCTCATCAATCGTTTCTCTTCAGCTCTTGCCGTTTATCTGAATCAGGGCAAGAAGATGGAGGAGGCGTTGGCGATGGCGCAGGATTTCATCAATGTAGAACTCGTGCGCCAGAGCAATCTGCAGGGCAGAAGTTCCGAACTCTACAACCAGTTTATCTCGCAGGTCAATAACTTCTGCCGCACTTACAGTGATGTTCATTTCTATGCCGACCAGTTGAATGTGAGTGGCCGTTATCTTGCTCAGGTTACCCGCCGCATCTCCGGCAAGACGCCGAAGGCAATCATCGATGAATACATCGTGAAGGAGATAGAGCGCGAGCTTTCTACCACCACGCATACGGTTCAGGAGATAGCCAATACCTTCGGCTTCTCATCCCAGGCTCATCTCACCAAGTTCTTCAAAAAGATGAGAGGGGTAACGCCTTCTGCTTTCAGACAACCAAAACCTGTTGATTAAAATGAGTCCAGCCAATTAAGGAAATAAAATACGGCCAACTGAGGAAACGAAATACGGCCAACTGAGGAAATAAAATCCAGCCAACTGAGGAAACAAAATTCAGCCAACTGAGGAAATATCGAAGAAAAGATGGTGTTTTTGTAGTTCCTATCGGATGCTTGAAAGATTAAAATAAGGTTCATTTTACTTCTTGTCTTGTAAGGGAACTAAGTTGCATCAGCGTTGTGTATGAATGAAGAAAAGTTGTTCTTGTATAAGGATAAGGTTGGCATTAAAAATGAGCATTTTTCGCTTCGTAACTACATAGAAAACTTTTAAAAGTAGAATAGATAAAAATATTTGCTGCAGAAATTCATTAACATCAAAATTTTAATAATATGAGAATTGGTTCAAAACTTGTGTTGATATTGCTTTTGTTTCCTTTCACTTGCTTAGCGCAGGTGAAAGGAAAGGTTGTGTCCGTATCGGATTCTACCAGCATGCCTTCTGCAAATTTTTCGTTAGAAAAAGAACTGAAGGATGTTGTGGTTGTGGCTGATATGGTGAGTAGAAATGCATCAAAAGAAACAATATTTATAACAGATTCCCTTCGTAAGGGAACTGTTAGTGCTATACAATTATTGGCAAAGTTGCCTGGAATAACAACTGACTGGGGAACAGATGAGGTAAATGTCGGTAAAGACAAAAATGTGCCAATAGTTATCAATGGTAAAGAAGTAAAAAGGGAATATGCTATCAGTCTCAATCCTAAACGCATCAAGAAAGTTGAAATTATGCGTTATCCTGCAGGTAAATATTCTGATTATCCTGTTGTACTTAATATCGAATTGGCTGATGATTATAAAGGATGGGATGTAAGTGCTTTTACCCGCAATCTGTATTCTTTCAGGAACAAGCATTCTAATAGGGAAGCTATAGGTACCAGCTTTACCTATACCTTACCCAAGGTTAACTTGTATGGTAGCTTAAGCTTTAATCATCGTCAGAATTATGATGTATCTGGTTATGAATATAGCAGTATGTCTGATCTTGTGATTAAATCAGAGGCAGCTGATTATAAAAAGCCAAACATAAGTACTAGGAATAATATGGGGAGCTTTAGTTTGGGCGCGGATTATAGATTATCAAACAATCAGATTCTATCTGCGCAAGCATGGATAGAAAGAAAAGGAACTAAACAGAATGATTCCTTCTCTGTGTTCAATAATGATAAGTTTTATGAATTGAATAGTCTGGATGATTTTAAGACAGATGATTATACCATAGGATTGTTTTATAAAGGAAAGTTTGCGAATCACTTGAATTTATCTTCGGAACTCATATATAATTGGTATGATATTCATGAAGATAGAATATATAGTGAGAAGGACAATATTGTTCTTAGTCCTTACAAGGGGAATAAGAATTATTGGCGTTATTATTTGTCTGCCAATTATTATTTGGGTAACAAGGTGTCTTTGTGGGCTGACTACACCCAAATATGGAAAGACTATTCTAATTCTGACCGAAATGAAAATATAGTATTGTATAATAGCAAGGAAACTCGAAGTAAATTGATGGGAGCAATATCATATCAGCCATTTAGAAATTTCAATGCTTTGCTAGGCACTCATTTGTTGACTGTTAAAGATGAAAACCAATTGAAGGCTGTATCTGAGAAACATACATCTTGGATGCCTTTGTTTAAAGGTTATTGGAAACCTGTTAAGTGGATGTATTTGCAATATAATTATTTTTGTGATGTGGAGTATCCCAACCTTGATCAGTTGTCAACGGTAAGATGGCAAGTGAACGATGTGCTTTGGCATAGAGGCAATTCTGAGTTGAAACCTAGAATTATGCATTATTCTGAAATTACGGTCAACTTTGTCAATATAGTCAAGATTGACTATATGTACAAGCAGAGCAAGGATGAGATTATAGACTATTATCTGCAAGAAGATGATAAAACTTATCAGACTCAAGCAAATTGTAATTACAGACATAATTACTTGGGAATGGAAGGTGATTATAATCTTGGCAAAGGCGTAGAACTGTCATTTGTTGCAAATTACCAATGGTATCATCGGTATATGAAAGATGACACGAAGCATTTTGGCAGAACCTGGTATCTTGATACACAGCTTCTTTGGAATGTTCCAAATACAAAATTGAGTTTCATGGCTAGCTATTTCCTTCGTCACGACAAATTGCCATTATTACAAGGTAAACAGTATGATGAAGAGGAAAAGTTGTTTGTTGGAACTTCTTACTCTTTGTTAAAAGGTAAGTTGCCCATATCTTTGGAAGTAAGCATACCGACGTCCATGATTTCCAAGAAGACTTATACGAAAGTGAGCCTTCCAAATTTTGCTTATCAAACCTATGGAGATAATAGAGTAAATGCTTTTGTTGCCCTAATCAGTGTTAAGTATAGTTTGGGTAAGGGGAAGACAACAAAGCTAAATAATAGTAAGAATTTAGATGTGGAAAAGTAAATGAATAGATTTCCTGTTTGTTTTCAGCATGATAGTATGCTATGTGCTCAAACTCCAACAGACCCAGGAGGCTGGAAGTATCTTCATCAACCAGGTGAAGAATCAGTTGGAATTGGGAAACTAAAATGCTTTTGATATGGAACAGGAAGAAAAAGAAACAGATAATATCGAGTTGAGAAGCGAGAAGGTGAGGAACGTGATAGGCAAGGTTCCTCCTCGCCTCGTCAGCAACAAAACGTTATGGCAGCAGGTGTTCGGATAAGCTATATCCGAACACCGCCTACTATCTCCATAAAGGTTCATTTTCCCATCCTTGCGGAAATCCCATGGCATGCAAATTTACATTAGAGTATTTTGCAAAGAGTTTGAGTAGAGAACTTTTCAAGTCCATGCAAGGTTTAATAGTTTGTTCCAAATATAATAAGGTGCATAGCTGATGGTACAACTTGATAGGCTTCTGACTTGGAGTAATCCAATTGAGAGGAAGTCGGTTCGGTAATTGAGGTTTCAAGGCAAAACGCCTATTCCATATACGTGCATGATGAGCACAGCAATTACGAAGTACGGTAATGCACCTTATCCAACTTTCCAAATAAGTGTATTGAGAAAGTCCAAACTCTCTTGCCACTTGCTTCTTTAATCGATTGTCCTTAAACAGGCAAAACAACTTGGAAAGAGTACCAAATGAAACAACCTCCAAGGTCTTCCACACGGGTGGAAGAGCTGGATAATTATATTTCTCGGAATGTTCCTTGATGAAATCTTCATTTGAGCGAGACACCTCTTTCTTGATATTGTCAAGACAACCTTCATAAAACTCTGCATTCTTGAACAATGACGAATCCATAAACCAAAATGCCCCATGTTCCATTGAGAACACTTGAATCATCTTGGTTCGGAGAGAAATCTCAATATCTTGGATAGCCTTGAATATAAGTTGGCGTAGTTCTTTATCAAAGAGATAAAGGTTGATGGCTTGCTCGAATGTACTGCCGGATTTGTAAAGATGATGTTGTCGGTCTTGCTCCATGTATCGAAGATAACTAGCGATACGGAAATAGCTGATATTGCGAAGCTGTAATTTGGCTGTAGCATCATCCTCTATCATTAGTCCTCTGTTTTGGAGCAAGGCTAATTGTTCATCTATATTTATCGGTTGTTTGTCGTAGTTCATATACCCATATAAAAAGCGAAGTCCCACCGTGGTACGCATCGTTGAGAGGCGTGGTGGGATTTGTTGCTGCAAAAATACGCTTTTTTGTCGGAATCTCCAAATATTTTCTTAGAAAACTGCATTTCATGCATGGAATTTAACACGAAAAGTTCTAATTGCCATAAAATTCTCATCGTAATTCATTGGATATTTAGAAAACTATCGTATCTTTGTCCCCGAATTAAGGCGTTCTTTGTATATTGCAAAATACAGAAACTAGCAGTAGTCCGCTCGTTTCCATATTGTTACCTATATAATATAGGCAAACGCCCAAGTTCTTGATATTCAATCAAAGTCCAATTTAGAGCGAGTTATAAAGTTTAACACATAGATAAACCTCTCTCTTGCAGAATCGCCAGCGAAGCTTTTTTACAGCTTTGCTGGCGATTTCTCTGTATATAATCTTACTCAATCATGTTCTTGAGTATCCATTTCCTGAAGAATGGGTCTTCTATATTCCATAATCGAAATTTTTCGTTACGAAATTTTTCGCTAAGATACAAAAAATGTAGAAGTTCAGAAGGTGAACTCCTCTCGGTTTCTCTTAGCAGTACAATCTGTGTACTGCTTTATATATTCAGGAATATCTCTTATATATTTGCGAATCATCCTTTATACAAAATGACTCAATGTTTGCAGAAAATGGAACATTTTTCTGCTATTTCTCTGGAAAATGTTTCCTTTGCAGCCGTAATTGAATAAAAATATAAGAATTATGGCAGAAAATAGACAAGAATTGAACCGCAACTTGGCTCAGATGCTCAAGGGTGGTGTGATTATGGACGTAACAACTCCAGAACAGGCAAAAATCGCAGAGGCAGCAGGTGCATGTGCAGTAATGGCTTTGGAGCGTATTCCAGCTGATATCCGTGCAGCAGGTGGTGTTTCTCGTATGAGCGACCCTAAGATGATTAAGGGTATTCAGGAGGCTGTTTCTATCCCTGTAATGGCTAAGTGCCGCATCGGTCACTTCGCTGAGGCTCAGATTCTTCAGGCTATCGAAATCGACTATATCGACGAGAGCGAGGTGCTCTCTCCAGCAGATAATGTTTATCACATCGACAAGACTCAGTTCGACGTACCATTCGTTTGTGGTGCCAAGAACCTGGGCGAGGCGCTCCGCCGTATTGCTGAGGGTGCTACGATGATCCGTACCAAGGGTGAGCCAGGAACAGGTGATGTGGTTCAGGCTGTTACCCACATGCGTATGATGCAGAGCGAAATCCGCCGCCTGGTTTCTATGAGCGAGGATGAACTTTACGAGGCTGCCAAGCAGTTGCAGGCTCCTTACGACCTGGTGAAGTATGTTCATGAGAACGGCAAGTTGCCAGTGGTTAATTTCGCTGCCGGTGGTGTGGCTACTCCAGCTGATGCTGCCCTGATGATGCAGCTCGGTGCTGAGGGTGTATTCGTAGGTTCTGGTATCTTCAAGAGCGGTAACCCGGCTAAGCGTGCACAGGCTATCGTGAAGGCTGTTACCAACTACAACGACCCTAAGATGCTGGCTGAGTTGAGCGAGGACCTCGGCGAGGCAATGGTAGGTATCAATGAGCAGGAGATTGCTTTGCTCATGGCTGAAAGAGGTAAGTAATAAATGAGATAACGGATAAGAGCCCCTCCTGCACAAGAAGGGGCTTTTATATTAGATAAGTATGTTATGAGAATAGCAGTATTAGCTTTACAAGGCGCTTTTGCTGAGCACAGACAGAAGTTGGCTCAGTTGGGCGTGGATAGTTTCGAGGTTCGCCAGTTGAAGGATTGGGACCAGCCTAAGGATGGCTTGATTATTCCGGGCGGTGAGAGTACCACCCAGGCGAAACTCTTGAATGAACTGGGATTGATGGAGCCTGTGAAGGAGGCGATTGCTGCCGGCTTGCCAGTTTATGGAACCTGTGCCGGATTGATTCTTCTTGCCAAGAAGATAGAGGGCGAGCCTAGCCATCGCA
>ERZ773208.459-NODE-459-length-38680-cov-7.313243_pt1 | contig 38680 bp, 33 predicted proteins | sample MGYA00581006_ERZ773208 | MGnify/ENA primary metagenome ERZ773208 (study PRJEB29015, sample SAMEA2737793) | human gut metagenome | biome: human gut; feature: human-associated habitat; material: faeces | place: China | collected 2012 ... | reverse complement strand
GCCGGAACAGCCTGTCCTGCATTTCGAGCAGCGCGCTCCAGTTCCGCTCCGTGACTATCACGCTGGTTTCCAACTGCTGTGCCTCGTCCATCAGCTTTCTGTGCTGCGTCAACATTTCTTGTGTTGTCATTCTCCGTTCTGTATCCAAATTCTGCCTCCATTTTTTCTTTCAAGTATTTTTCTATATGTAATTTGTTGTCACGGCACTTGCGTCCGTCCGGTGTGGTGTAGGTAATATTCTTCCGGCCATCTGTCCAAGTAGCGTTGTAACCTTCTGATCGGAGCAGTACTAGAAATTCCTCACGATTCCCGGCGCAGCGCATACACTCGTCGATCACACGCATCAGTTCGAACTTCCAGCTCTCACCTTTGGATGCCGTGTAGTATTCCGCGTTGGACATTCCGCGGGAATGTTTTTGCTCATCCCTCTGAAATTTGGGAAGTCCCAATTCCTCGCAAATCTGGTCATTGCAAACGCGCAGCGCCTGAATTTGCCCGTCTGCCATGTGAACCTTTTTGCCGGTCTCGAAATTGACGCTGTTGATGATGCAGTGCGAGTGGATGTGTTCGCGGTCAACGTGCGTGCAGACCAGAACTTCACAGCCCTCAAAATATCCAGCAAGTCTGCGTGCTGCTTCGTGCGCTGCGCGAGGATCAATGTTCGCACCTTTCGGGAAGCTTTGCACCATGTGGTAGAACATCACGCCGCCGTCTTTGTGGTGCAGGAGCTTCGTACTCAGGAACTCATCGAATGCCGTTTCCGGCTGACAGCCAATGCCGCTGACGAGCTGCTGTCCATCCCAGAGTGTCTTGCTGAGTTTGGAAACGTAGCGCATGACACTTTTCATACACCCGCGTGTTTGTGTGCCTTTCTTGTAGTTTACGAAATGGACGATTGCGATTTCGGCGCGCCTCCCTCCTGCATTTCCCGCAGAGATGTGTTGATCTTGGAAAACTCCTGCACAGCAGAATCTAGATTTGCGAACTGGACTTTCCCCATGTTCGCCAGCACTGCCAGCTGGTTGAGGTTATTGCCGATGGCCTTCTGCTGCCGCAGGACTTCCTTCAAGCCATCCAGAATCACAATCCGTTTTCCGAGACAACACGCGGTCACATAGTCGCTCTGGCTCATATGGGCTTGTGCTGCTTTTTGGCGAATAGTCTCTAAATCCTGTGATGAGATCCGAATGCTGAATTGTCTGTCTTTTTTCATCTTTCCTCCGTTTTCATGAAGTGGGTGCGGGCTTCTGCCCGCAAACAGCATTTGGCGGGGAGCCGGGACACCGGCGACTAGCCAAATGCGATGCTGGCTCCTCCCGTTCCTCCTCCCGTTCGGGAGGATTTTCCCCGCCGCGGCGGGGCTTCTCTGCGTTGGATCGGCGTATTGTATCCGCATTTTTCTGCGTTGCCCGCACGGCGGCGCAACGTTGGCTTTTGCACCACTGCTGCGCACACACTCGCTGTCGGGGCAGAAAGCCGCACACAGCGGCGACACGCGCCTCACGGCGCGGTGCAGGCGCTCGGCACACCCGCAGGGTCGATAGGGACGATTTTTTCCGCGGTGGGAAGATCGGCACCAACGGCCCTTTTCAGGCAGATGAGGCGCTCTCCGTTGCTCTTTCGGAACGATACGAAAATACCGGTTTGCCTTAGAGTATCAACGCTTTTTCGGATTTGATGCGAGAAGCTGTTCGGCGTCCAGCCTTCGCTTCCGACAGGGTCGATCTTTTCCAAGAGCGCTTTTGCAGGGGCGCTGATTTCAGACTCTTTTTGCAGAAGCTCAGAGAGAAGAATTTCAATCTGAAGCATCGAAATCTTAGAAGTCGTGCTGCAAGTTTTGCTGTCCTCAAGCAGTTTCCAGATGTGATCTTCCTCGCCAAATTCGAGTTTTAACGTGCGATCCGGAATGTCACGGCCGGTGCAATGCAGCGAGGCAATGTTGGCAAGGCGAGAACTTTTCTGGAGAACAAACGTTGAATCTGCCGCGCCGCTTAATCCCGTCGAACCGGAGATCATATTCATCGGATCGTCATCATGGAGCTTCCTCAGATGGTGGATAAGCAGGATCGCGATTTGCTGCCTGTCTGCAAGTTTTTTCAGAAGCCCGATGTCCTGATAGTCGTTTGCATACAGATTGCTGTCACTGCCTGTTCCCCGAACGCGCTGTAACGTATCGATCACAACAAGCTTTGTGGTCGGATGCTCCGTCAAAAACTGCTCGATCTGCTGCTCCAACCCGTGCTTGAGTGTGTCCGCCATGATTGCAAAATGCAGCGTTGGCGGCGCATCTTCCGTCAGATCAAAGAGTCGTGTTTGAATACGCTGGAACGAATCTTCGAGGCTGAGGTACAGAACTTCACCTTGGGTTGTTGTAAAATTCCAGAGCGTTTGTCCCTGCGCGACGCATAAGCAAAGCCACAAAGCCAGCCAAGACTTGCCGATTTTCGGCGCACCCGCGAGGATATGCAAGCCCTCTGGAATAAGCTCATCTACCAGAAAGTGCGTCGGTTCATATGTCCTGCTTTGCAAATCTTCCGCATTGATAGTGTGTAGTTTATTCATATTGTCACCTCCTTTTGATATTGTTGCTGCGATTTTTATTTTCGATTTCCCGCACCAATATCGTAACATAAGGATTGACTTTTGAAAATAGGTAATGTATCATTTTGATAGATACACTATATCGATACAAATACATTCTCTAATGAGGAAACAGCTTATGGGCGTTTTAGGAAAAGACTTATTTGATTTACATCGGCCGCAGACAAACACCAAAGTCGAATTTGGTGCATCCGCCTATTGGGTAGAGGACAGACCGATGCCGCAGCCGTATGGAGCGGTGCTGACGGAAATATTGAATCTCGACGTTGCGCCGTTTCAGGAATTGCTGGATCGGCTGAACACAGCCGTTCAAGAAAAAAGTGGTGATGTTCTGCGTGCTTACATGGACATGAAGAAGGGGCTTGCTTCTCTGCCGCTCTACCGGCTGTATCTGGAGGACTTTCGCGTCTTCGGCGATATGCCTGTTGAAGAATTTGTGGTTGGAGACGCACAGGATGCCTTTGCAGAATTCATAATGCAGGAAGATAACGATCTGCCCGCATTCATGCAGCAGCAGATCAGTGACATTCGATTGATTCAGGAGCGGTATGCGTGGTTCCTCGACGGCGTTTTTGCGGATGCGGTATTTGAAAAGAAAAAGGGCCAGAAGAAAATTCCTCTGGCCCCGATGATCTGTTCGCGTGGATATGAAGCTTTTATCAGCGGTGTCAGTCTCGGCGAAAACCCTGAGACAGACGCGCCGCCGGTGAAGACGCAGTACCGCATCCGCGGCGAGAAAGAAAATGCTGAGATTGTCGAAAAGATGTATTTCGACCGGCTGCTGGATTTTGTCTATGTGGAGTTCATGAAGGGGCTGCAAAAGGGCTTTGTACCGAAACGCTGCACCAACTGCGGGCGCTGGTTTTTACAGAAACCGGGAGCGACCTATGCCTATTGCACAGAACCTGCACCGGGGCAGGACGGCAAGACCTGCCGTGAGATCGGCGCGAGCAGCAGTTTCCGCAGCAAAGTAGAGAACAACGATGTCTGGAAGGTTCACCAACGGGCTTACAAAAAATATTTCGCCCGCATCAGAAGCGGTCTGATGACCAAGAGCGAGTTCGAGGTGTGGTCCCGGCAGGCAGCAGAACTGCGGGATGCCGCGCTGGAACGATATGCGCGGGCGGAAAACGAGGAGGAACGGCAGCGCATCGCGCAGGAGGTCACTGAGGCGCTCAACACAGAATGATAGAAAAAGCAATTCTAAATAATTTAGAAAAAACAGCAGGGAAACAATATCATGAGCCAGAAATAATTCTAACGTATTGTGCCGCTACATAGTGTATGGAAAAGTGTGCATTCCTGTGTACCCGAATGCTTGAAAGGCATGTAGGAGGCTCTGACAAAATCACCAAAAGTGAGAGAGAATTTCACGCGAACTTGATGCAATATTTTCGCTTGCTAATTCGGTAAAGCATCATTATAATCAAAATTAAATTAGCCGTAATTTGCTTAAAAAGTTCCGAAAACCTTGAGAAATTTCAAGAAATGAATATATATATATATATATTCAAGAATTACAGGAAATGGCGGAATGGGGCTTGCGGCGGAAAAGCAGGAGGAAAGACAGTGAAAGCACATCTGACAAAGCGACTTGTGTGCCTGATCCTGGCAATTGTTTTGTGCCTGTCTGCGGCGGTTATCCCGGCGCTTGCAGCAAACGACACGAAAAATGTCAAGGTTAAGGTTCAGAAGGTCAGCAACGACACCGTTCCTACGGAGCTGAATCCGGAGCGTCAGGCAGCGGCGGAAGATACCGTCCAGACACAGTCGGCGGAGGGACCGGTTCGTGTGTCCATCGTTGTAAAAGGTGGATCCGTTCTGGATAAATATTCAACGAACGGCCTTACCGCCAACTACGCTGCCGCCAATTACCGGCAGCAGGTGCGCGCTTCGCAGAACGCGGTGGCGCGTGAAATCTCCGCAGACGTACTCGGCGGCAAGAAGCTGGACGTGGTGTGGAATCTGACGCTGGCCGCGAACATCATCTCGGCAAATGTCGAATCTGACCAGATTGACGCAATCCGCGCGCTGCCAGATGTTGAGGCGGTCGTGGTTGAGCAGCGCTACTATCCCGACCGCTCGGCGGAGAAGCTGGCGACGCAGCCCAATATGGCCACGTCCTCCAGTATGATCGGCACGAACGTCGCATATGAAACCGGTTATACCGGCGCGGGCACGCGGATCGCCGTGATCGATACCGGCATCGATACCGATCACCAGTCGTTTGACAACGGCGCATTCGACTATGCGCTACAGCAGGAAGCGAACGGCAATGAGAATTACATCAAGAGCCTCGATCTGCTCGACCAGAGCAAGGTAACGGCGGTTCTCAGCCAGCTGAACATTGCGCAGAACGGCGTGAGCGCCGACGACCTCTACTATGGCAGCAAGCTTCCGTTCGCATATAACTATGTAGATAAGAATACCGACGTGACGCACGACAACGATACGCAGTCGGAACACGGCTCGCACGTTGCCGGTATTGCGGCGGCAAACAAATATGTCCCGCAGACAGACGGCGACGAAACCACCTATGTTTCCGCGCTGGATACCGTCAAGACACAGGGCGTTGCGCCGGAGGCACAGCTGCTGGTTATGAAGGTGTTCGGCACGAACGGCGGTGCGTATGATTCGGACTATATGGCGGCCATTGAGGACGCGATCGTTCTGGGCGCGGACAGCATCAACCTCTCGCTCGGCTCCAGCTATCCCGGCCCGTCGAAGTACACGGCCTATATGGACGCGGATACCGATCCGGTTCCGGTCTATCAGGCAATTCTGGACAGCCTTGCGTCCAAGGACGCTGTGGTGTCCATCTCTGCCGGTAACTCCGGCAACTGGGCGGAAAATGCCTATGCCGGCTCCAATGGCTACGATGCCAGCAGCGGCACGGGGCTGCTGTATGACGATGACGTCAGCATGGACGTGGTCGGCGCGCCCGGCTCGTTCACCAATGCATTTACCGTCACGTCGGTTGACAACATCGGCAACACCGGCGAATATCTGGAGGTTGACGGCCAGAAGTTCATCTACATGGAAACGACCGGTGAAAAGGCCGGCCATGGCATGAAGCAGATGAAGTCTATCGCTGGCAAGTATGAGTATATCCTGATCGACGGCGTGGGCAACACGGGAGATTATGACGCCATCGGCGGCAAAGACCTGCTGGAGGGTAAGATTGTGTTCTGCTCTCGCGGTGAGCTCGACTTCTCCATGAAAGCAAGCAACGCCGCGCAGTATGGCGTTGCCGCAACGATTGTTTACAATAATGTCCCCGGTACGATCAGCATGGATCTGAGCAGTTACTGGAACGAAGCACCGTGCGTTCTGGTGACGCAGGACACCGCAAAGGTGTTCCGCGACAAGGCAGAGCCGGTCTATGACAAAAACGATTCCAGCAAGGTGCTCTACTATAAGGGTAGGATGAAAGTCAGCGCAGATGCAGCTGTCATTCCGGACTCCGCCGAGTACATGACCATGAGCAGCTTCGCCAGCTGGGGTGTTCCCGGCAGCCTGGAGCTAAAGCCCGAAATCACCGCCCCTGGCGGCAACATCTATTCGGTCAACGGTCTGGAGCAGGGCGGTAAGGGCTATGAGAATATGTCCGGTACGTCCATGGCTGCGCCGCAGATTGCCGGTATGTCAGCGCTGTTTTCGCAGTATTATCAGGCGGCCGGTCTGTCCAAGACGAACCGCTCGGTGCGCCATCTGGCGCAGAGCCTGCTGATGTCCACAGCTACTCCGGCGCGAGAGGACGCGACGCATTACTGGTCGGTTCTGAAGCAGGGTGCGGGCGTTGCGAACATCGGCGCGGCCATCACGGCAGATTCCTATGTCTGGATGGCCGATTCTGCGAACAAGGGCGCTTCCGACGGCAAGGTCAAGGTTGAGCTTGGCGAGGACGCGGCAAAGAACGGTACATACAGCTTCTCGTTTGATCTGTACGATCTGTCCGGCACGGAGCAGACTTATGACCTGTCGGCAAGCTTCTTTACACAGGCAATGACCACCATCGGCGGTGATCGTTATCTTGATGAGGCAACCGCACCGCTGGTGGCAAATGTTACCTATGGCAGTGCGGCAAGCGGCAGCAGCGTTACTGTTCCCGCAAACGGTCACGCGACCGTCACGGTAAACATTGCACTGACGGCGGAGCAAAAAGCGGCGCTTGACCGCGACTATTCGGTTGGTGCATATCTTGAGGGCTATGTGTTCGCGCAGGAGCGCACAAGCGCCGAGGGCGTGAGCGGCACGTGCCACTCCATCCCGGTGCTGGGCTTCTACGGCTCATGGACGGCTTCGAGTATGTTTGAGGTTGGCGACTACTATCACTACCAAAGTGGCGAAGAGACCCGGATGCCGTATCTGGGCAACGCCTATACCGATAACAATGTGCTGTACGTCAAGTACGCATCCGACAACAGCCCCTATAGCCGCGGCAGCGTGCTTGGCGGCAACCCTGTTGTCAACGACAGCAAATATCTGCCCGAGCGCAACGCCATCAACAGCGAGAACGGCGACAGCATTTATTATTGGAAATTCTGCGCCATCCGCAACGTGGCAGACAGCCGTTTGCAGATCATCAACAAGACGACGAATACCGTCCTTGCAGAGCAGACGCTCGGCCACTTCCTTGGCGCGTTCTATTCGCAGTATTTTAACCCCAGTGAGTACGTCAATCTGCCGCTGGACTGGAAGCCCGCTGGCATGAAAGAGGGCGAACAGCTGGAGTTGAACCTGACGCTGGCACCGGAGTACTATGTGCAGGACGACGGCAGCGTGAACTGGGCTTCGCTCGGCAGCGGCGCAACGCAGACGTTTACGGCCGTGATCGACAACACCGCGCCGGTTGTGAACAATGTTACAGTTGCTGACAACGAAATGACCGTCAATATTTTTGACAACCAGTATGTGGCGGCTGTTCGTCTGTATGACCGCAGCGGTACGGTGAAACTGGCAGAGGCCGGCGCAAATCAGACGACTGCGGCCAATACGGCAAATGACTTTACGCTGAATCTGTCCAGTGCCAACGGCAACATTTTCTACGTCAAGGCATATGACTACGCGATGAACGAATCCACCTATCGTGTGGAAATGGAAATCGGCGAACAGCCTGGCGAACCGGCAATGTTCCTCTTTGATGCCTACTATACCGGCAACAAGATCTGGAACACCATGAGCGGCAGCGATACAACCTATGTCAAAACGCCGTATGCCGCAAGCGCGGATGATTTCTATGCGGCGGCCTATGTGGACGGCAAAATTGTTGCCTCCACCAGCACGGGCGATTTGTATGTGCTGGACGCCAATGACCCCGAGAACGCAAGCTATGTCTGCACGCTGGATACGCTGCTGCTTGACATGGCCTATGACAAGACAAGCGACACGCTCTATGGCGTGGATGCTGGCAGCAAGGTCTACACCATCGACCGCTACAGCGGTGAGCTGACGCTTGTCGGCACGCTTCCGGTCAAGGCCAGAACGCTTGCCTGCGATGACAGCGGCAATTTCTACTATGCATTTGCCGAGACAGATTACAGCTACTATAAGATTTACCGCCTGCCGATTACGGCAGTAACCTCCGATGCAGCCGCAGATCCGGAAGCAATTGTGACGGTCGGCCAGCGCTATACAACGCCGGAGGAGGACGACTTCAGCGCCGTCGGTTCGCTGGAGTGGGAATCGAAAGAGAATGTTCTGTTCTTTGCCGTCAGCTCCGCGCTGCACAAGATCGACCTGACCGCAAAGACAAGCGCAGAATGCACGGAAAGCGGCTGGGGCGATTACTTCCCGGCAGAGTTCCACGCGCTCTGCATCCCGCGCGAGGGCGGCAGCTGGAGCGCTTCGGAAAGCGCCGCCGCAGTTGCGCTCTCGGATCACAGCGTTTCCCTGCTCCTTGGCAAGACGCAGACGCTGAAAGCATCGGTTCTGCCGTGGAATCTTGCAAACCGTGAGGTTGTGTGGAGCAGCTCCAACAGCAGCGTTGCAGCCGTCAGCGCCAACGGCGTGGTTACGGCCAAAAATGCCGGTACTTGCACCATTCGTGCAGCTTCGGCACAGAACCGCTCGATTTATGACGAGTGTACCGTTACAGTGGAGCAGCTGAACGTAACGCTCACCGGTATGCTTCAGGATACAAACGGTAAGGCGGAGCTGTTCAGCTGGGATCTGAAAAACAGCAGCACATGGAAAGCCGGTATTGAGATCGACACCAGCATGGCGGCCATGGCCTATGACCCCGTGGATCAGGTCTACTACGTCATCGACGCGACCGACCGCACCATGGTCAAGGACGAGTCGCAGACGTGGAAGCTCCACAAGGTCGACCCGGCGACAGGCAAGAGCCTTGCGGTTGCAGACAACGGCATCGGCGTTCCGATGATCGACATGGCGTACAGCACCAAATTTTCCGCGGCAGGCGCTGCCCGTCTGGTCGGTATCTACCGCATGGGCTACGTCTTTAAGCCGTTTGACCCGATGGACACCAGCAATGTGACGCTTCGTGACGCGATTCAGCTTCCGGTCTCCAACCATCATGCACAGAACCTGATCGGTATCGCATCGCTGGGCGTGGAAACGCACAGCAGCGACGCGTGGTACGACGGTGCAACGGATTGGTACGGCGACCCGGAGAACCCGACCTGGAGCGGCGAATATGAGGCGGAGCACTTCGCGATCCTGGACGATGCGGGTTATCTGTGGGATCTGTGGATCAGCGTGCATGACGACGGCTACGGCTTTGATTATACCACCACAAAGACGCCGCTGTCGGCACTGGAAGCGCCTCCTTATGACTCGACCAGCAACTACGTCTACTGCTCCATGACCGCGTACAGCGACGGCAGCCTGTACCTGTCCCGCTTCAACGGCGACACGAACGAGATCTACCGCCTGCGCAAGGACGCGGACGGCAGCTATGAGGCCGTCCTGATCGACGACTTCGGCAGCGGCGTCTGGCCGGCACTGCTCGGCGGCGTGGAGACCAGCAAGGACGATCCGGTTCCCGTGACGGTCGACAAGAGCGCGCTGCAGAAGCTGTACGACGACAATCAGAACCGCAGAAAAGACGACTATGTAAGCGGCTGGGACGCATTCGAGACGGCAATGCGTGAGGCGGAGGCTGTTCTTGCCGACGAAAACGCCACGCAGGAAGCGGTAGACGCAGCGAAGGTAAAGCTGGAAGCAGCCATTGCCGGGCTTAAGAAGAAGCCCGAGACGCCGATCATCCCGCCGTATTATCCCATCCTCGGCAATACCGGCTCGTCCCGTGCGAACAGCAAGCTGCCGTTTACCGACGTGTCGAAGAGCGACTGGTTCTATGATGCCGTCAAGGGCGCATGGCAGAATTACCTGATCGACGGCGTGACCGCTACGACCTACAAACCGCACGGCACACTGACCGTGGCTGAGGCGATCAAGCTGGCCTCCGCGCTGCATCAGATGCAGAATACTGGCAAGGTGACGCTGATGAACGGCAAGACCAACTGGTATAACAGCTATGTCGAATACGGCATTGCGAACGGCATTCTGGACAAGAGCTATGCCAACTACACCAGAGCGCAGATGAACGCCCCGGCGACCCGCCGTGAGTTTGTGTCCATCTTCTATCCGGCGATGGACGACAAGGCGCTCAACAACATTGCCGACAACGCGATCCCGGACGTGAAGCTGGGCGACAAGTGTGCGGATGAAATTTACGCATTCTATCGTGCGGGCATCCTGACCGGCTCTGACAAGCAGGGTACCTTCAACCCCGACAGCACCATTGTCCGCAGCGAGGTCGCAGCCATCCTCCTCCGGATGTACGATGCGTCCACGCGTGTACAATTCACTCTGAAATAATTTCCAGTCAAGCAACGAGCGGATTTGGACTTGTTCCGAATCCGCTCGCTTTTTGTATAAAGAAAACCACCGGCAATGCCGGTGGTTCCAAAAAGCTTTACAGTCCGACGTGTATTCCCGTTGCAGCATGGTTTCCTTGTCGCATTTTGCAGCAATATTATAATACCGTTCTCGCGCTGCCACGGACCACTTGACCGCTTGCGTCTCACATGGGATTGCACTCTCCAAAGTAATGTGAGGATATTTCGCTTTCAGATTAAGGACGATTTCTGCGGCGTATAAATCAACTCCAAGAGCCACGCCGCTAACAGAAGACTTGCTTCATCAGAGAGTTATATCAAATCATAAAAATCTTTCACCAAGGTGACATCACCCTTAGGTTCTCGTGCAGTGATGCGTTGGGGTTCGAGTCCCCATGCCCGCACCATAACCGGACACCAATTTTGATACAATGGGTATCATGGTTGGTGTTCAGTTTCTTTTTGTAAACGCCTTGATTTACAAGGTTTTTCCTATACCTTTTAACGAAAACAGGCTCTACAGCGATTCGGAAACGGTCGCTGCAGAGCCTGTAGTGTTTTTCCCGCTATACCTTTTAACGAAGGGCCTGTGGGGTGTGCATTTTTGAGCCAAGGGGTGTGCAGTTGATCCAACAATGGTTTTTTGGCGGATTGGTCAGTATCTGCGCCTCCTAGGTGTGTTGTGGTATTTCATAATAGTTCGGCTTTTAACACCGAGAAGAGTTCTGTGGAAATGAGTTCATGTCCAGCGTAAGTTGGGTGAAGTCCGTCAATTGAGACATATGCATTTGTAGTCTTTTTTGCAAGGCTGGTTAGCTTGTTTTGAAGAGGAACAAATGGTAATGCGAACGATCGAGATAAATCATACACAATTCCCGCATAACGATAAACGCTTTCAGATAATTCTTTGAAGTATGGATTTGTTAACTTACCGTGAAGGACAAAGGACTCAAGCAAGATAATTTTAATTGCTGGGGAAAATTGTTGCAGTTCAAGTATAATTTTAGATACGCAAATTGCTATAACAAGTTGGACACCCCGTGGTAACAACCTTGGTCACGGATGGAGCCGCAGGCTCTGTCCGCGGCCGAGGGCGCCGCAGCCGTCAGGCTGCGTAGACAGCATCCAGAAAGACCTCAAAGAGTTCCTCCGGGGTGCAGTATCCGAGTTTCTTCCGTGGGCGTCCATTCAGCTCGTCAGCAGCGGTGAGGATATCCTCGTCGGTGAAGCCCTCGATAGAAGCTCCCTTTGGGACAAAGGCCCGGAACAGGCCATTGTGTCGCTCGTTCTGAGGACGCTCCCAGGAGGTGTACGGGTGTGCGAAGAAAACCTTGCTGCCCCAGTTCTCCACCTGGGCGAAGTCAGCGAACTCGCTGCCGTTGTCCACAGTAATGGTTTTAAAGACCTGAGAGAAGTGTTCTCCGTAATCTGTGCGGACAGCGAGTGGAGCATGGCATCCTTGCCGCTCGACACACGGGCATAGGCTGCAACTCGCTTTTTCTGTTCCAGTTTCGGTGGTTTTGGTACAATGGTTATTGCTCTTGGCATTTTGTCACCTCCTCGTTGTGTGACATATTACCTCTGAAACCATCATATATCAAGTCAATCCCGCGATATAAACTACACGAAGATATTCCAAATTCCTCGCGCTGCATTGTATCAATTATGGCGTAATCTTCTGGGGTTATATATGGCAAAGAGCGACGCTAACATTCACCACGACGGCTACAATACCGACTCCACGGATGAAGTTCTGCCGCTCGGCATCTATCCGGAAATCAACGTTTCCTATGAGAAAACCAACGCGAACGCTTCGCCTGCCATTTACTTTGACAGCTATGGCCACGCGGTCGTGCCGCTGCTCGGCGGCATCGCCATCCGCGACCTGAACGCGAAGGAAACCACGACGCTGGGCTATTTCTCCCCGAAGCAGCATGACGGCGGCGGTTACGTCATCCAGAGCTCCTATACGTTCTTGGACTCGGAAAACCGCATCGTCTGCCCCACCAGCAACAACCATGTGCTGATGCTGCGCGCAACCGATGAAGCAGGAAACATCCTGCCGGAGTTTGAAAAGGTGCTGGATATCAACATCAAAGCTGCCGCCGAGGCTGCGCTCGGCAAGACGCTGGAGCAGAATCTTCTGTCCGTGGTCTTTGACTACGACGGAAACCTCTGGTTTGCAACCGGCGGCTTCCGCATCTACCCGGAGCGTGAGCAGCAGGGCGTACTGGGATATATCGCACGTTCCGCCATTGATGCGATTCTAAGCGGCGAACAGACTGATCTCTCTGATGCAGTCTTTGTCTACGAGCTTACTCCCGGTGAGGGCGCGGAAAACGGCATTGCCGCCTCCAAAGACGGCGCAGTCATCCTGACGAACCAGAACTGCTATCTGCTGCGCGCGAATAATGGTGTCGAAGCCGTCTGGTGTACGCCGTATGAGAGTGTTGGCGCAAAGGTCAGCGGCGAGGGCGACAAGACCACCGGAGGCGGTCTTGCATGGGGCGGCGGCTGCTCCCCGTCGCTGACGCCGGAGCTTGTGATGTTCACCGACAATGCTGACCCCGTCAAGCTGCTGGCGCTCGATATGAAGACCGGTAAGATCGTTGCAAGTCTGCCGGTTCTGGATGATCTGCCCGAGGGCTATCAGGTGGCGGTTGAAAACTCTGCCATCGTCTATGACGACAGCGAGGGCACTGTCAGCACCATCGTGTGCAACTGGTTCGGCGCAGGCAACGCAGGTCTTGCCGACCCCAACAACGACTCCTCAATTCAGAGCTATGCCAACATTTATGACCAGAACTGGTTGATGAAGGGCAACTGCATGATCGCGCCCGGCGTCGAACGTGTCGATACCATCAAAACCGATTCCGGCTATGAGATGAAGAGCATCTGGTCTCGAAATGACCTGAGCGATACATCGATTCTCAAGCTCTCCACCGCGACGGGCTATATCTACGGCTATGTGCAGGATCTGGAAAGCGGCATGTGGCAGTACATCATTCTGGACTTTGCCACCGGCGAGACGGTATTCACCATGGACGTCTCCAACAAATATGGCTACAATAACATGGCTATCGGTATGTATGCCGGAAACAGCGGCAACGCACTCTACTGCCCGACGGGCTATCTGGAGCTGCTCAGATTGCAGGATCGCTTCGTCCATCTGCCCGAAATGCCGTACCGAGAGGTCGACCTCGACCAGGCGGCGAGAAATGTTCTTTCGCAGGAACAGTTTGCGCTTGACGGCGGCGAAGGAGAAGTCGCGAGCTGGCGCAATACCGTCACAGTCGAAAATGTTCATCCCAATACGACGGTCGCATTCCGGATGAACAATCTTTCCGGAAGCGCCGCTGAGCTGAAGCTCTATGGCTACGGTGCAGACGGAAAGCTGGCGGAGGTCGGCAATGAGCTATGGTCGATCACGGATGAGACAGGTGCTGCCGTGGATACCCTGGCCGACGGCACACTGTATGAACTGCGTGTCAGTATCGCAGACGGCGGTGCGCTTGATTTGAGCGAGGCGGAAAAGGAGATCAAAATTTCCGTTGTGCTTGCAAAGTAAGGCTCAATCATAACCACCGGCACTGAGCTGGTTGTTTTCTTGATACAAAAAGCTCCGGCGCCAAAAACGCCGGAGCCTTTCTTCAAATTTGCGTCTTAAAATTGCGAATCAATCCTGCAAGTAGGAATATCGAAGGATGAAAAAACGCGGCATTTGCCTGTTGCCCGATGCGTGCTATCTCTCTGAGCTCAATGTTCCCGGTAAACCGAACCGTACAAACCTTGGAAAATGTGCTGCAATACAAAGATTTCTTTCCACACATCCAAACGAGAATCTGGCGATCCTCACGCCATACCGCAATCAGCGCGCTCTTTTAGCAGGCACAGCTAAAAAAAGCAGTTATCCGCAAGAAGTCAGTCTGACCGTCCACCGTGCGCAGGGACGCGAATGGGACACCTGCTCATTTTCCTTCAACGAAGGAAAACGGCACTGGGATTCTGTGATCCCGGTGCCGTTGTATCTTTTACCATTCCTTATTTTTCAAATATGCCCGAACGCTTGAAACAAAGTATTCCGCGTTCTCGATCTGTACAGCCGTATCTGCTTTGGAGATCACAAAGAAATCGTCGTAGTCGCTGTCCGTCCGAACGTCAAACAGGACGGAGATAATCTCCGACATTCGTGTTTCAAAAATTTCCGTTTTGATATACCGACGACGAAACTCGGAAATAACGCCGCTGTGGCGCTTCATGTCGATCTCGTCGAAAGCCAGCACCGCGCGCATCGCGTGAAAAACTGCGTAATAGGAGCGGTTCGCTGCGCTTTTGTAATTCTCCGTTTCAAGAAGATTTCTTGCCGCAGAAAGGCATTCTATCGCGTGTTCCAGCCGCGCCTGCGATAAGGCTTTTCGTTCATGCTCCTGCATAGCGGATGCCCTCCCGGACGACATTCTGGTAATATGGCAGCGCCGTCTGATAGCGCTGGAACTGCTCCAGCGGCTTGACAGTTACGGAAACGGTGATGTCATGCTCCAGACTCAATCGGCTGGTCACCTTCGCAACGTCATTGCGGTGCTTGGCAATCTCCGCTTGCCCCAGATCAACAGTTAGCAGGATGTCAATGTCCGACTCCGGCGTGAAATCGCCGCGCGCATAGGAGCCATACAGATAGGCGTCATGGATGCGCCCGAAAATCGGGCGGCACGCATGATAGACGCTGTGCAGAATTTCTTCTGCCTGATTTCTGGTACACATATACTCGCCTCCATTCTTTGTTTTATTATACCCTGAATTGCCCCCACCGTCAACGGTGGGGCATGACTACTGTTTGACTACTATCTCCTCCAAACCCGGAAAAGCCGGTTTGCCTAGTGTTTTCAACGGTTTTCGGAAAGTTCAGAGAAGCTGGGCGTTCTCGTTAAAAACCGCATAACCATTGAAAATACAGTATTTTATCAGGATGCGCCTGAAAACTCCGGCAGTTTCAAACCTTTCGCTGAGGTGACATCACCTTTAGGTTCCATTGCGCAAGCGTGCAGGTTCAAGTCCTGTCGGGCGCACCACTCAGAAATGACCTTTGGATGTCAGGCAGCCGCGCAGGGCGCGCCCGCCTCGACAGCAAAGGTCTTTCTTCGTTCAAAATCGTGGCTGCTGACGCTGGGCCACGATTTTGTTTTTGAGGCGATTGATTTACGGTGTTCAAGTACCGATTTCGTGAGCAGATGAGCCTCCGTTGCCTTTCAGCTTTTCCATCACCAACTCGTCAATCTCCTGCTCCAATCTCAAAATTTCTTTCTGCAAAGTCAAACAGTGGGCGTCAAGGACTGGTTTCCTCAACGTCCACTGTTTCTGTAATTGCAGGACCTTTTTCAGTTCGGCGGAATATTGTTCCCGCAGCTTTTTCGCATGATCCCAAACAGTTTTAGTCATACAGATAGCGGTCTTGAAGCCCCTGCGCCTTGCGGCGCTTGATCCGCTTCATGCGTTCCCGCTGCGCTATGGCTTCTTTGCGCTTGCGCTCTGCCTCGGCCTGACAGGGGCAGACACACCGGGGCATGAAATATCCCGGCTTTCCGAAGCTGGGAACAACGGTCTGCCGCTGGCCTTTGCAGCTTTTGCAATGAATTAGGCCGTCGGTCGGGTCAATGTATTCATCTGCGGCCAGCTCTGTTGCTCCGGCGTTACGGTCGATCCACGCACGGATTTCCTCGGTTATTTCCATCATACGGTTTCACCCTCCCAAACGCTGTAATCCCGGTTGCGGGTCTGCGGTGCGGCTTTCTTCCTGTCCTCGGCTGCCCAGCGGCGAATGGTAGCGGCGTGGCTCTGATACTGCTTGCTGATGGACGCCATGTACTCAGAGAGCCGGTCAACATAGGTCTGCCACAAGGCAGGCAGTTCCGTTTGCAGCTCACTTAATTCCTCGCTGGTAAGAAGTACATTCTGATAGCGTCCATAAGCGTGTGCGCTGCCACACTCTCTAAACTCTTATCTCTAATCTCTGGTGGACAAATGTCCGCTGAGATATATGGTGGACATTTGTCCGCTTGCCCGGAGGGGAGAAGATTTTGCCGCTTCAAGCGCATCCGCTCTTTTCGCTTGCGCTCACCCTCGGTGGAGGACTGCCCGATCAAAAGCTGAATGTCGGCCATGTAATAGCTGCCGTTCGTCAATATCTCCACAAGGCCAAATTCCAGAAAGACTTTGATCGCCCGTTCCACCGTGCCGATCTGATGGCGGGTAAAGGTGGCGATAGTCTGGGGCGTGTGTGGCAAGTGGTCGTTGAGCATGAGAACGCCATTGTATTTGAGCGACATGAGGTACATCTTCAGCAGCAGGTTGGAATAGAGCAAACCGTCCTGCATACTTTCCAGAATGACCATCTTGGCGTCCGTGAAAAAATTCTCTTTGAGCTTCATGTAATAATACTTGCGATTTTCTGACATAGGATTCTCCTTTAGGTTTGTAAGGCTTCTATACGCCTTTCAGAGCCGCTTTTCTGGCTCGGATAGGAAATGTATCGCACACCCATCGACACCGCTCCGAAAGCCCTTGATTTACAAGGCTTTTTCCTAAAGCGTGACATCGCTGCCGCTGTTTCCGCTTGCGCGCAGCGGCGCTTTTGCGCTTCATGGCAGCGGCGCAGTTCGGGCAGTATTTGGCGCGGTTGGAGCCGGGCAGAAACCGTGCGCTGCACACGCAGCACCGTTTCCTGTCCAGTCGGTGAAACAGGGCGGCTTCCAGCTCCTTGTCCTGCGGCAACACCGCTGCCCGAAACCAGCGGCACAGCAGCGAATAGGAAATGCTCTGGACGCAGACACATTCCTCGCCATCGTCCAGCGCAAGGCAGTTCCCGGAATCGTAGTTGCAGCAGGAATGTACCAGCCGCCGCACTCTGCGATACTGCCGGTAGTCCATGATGGGGATAGCGGAAAACACTCAGTTGACCTCCAAAAAATGAAATTAGCGCGAATTATTCGTGCAAAGCATTGATTTCTTCGTGCAAACAGCATATACTATACTCACCAGCAGGAAAGGAGATGGTTTTATGGCTGGCTCCACCACGAATATCAGCATCCGCATGGATTCGGATTTGAAAGCACAGGCCGATGCGCTCTTTGGAGAACTCGGCATGAACCTGTCCACGGCGTTCAATGTCTTTGTCCGCCAGTCGCTCCGCGAGGGCCGTATCCCGTTTGATATTTCTCTCAATCAGCCCAACAAGGAAACGATTGCCGCCATGTTGGAGGCAGAAAGGATTGCAAAAGATCCGTCCGTGAAAGGGTACAACGATCTGGATGAACTCTTTGCAGACCTGAAAGCATGAGAAAAACAAAGTACACCGTCAAGCCCACCACGCAGTTCAAAAAGGATTTCAAGCTGGCTATGAAGCGTGGCTTGAAAATCGAACTGCTGGAGGAAGTGATCGCCGCCCTTGCAATGGGTAAAACGCTCCCCGAAAAGCACAAGGATCACGCGCTGACCGGAAATTGGGTCGGACACCGTGAATGTCATGTCCTCCCGGATTAGCTGCTGATCTACCGCATCGAGGATGAAGTGCTGGTGCTGACCTTGGCCCGCACCGGGACGCACAGCGACCTGTTCGGAAAATAATGCCTGCCGCCGTATGGAAGTCATTCTGTACGGCGGTTTTCTCTGCTCAGCGCTCAGGCTCGTTTCGCTTCTTCTCCTTTGGCTGAGCGTCCTTTTCAAACTGCTCCTGCTTGGCTGGCTTCATCTTGACATACGCCAGCCTCGGAAACCCTACACAAAATAGGAAAACAATCGTTTTTTGACAGACTGACGCTTCTCTAAGAAGCGCATATCCACTGTATTCAGAACGCACATGGGCGCCAGCTTTCGCTGGCGCCCATGCTGATTCTATTCAGATGTATCCGGATAGGCCTTCTGTATGCTTATGGCCGCAAATCCAGAATTTCGGCCCTGCATTGCTGGTCGCGCCCTGTATAAATGCGGTCTGCGAGGAAGCCAAGCTTTCTGTCCGCATCTTTGCTGAGAATCTGATCGCCCTGCATTGTCATTTGTGCGCGCTTTGCCGTGAAGAATCCGCCTGCCGGTACGCTTCTTGGCGACAGCGAGAAGGACAGTTCCAGTTCTGCATCTTCGCATACAGAAATACGCAGGAAGTCAGACAGCTGCACGCGCTGTGGCTGCCCGTTGATCTGAACGGACACGTCTTTTGTCCCCTGCGGGATGTACAGATGCAGCTGCAATTCTCTCCGTATACCGCGCAGGGAAAGTTGCACCCTGTTTTCGTGCGGATAGTTGGTCTTTACATCGATGTCCGCCTGTTCTGTGTGGAAATGTCCCGGCAGGTAATGCACGAACCAGATCTGGCCGTCTTCCGTCAGAATGCTGTTTGCCGCTGCGCTGCAAAGTCCCTCTGCTCCGCGCATGGAGCAGCACCACCACGCTTCATAGACGTCCGTATTAGCCTGCACAAACCTGCCGCTCTGCTCCGTTCCGCTGCACAAATCACAACCGAAGCCGCCGTTCGGCCGCTGAGAAGCAAGCAGCGCATTGTAATAAATCCTGTTTGCCAGTACCGCATACTCGCTCTGCTGTGTCAAGCGGAACAGCGCCATGGAGGCCATATAAGAATCGACAATCGCACAGGGTTCTGTCCAGTATGGCCGCCCAAACCAGTTATAATTTGCGTAATTTGCGGTCATTCCGTACTGCACATAGTGCGCGAACACTTCTTTTGCAAACGCGAGCAGTTCCTCATCCGGCTCCGCCTCACACAAGCGCAGGATCCCGCGCAGCGCGGAGAGCGTCGCATGTGTCTGCAGGGAACTTTTTTCCACGTCGATCTGCCGGAATGCCGCGATCATTTCCGACAACAGCGCACGCACGCGCGTATCTGCAAACAGCGTCTCGTACTGCGCCAGCGCATCCATGGAAATAAACGCACAGCCAATGTCCGTGGACAACCGCCAGCCGTCTATGATCTCGTCCCCGAGATGCCCCGCTGCTTCCGCGTTTGCCGTGCGTTTTTCCCGCGCGGTCGGATAAGTTGGAAACCTTCCCGACAACGGCAGGTAGAGATTTTCCACGATCTGCTTTGCGCATTTTGCGTATTTTTCTTCGTCCCTGCTGATATACAGTTCCAGCAAGCCTCGGAGAAGCCAATTATGGCCGGAAAGCTGCTGTTCATTGATGGCGTCCGGTGCACAGATGCCTTTTACATATCCGCGTTCGTTCCACTGCGTATCCAGCGCTTCCAGAATTTCGTCCAAAAACGCTGCTTTTCGTCCGGAGATTCGCTCGTGCAGGCACAGGGCCAAAATCGTCCGGCCCTCCCAGTCGCCCGGCCAGCCCTGCTTGTCTGCATGGAAGATCTCTGCCGCGCGATACATCGGATCCTCCAGCCGGGAATAGTTTCTTCCCAACCGGAACGCCAGTTCCCCTGTCAGCGTGATATTGTTTAAGTCAAGCGCCTGCATATTGTGTCTTCTCCGTTCCGTAGATCTTCGCCAACCAGTATAAAACATGGGACGCAAACCCATGGCAGCAGCTGGCGCTCGGCTGATCATGCTCCCACAGGGTTCCTGTCCTCTCAGCCATCGGCGTAAAATATTCTTTCAGATCCTGCAGCAGCTTTTCCGTCTGGCCATCCAGATACAAAAGTTCCAGCCGCAGATAATCCCCGATAAACGCATTTGCCGGCGCAACATCCGGGCAGCAATCCGCAGCCCGGTGCGGCCCAAACTTCTGCACAAGCGTCTGCCACAGTTCCGGGTATGTCCGCTTATCCGCAGTGCCCATGAAAAACGCGTAATACTGGCAGACCTCGGTTATATTCCCGGGGTTTTCAAGACCGTGTGCTGTCCGCCGTTCATTGTCGGTAAAGAACAAGCCGTTAAAGGAGCGCTGCCGTATCGTCTCCTGCAGCTTTTGGGATTTTTCCAGAAGCGCGGAATCGCCGTACAGTCTTCCTGCGATCTGCAGCATTCTGGCATACAGCATATTGGTCGGGAAATTGACATCCTGCACAACATCCGGATCATTTGCGCGGGACCACTCGACGAACACCCACTTTTCCAGCTTTTCCAGCAGGCCGTATTCGTTTTCAAACGTCGCAAAATATTGAATCAGGCCATAAACACGCGATTTGGCACGCTCCGCAAATGCGCAGTCTCCGCTGCGCTTGATATATTCCTCCAATTCCAGCACAAACCACATGGCCCAGTTCGGGATAAAGTTCCCGTCATAGTGGTCTGCCGGATAGCACATCGGCAGCATGCCGTCCGGGAGATGCGCAAATCGCTCGGCCAGCAGGAAGTTCTCCAGAAATGCTTTTTCGACCGTGCATTGGCCGGTCAGCGCATGCTCCGTGCGCGCGGTAAAGAAGCTGTCGCAAAGCCATCCGGCCCGCTCGCGGGAGGGGCAGTCCATAAACAAATCCAGCGCATTCTGCCGGTATGTGCGAACCGCCGCGTCGGCAATTTCCCGAAGCTGCTTCTGTTCTGGAAGACGAATCTGAAATTCCGGCGCCGGGTGCTGATATTGGAGCATCCGCACCTCCGAAACCCGGCAGGCGCCCTTTGCGGCGATTTTCAGGTACATCATCGTATACGGGGCGAACGTCATGATTCGATGGGTTCCGGCGTCCAGATCGTATTTAAAGCAGTTGCAGTTTGTAAGCCGAAGGAAATCCACGTCTCCGTCGGTCAGAATCTCATCAAACAGCAGATAAACCGTACATGCCTGCGCGCATTCCACCGTCATGCACAAAAATCCGGTTGCGTTATAAGGAAACCGGCAAGTCGCATAGCTGTTTTCCAGCGTGATCTGGGCCGTATCCTCCGCCGCATGGCAGGACGGCTTCCATGCAAATGTCTGTGCTTCGTCGGACAGGTGCTCTTCCAGCGTATCCGCCGGATATCCCTTGAGCATGGGGCCGATCTGCGTATAGGCGCGGTCTTTCCGCAGCGCGCCGCATGGCACGTCAAAGGAAACGCTGCCGGTCTGGACGATGCGCTGTACCTGCAGCGGCTCAAATTGCGGCATAGGCGTTTCCCGGCGCAAATACCGCTTTTCTGCCTGCGTCTCCGATTCCAACCGCTCTGCGCCGCCGTCGCTGCCAAGATAAAAGGCCTGCTTGCAGACGCGAAGCCGGTATGCTTCGGCAAATGCACGCTGGAAACTGTAGCGCTGGACGCGCTGGATTCTCTGGTGCAGATCATACACGCCGAAAGAGCCGTCCCCTGTTGCCGCTGTCACTGCGTGGTTTTGCAGAATTTCCGCTGTCAAAAATCCCGGCTGATCCAGCGTATCATAACTGTTGACGTTAAAGGCCGTTACCTCGATCACGACCGTATTCTGTCCGGCGCACAGCTGCGGCGTCAGATTGATCTCGTCAACGCGGTAAAAGCCGTGCGCCGCCCGCGCAGGTCCCGCACAGACAAATTTTCCATTTACCCAGACACGATAAATGCTGGATGCCGCAAGATGCAAACTGGCGTCTTGGCCGGCTATGATCGCTCGGAACGCCAGTTCGCAGTTCATCTCATCTGCCCGGCCCTTGGCCCATATTGGTACTGCTTTTTGAAAAAAAGTATTCATATTTACCCAATCTAATATTAAATATGTATTGTTTACCCCTCGTTCAGCGTCAGGGTGTACCAGCGAATATCCGTGCCGTTTGCGCTCATAAACACCCGGAGCGACGTTCCCTCCGGGTACAGCGTCAGATACGGATTGGAGACATCCGCCCGTTTGACTGCAATATGCTCCGGTTTTGTCCAGTGCAGCAGATCTTCGCTGAAGCTGAGTTGGCAGGTACACAGCCCGTTCTGCCACGCATCCCGGTTGTAGGTTGACATGACAAACCGGTCGTGTGCCGGATCTTTACAGACAGACGGAATTGCGCCGCCGGTCAAAACCGGAACATCCCGTCCGCAATTTCCCGGCTCTGTAAAGCCGTTTCCCGTGTACTTTCTCCACGCCGTCACATCTTCCAGTTCATCCAGCCGGCAGCGGGCAAGATAAACCGCATCTGCCACCGCCTCCGACCGCTCAAGATTCGTAAAATGCTTTGTATAGAACAAATACAGATAGCCGTCATGCGGGTTCGGAAAAACGGAAAAATCCCCGCAGCCGAGGCAGATCTCATCTCCGGTCTGTCCCGGCTGATTCATTCCGGGCGAAAATCTGCTTGTCCAGCAGGGCTCCTGTGCGGTCAGAATCCAGCCGAAAAACCGCCATGTTCTCCCGCAGTCGTCGGATGTCATCATTCCGATGTGCCGGAAGTCCGGTTCGCCCTCCTCCTGCGCTCTCGCGGTATAAGAGGTTTTCCCCGCGCCCCAGCCTGTCTCATTGTGAATCAGGCAGTAAAACCGGTTTGTTTCCTTGTTGATCCACAGTCCGCACGGCCAGATCTGTCCGCGGGACAATGGCCCGTCCGGATACGGAATACCGGAAAACGCCTGCCCAGCCTCCCCCAAGGCAAAGCAATATTGCGCATCATATTCTTTCTTCAAGTCCAAAAGCGAACTGCCGCTCCACACGCTGATGCCGCCTAAATTTGTATGGCCGAGGAGCGCCCAGAAACGGCCGCTCCGGTCTGCGGCGTATGTGAGCAGACTGTCCTGGTAAACGCCGTTTTGATTCGTCAGATTTGTCTCATGTACGGACGATAGTTGATAGTTGTTCATTCTTTTCCTCTCTGCCGCTCAGCCGATAATCCCCTCCGGAGATACCTGCACCTGAAGCGTGTGATCCTCAACAACGCGCCGGACCTCCTGCAGCCGGTAGTCTCTGGGTGTGCATCCCATTGTTTTTTTGAAAACCCGCGCAAAATAATTTGCATCCGAAAATCCAACCTCGTGCGCGATCTCTTCAATCCGGTTCCGGCTCCTTAAAAGCAGCGAACTTGCCACCTCGATCCGGTGCTGATTCAGATATTGGATTGGGGAAATATGCAGGGCTTCCTGAAAGCGCTTGGATAAATACGGGATAGACACATTGCAGGCCTTTGACAAATAGGCCAGATCCAATTCGTTTTTATACTCTGTCTGAATCAGCGCCATACATCTTTGCACCACATCCGACATACTCTGCGTTTTCGTCTGTTCGATCAGCGTGTTATACAGCTGCATCATAAACTGATACGCATATCCGGAAGCCGTATAGAAGCTGCCCATCTCGTTGTTTAACGCCGCACGATAGATCTCATCCCAGCACCGCATGACGGCCGAATCCGCAGGAAGGTCAAAAACACGGCCAAACCGTTCCGCCAGATCGCTCCAGATTTTCAGGCAGGATATATTAAGCGTAATAAATTTCAGTTCCCAGTGTTTCGCATTTGGGGAGCGGTAATACTGGTATTGTCCGGGCCGTTCGATCAGGAATGCCTGTCCCGGCTTGATCGCATAGGCCTTCTGGTTGTAGACCAGCGTTCCCTCACCGGATACGGTATACTGGAATACACACTGCTTATATGCAGAGGTCCGGCAATCCCGGTAGTAGACCTCCGGCGAGGCCCAGTATTCCCATCCGATTGAAAAAAGCGCATAGTAATCCTCATAGAGGCGCTGATCGCGGAACTGGTACTCGATTGATTTATACTGCGGCGCATCCATAAAATTCTCCTTCAAGCAACTGCACATGCCTCAGCCCTTTACGCTCCCCATCACGATACCCTTGGAAAAATACCGCCGCATATAGGGATACACGATCAGAATCGGCAGCATGGCAAGGAAGATCTGCGCCGCTTTTGTCGTCTGGGTCGAGATTTCAGAGAGCGTTTTGATGGTTTCCACATCGCCGGTCTTCATAACATCCAGACTGCTGTTGACCACCAGATTGTGCAGATAGGTCGCCAGCGGCTGACCCGTGCTGGTATTGAAATACAGCATGCCGTCAAACCACGAGTTCCAGTGATTGACGATGCAGAACAGCGTGATCGTCGCAATAGAGGCCTTGGACAGTGGAACAATGACCTGCCAGCAGATCTGCCACTGATTGGCGCCGTCGATCAGCGCGGCCTCCTCCAGTTCGGGCGGCAGACTGCGGAAGAAGTTCATCATCATAATGACGTACATCACAGGCACAGCGCCGGGAATGATCATCGACCAGAAGGAGTTGATAAGTCCGGTTTTGCTGACGACCATATAGGTCGGGATAATCCCGCCGTTAAAGAGCGTGCAGAACAGAAAAATCCAGACATAGACCTTTCTTGCGCGGAAGCGGTTATCGGACTTCGACAGCGGATAGGCGCACAGAATGCACAGCAGCAGATTGAGCGCCGGACCGATCAAAACGCGCATCACGCTGACGGAAAGGGATTTGAGGAACTGCTGGTCGTCCAGCACATATCGATAGGCAGCCGTCGTAAACTCAACCGGCCACAGCGCAACGCGTCCGGCATCGGCAGCGGCACGCGAGGAAAAGGAAATGGCCAGAACGTTGATGATCGGCAGCAGGCAGATGAGCGAGAGCACAAACAGCAGCACGCCATCGACGGCCGCGAACGTATTGATGTGATGCTTTTTCTTGTTTTTCATTCCAGTCACCTCAGAACACACGGTAATCGCCGTATTTTTCCGCCAGCTTGTAGCCCAGCGCGATCAGCACAAGCGAAATCACGGATTTCATGAGTCCGACAGCCGTGGAGATGCTGTATTGCGCGTTGTCGATGCCGAGACGGTAGATGAAGGTATCGAGAATGTCGCCGGACTGATAGACCTGCGGGCTATAGAGGTTGAAGACCTGGTCAAAGCCGGCGTTAAGCACATTGCCGAGCGACAGCACAGTCATGACAAATACCATCGGCAGAATGCCCGGCAGCGTCACATGCAGGATTTGCTTGATCTTGCCGGCGCCGTCAATCTCAGCGGCCTCGTAGAGCGCCGGGTCGATGCTACTCATGGCAGCGAGATAGATGATCGAACTATAGCCGAAGTTTTTCCATGTATCCGTAATGATCAGCGTCCACGGGAACGTGCTGTTTTCGCCGAGGAAATACACCGGTTCTCCCCCGAAGAACCGTATGATCTCATTAACAAGGCCGTTTGACGGCGAAAGGATGTTCGTGAAAATACCGCCCAGAATGACCCACGACAGGAAATACGGCAGGCAGGTGACAAGCTGCACATAGCCGGAGAAAATCTTGTTTTTGATCTCATTGACCAGCAGTGCAAACAGAACCGGCACCAGAATGCCGAGAACCAGCTTAAAAACCGCGATGAAAACCGTATTGTAGATCACCCGCAGCGCGTCCGGGTAGGCAAAAAAGCGTCTAAAGTTCTCCAAGCCCACCCATGCAGAGCCAAAAATGCCCTTGGTCGGTTTGTAGTTTTCAAACGCCATCAGCAGGCCGAACATCGGCGCGTAATTATAGATAAGAATGATCACCAGCCCCGGCAGGAGCATCAGGTGCAGCGGAAGTTCCTGGTGCAGACGGCCCGTTTTTTTCCTGTCCGGCAATCTGGTTGGCGTTGCTTTTTTCATCGCTTTGTCCTTTCCGTCGTGTAATTGCTGACAGGGAAATGGAGCATATGCTCCATCTCCCTGTCGATTCCGTTATCTGTCAGGCGAGAACGCTGTTATTGCGCAGTATACCATGCGTTGACTTCTTCGGTGATCTTGTCGCCGCCGTTTGCCTTCCAGCTGGCAACATAGTCGTCGAAATCGTCAACCGTCTTCACGCCGCGGATGACGTCGGTTATGAACTGCTCCGTGAGCGTCTTGAGCGTGGAGTCATAGTTCAGCATGCTCTCTGTCGAACTGCCGGTATAAGCGCTGACGAGATAGCCGTTCGCTTCCACAGCCGCATTGACGAGCGCTTCGGTGCTGTCCGGCCCGAAGATTGCGTACATCGACCAGCCTTCCATGTTGCCGTCTTTGTTGTACTTCTCGCAGGCTTCCACCGTGGAGTCATAGCCAGCCGTCACAGTTTCGGGCGTCTTGCCGGTCTCGAGGAACTGGAGATACTCGTTATGGATCTTATAGTTGGCATTGATGTCATCCACGACGAACGGATACGCAAAGTTGCGCAGACCTGCGGCATTGTTGCCGGTCTTCTCATCGAATTCATACTCAGCAAAGAGGTTGAACAGCTTGATCACAGCCTCGGGATGCTCACACTTGGCGCTGACGACAACGCCGCCGGTGAAGTTAGCGGATTCCTGCGCAAGAACAGGCTCGCCGTCCACGGACGGGACTGCGTAGAACGACCACTGCTGGCCGTCGGCAGCTGCATTGGCAAGGTCAAACGGCGCGCAGAAGTTGGAAACCACGATACCGCAGCGGCCAGCCATGACGTCTTCGACGATCTGTGCGTTTTCCTTGGTACCGAATTCCGGATCGATGAGGCCTTCGCTGTATTTCTCAGCCAGTGCGCCGAGCGCAGCCTTCATCTCAGGCTGAATGTTGGAGTTGACAAGTTCGCCGTCCTTTTCCAGCCAGATGTTGCTGTAGGCATGGTAGCCGTTCAGCAGGCCGACACCGGCGGTCAGCACGTCGGTGACGTTCTTCGTCATGCCGATGCCGATGGTGCATGTGCCGCCCATATTGTTGTCCTTAAAGGTCTTGGCAATGTTCCACAGATCATCCATCGTCTTGGGCGCCTCCAGACCGCACTCTTCAAGCCAGTCGGAGCGGATGGAGACGACCGGAATATAGTCATAGTAGGCAATCGGCAGAACGATCGCATAGAGTTTGCCGTCCACATAGCCGTTGGACATCATGACGCCGCCGTCGGCATACAGCTTGGCCTTCAGCTTGTCGGAGGCATAGGTCTCAAACACATCGGTGAGATCAGCCAGCATGTCCGTGTCGGTCAGATCCGCAAACTGCGTAGCCGTGACACTCATCACATCGGGCAGATCATCGGTGGCGATTGCCATGTTGATCTTCGTTTCCAGATCGGAAGCAGAACCGCTGAACTTATAGGAGACATTGATGCCGTATTCCGCAAACAGATCGTGCCAGACGTTGCTGTCCATGGTCTGAGACGATTCGACGTTGCGGATGTTGTCTTCATTCATGGTTGTGGTAATTTCAACCGGGGTGTCGTATTTGCCGAGTGGGTCAACATCGGCAGTCGCAGTTTCGTCTGCATTGTCGGCAGTGTCAGCCGGTTCCTGCGCGGCAGACTGATCGGTCGTGTCAGATGCAGTCGTCTGATCCTTGGCTGCACAGGCGCATGCGCCCAGTACAAGCAGCACAGCGAGCAGCAGGCATACGAGTTTTTTCATTTGTGTTTCCTCCATTCATTTTTGCATAGGCAGTTGTGAAAATGCACAACCATTTCTTGCAAAATCGATATGTTGTTGAGCATTTTCATTGTTATCATATTAGAACAGGCCGCCGTATTTCAATAGGATTATTTCGTAAATTATAGCACAAAAATATTTTGTGTAACCATGATTTTTTTGATTTTTTGGCTATATACGCGATATCTAGCATAATTTTAGCATTTCTCGTATTTTTAAATCCTATATTTAAATCAGAATATCCTGTTTATTGGAAAGCAATCCCCCGGAAAGCCTGCGCTTCAAAGACGCAGCCCTTCCGGGGGATCTTTTTCATTTCTATCAGATTTTTCGCGCCAGACGCAGTCAGCTTCTATACCGCAGGGCCCGGATTGCATTCAGAACAGCCAGCACCATCACGCCGACATCGGCGAAGATGGCAGCCCACATGTTGGCGACGCCGAACGCGACAAGCGCGAGGCAGCCAAACTTCACGACCAGCGAGAACACGATGTTCTGCCGGACAATGCCGATGCACTTGCGGGAGATCTTGATCGCCTTGGCGATCTGCAGCGGGTCGTCGTCCATGAGGACGATATCAGCCGCTTCAATCGCAGCGTCGGAGCCCATTGCGCCCATCGCAATGCCGATATCTGCCCGTGTGAGAACCGGCGCGTCGTTGATACCGTCGCCAACGAAGGCCAGCATATCTTTTTTACTCTTCGCAGCCAGCAGCTTCTCGACCTCCGCGACCTTATCGCCCGGCAGAAGTTCGCTGCGCACCTCATCGACGCCGAGTTCGGCAGCCACGCTGTCCGCTACGCGCTTCGCATCGCCCGTCAGCATGACGGTCTTCTGGACACCCGCGCGCTTGAGCTGCTCGATTGCTTCCTTCGAGTGCGGCTTGACGACGTCGGAAATGACAATATGCCCCGCGTACTGGCCGTCAACAGCCATGTGGATAATCGTGCCGGTGCTGTGGCAATCGTGATACTCCACGCCCAGCTTATTCATCAGCTTGCTGTTGCCTGCAGCAACCGCATGCCCATCAACCGTGGCGGTAATGCCATGACCGCTGAGTTCTTCAATATCTGTCACGCGGCTGCGGTCGATTTCCTTTCCGTAGGCCTTTTGCAGACTCTTGCTGATGGGATGCGAGGACGCGCATTCGGCCAGCGCCGCATATTCGAGCAGCTGTGCTTCGTCCATCGGGCTGTGATGAACGGCCGTGACCTCAAACACGCCGCGCGTCAGCGTACCGGTCTTGTCGAAAACAACGATCTTTGCTTCGGACAGGGCCTCCAGATAGTTGGAGCCCTTGATCAGAATGCCCTCCTTGCTGGCCCCGCCGATACCGGCAAAGAAACTCAACGGAATGCTGATGACCAATGCGCACGGGCAGCTGACGACTAGGAATGACAGCGCACGGTAAATCCAATCTGTCCAATTCGCGTCAAGCCCCGCAAGCATCCGGCCAAGCGGAACCAGCACAGCCAGCACCAGCGCCGCCGCACACACGGCAGGCGTGTAGATCTTGGCGAAGCGGGAGATGAATGCCTCGGATCTCGATTTGCGGGAACTGGCGTTCTCGACCAGATCAAGGATCTTGGAAACGGTGGACTCGCCGAACGCCTTTGTCGTGCGAATCTTCAGCACGCCGGACATATCGATGCAGCCGCTGATGATCTCGTCGCCCTCTTTGACGTCGCGCGGCAGGCTTTCGCCGGTCAGCGCACTGGTGTTGAGACTGGCAGTTCCCTCAACGATCACACCATCGAGCGGTACTTTTTCGCCCGGCTGCACGACAATCATGCTGCCGACCGGAACCTCATCCGGATCGACCTGCGTCAGCTGGCCATCCGCCTCAATATTCGCATAATCCGGGCGGATATCCATCAGCGCGGAGATATTCTTCCGGCTCTTGCCGACGGCGTAACTCTGGAAGAGTTCGCCGATCTGATAGAACAGCATAACGGCGATGCCCTCAACATAGTCTCCGCTCTTCGTCCAGATGGCGAGGAAAAACGCGCCGAGCGTAGCCAGCGCCATCAGGAAATTTTCGTCAAACGCACGGCCATTGAGAATGCCCTTTCCGGCCTTGCGCAGAATATCGTAGCCGATGACCAGATAGGCCGCCACATACGCAAGCAGCTGGGGAATCCCGGTGATGGGAATGAAGTGCAGCGCAATGAGCATCACAGCAGTGATGAGAATGCGCACGAGCATCTTTTTCTGTTTCTTTGTCATAGCAAACACTCCGTTCTGCGCTGCCGGAGCAGCGGCCATGGATTAAAGTTCGATCTCGCAGTCCGGCTCGACCTTCTTGCAGGCCTTGAGCACAGCCTTCATGGTCTTCTTCTCATCCGCACCCTCGGCGAATTCCACGATCATCTTCTGCGTCATGAAATTGACGGTTGCATCCGCAACGCCCTCGGTCTTCTTCGCGGCCTCTTCCATCAGGTTTGCGCAGTTCGCGCAGTCAACCTCGATCTGATACGTCTTTTTCATGGTTCATACCTCCGATTGAATTTTTGAATTAAACATTTGCTTAATCATTACATCCGCAGTATACCGGGAAAAATGCCGAAAATCAAGTCCTCAGCACCGCTTGCTTCCAATCGGGCGAACAGAATTTCCAAAACGGATAACGCCGCGGTTATACATGCCGACAAATTCTGCGCTCCGCCTGCTGTGCGGGCAGGATGCGCCTGTTTCCTCATTGTGCGCTGAACCGCTCTGCGTAGCCGCAGCGGCGGCATAGGGCGGCGGCGCGCTCCCCTTTTTCAAAGCCCTCGCGGATTGCGCGGGCCAGCGGCGAGGCGAGAATGTCGGAAAGTTCCTGCCGAAACAGATTTCCCAGCGCAAGCGTGCCCTCGTGGTCGAGGCAGCACGGCACAACCGTGCCGTCTGACAAAACGGCGATCTGATCAAACAGCGCACGGCAGTAGCCGGAGTTCCCGCGCTCCTCTGCCTGTTCATCCGGCCAGTCAAAGCGCTCGCCAAAACTCACGAATACGCCGTTTTCCAGCCGCCAGCCCCATGTGTTTTTCTTCCATACACCAGGAAACGCCGCATGCAGCCGCTCCAGAATTTCTGCATTCCGGTCGTGCAGCCCCTTTGTCTGTGCGCCGTCGAGATTCCAGAGGCGGAAATCCGCCAGAACACCTGCCTTTTGCGCCGCATGGGCAAACGCCGTGCAGCCTGTCAGATACGCAGAGAAATCTCCCGCCTCATTCGCCTCAAAGCTGTGCAGGCTGACAGAAACCTTGCGCAGCGCGGGCGCAGCAAGCAGCGCTTCCTGCTTTTTCGGCAGCAGCGTCCCGTTCGTTGTGAGCGTCGCGCGGAAGCCGAGTTCCCGGCAAATCTCCAGCAGCTGCGGCAGCTGCGGGTGCAGCAGCGGTTCGCCCATCACATGCAGGTACAGATGCTCCCCATAGGGCCGAAGTTTTGCGGCCAGCGTGTGGAAGTTTTCCGGCGATAAAAACGCGGCAGGCCGCTTCGTGCCGGGGCAGAAGCTGCACGAAAGATTGCAGCAGGTCGTAATCTCGAGATACATCCGTGAAAACATAGGAAAACCGCCTTTTTCGTTCTGCTATCAGTATACCGGTTTTAGTACCAAAAGGAAAGATGGAAAAACAATGCCCGCTGTGCTATCATGGACGCAGAAACGGAGGAGATACGCATGTGGACGCTTTCGCAGGTACAGGCGGAATACCGGCGGCTGGACAGACTGCTCGGAATCGACACGGGCCGCGTGGCCGTGTCCTTTTCCAAACGCATGACGCGGCAGTACGGCGTGTGTACGTTCGTCAAAAACAAACCGCAGGAGATCCGCCTCGCGGACTTTCTGCGGCAGGAGGATCAGGTTTTCTGGGACACGGCCCGGCATGAGTACGCCCACGCCGCCGTGGCTCTGCTCACAGGCAAACGGCACGGGCACGACGAGGCGTGGAAAGCGGTCTGCCGGAAAATCGGCTGCCCGCCGGAGCGGCTTGCGCCCAACTGCAATGCAGCAGTTGAAAACCGGAAACGCATTGAGGCCGTGCGCGGCGTGTATGTCGTGACGTGCCTCGGCTGCGGGACGCAGTCGCGCTATCTGCGGCGCGGGACGGTCGTGCAGGCACTGGAGGAACAGCGCGGCGGCATCCGCTGCCGCCGGTGCGGCGGGAAGAAATTCAGACTTGAAAAGCGGTTTGAGCCGCAGGAGGAATACACATGACAAAAGCAGAACGTGCAAGAGAACTTTTTCTGGAGGGCTGCAACTGCGCGCAGGCCGTCTTTCTGGCCTTCGCGGAAGAGAAGATGGACAGAGATACCGCATTGAAGATCGCCTCCGGCTTTGGCGGCGGGATGGCAGGCATGCGCAATGTCTGCGGCGCAGTCAATGGGATGTTCATGGCCTACGGCCTGCTCTGCGGCCCGGCAGACCCAAGCGACCGGGCGGCGAAGGCAAAAAGCTATGAAACGCTGCGGCAGCTTGCGGGAGAATTCGAGGCGCGCAACGGCTCACTCATCTGCCGTCAGCTGCTGGGCCTCGACCCGGATTTCAAACCCCAGCCGCCTGAGCCGCGCACCGACGGCTATTACAAAAAACGTCCGTGTCCGGAAATGGTCTACTGCGCGGCAGACATTCTCGAGGAGTATCTATCCAAAGAAGGCTGAGAACCGGCATATCGGAACGCGGGAGGGATTGCTACGACTGTTACAGACTGGCAAACGCTGAAAAAGATCGACGCCCATATTCATATCCTGCCGGACGCGGTACATGCCGCCAATCCAGATTCTGACGATGTGTGGAGATTTGCAGACCTGCATCAATATGCGCAGATCATGCGCGAAAACAACATCGAACGAGCGGTCATCATGCCCTTCAACGATCCGTTTTTGATGTCGATGGCGTTCAGCGTCGATGCGGTACACCGGAACCTTTTCGAGATGAAGCGGTGCTGTCCGGGCAGATTTTATGCGTTTGCGGATATTGATCCCCGAAATTCTTCCGTTGAATCAGTCGATGCGCTTTGCCGCGCCCTTGCCGATCACGCGCTGGACGGCATCAAGCTTCACCCGAACAATTCCGCTCTGGCGCTTGATTCTGATTACAACCGCGCTGTCTTCGCATTTGCGCAGGAACGCCGCATCCCCGTGGCCGTTCATTCCTATCCAAATGCAGATGATGATCTGTCTGCGGTAAGGCGCGTTGTGAAGATAGTGGAACGCTATCCCGATTTGAAATTGATCGTCTCGCATATGGGCGCGTTCCAATGGGAACAGCTGCTCCCGCTTGCCTGCTATGTGGATGTTTCTGCAATTCTTCCCGCTTACGTCCGCACATACGGCATCGCAGGAACCAACGATCTCCTGCGGAAATTCGGTCCGAACCGGCTTCTGTTTGCAACAGATTATCCCGACAACCGGCATTTGCAGCCCACGGAAATCTATGCCGCCTATTTCCACATTCTGAATCAAATGGACTTCACGGAAGAAGAAGCGAAAAAAATCGCATACTGGAACGCAAAAGAGCTGTTGGGATAATAACTCGTTCTGTCGAGGTCTAGACCCCAAAGCGCAAACCAGCGAAGCGTTTGCGCTTTGGAAAGAAGGAAACAGGCGCAAGAGGCCCCGCGCTTAGCGCGGAGCCTCGTTCCGTCGAAGCCGTTTCCGACTATCCAACACCGCCGATCCAACGGAAGCCCCTTCCGTTTGTCAGATCGGGCTGCGGGGCGTCAACAGACGTCTCCACGATCTCCAGATGTTCCGCGATCCGTTCCGCATCGTCCCAGTCGGCGCTGATGACGACGACGCAGAGTTTCTCCCGGTCATACAGCAGAAGCAGCTGCGTGGCCCACTCCTCCGGCGCGTCGGAGCCCGGACTTGAACGCTGCCAGTGTGTCTCGACCCACGACGCGTCGTAGGGGCCGATCGTCCCCTGCTTTGTGATCTCCGTCCGCGTACCGCCGCAGAGGAAGTCGCACCCGGCGACCGTGTTGGCGGACATACACTGCACGCTGTAGTCCTTCCGCACGTCCTGCACGGCAAAGAGGTCGTAGGTATAGACCACCAGCTCCCGCTCGTCCTGCGGCAGGCTCTGCGCCTGTTCGGCGTCCCGCTGGGCGATCACGTCATAGGCCGTTTGGGTGTAGCCCGTGCCCCAGCCCTCCGGCAGCCAACCGAGCCGCATACCGCAGACCTTTCCCTTTGTCCGGCCCTCGGTATCGAAGCTGATGGGGTTGTTCCACTCAAACGGCGTGTCCACCAGAATCGTCTTTTTGTTTTCCTCGTCATAGCGGAGCGTGTCCGGCATGATGTAGCTTCCCGCACCGTCCCCGACAGTCGCGTAATGTACGATCGCCGCCGCGCCGCACAAAACGGCGACGGCCGCCGCTGCGATCAGCACAAGGCCGACCGGCCGCCGCTTTTTCAGCCCCGGCAGCTTGGCCCTTGTTTTTTCCCAAATTCGCTCCGCGTCCGCGTCCCGGCTCAGCGGAACGGTGTTTTCCTCATAGTCTTCAAACAGACTCTGCACAGAGATCTTCAATCTGCACGTCTCCTTTCTGTAATTCCGTCCTCAGCGACTGCCGCCCGCGCAAAAGTCGGCTGCGGACCGTGCTGGGGTTCATATGCAGTGCTTCCGCGATCTGTCCGGCGGTCTGGTTGTAGTAATACCGGCGCAGAAAAATTTCGCGGTCCTCCGACGTGAGCGCGGCCAGCGCCGCGTTTAAAAGCGCGCTGCGCTCCTTCGCCTCCAGTAGCTTCTGCGCGTCGCGGTCATCGATGAGGATACAGTCCTCGTCCCGGACGAGCTGTAAATGCTGCCGCCGCAGAAAGCTGATTGCCTGATTGCGCGCGACCTTGCCCAGCCAGCCGCGCAGATGCTCCGTCCGAAGCGGCTGCGGTGCGCGCCACAGCGCGACAAACACATCGGAGGCCAGTTCTTCAATGTCTTCTGCGGCAGCGCACGGGCCAAGCTGATTGCCGATCACAGCTGTTACATATCCGCTGTACTGCCGCACGGCAGCCTCCAGTGCTGCCGCGTCACCCCGCTTCAGCCGCCGCAGAATGGTCTTGTCATCCGTATCCATCCCTCCTGTCTTGTAACCGCTGAATCAATCGCCTCTTGCCGATTGAATCATCGGTTACTCATATTGTTCCTTTGAGACGTCTCACCTATATAGTCGCAGAAACGCAAAATCTGTTGCAAAGAAATGCGCCGCAGCAGCTGCTGCGGCGCTTGCTGTGTTTATCGGATGAATTCTGCCGGGTCGATGGTGTCGCCGTTGGCATAGACGGCAAAGTGCAGATGCGGTTCGTCCGCAATCTCGAGCAGCGCCGTTTCGCCGACGGCACCGATAGTTTGCCCGGCCTCTACGCTGTCACCGGCTGAGACGGACGGCATGACGGCAAGATTGGAATACTGCGAGACATGTCCGTCCGGGTGGTTGATGACGACGGTCGTGCCGAGAAATTCGTCGTCATAGACCGCTGTCACGATACCAGCGCCTGCGGCCTTGACCGGCGTTCCGACCGACGCAGCCAGATCGACACCCGCGTGCGTCCGCCAGTCCTGTGTCGTGGCGTTATACTGCAGCGCATCGACACTGTAAGCGGCCTGTGTGCCGCCGGAGACTGGCCAGACGCGCACGTTTTTTGCCGCCTCGCGCACAGATTCGTCTGTCATGGCAGCAGCCGGAGCCGTTTCCTCGTCCGCAGTGGCGGTCGGGGCCGGCTTCTGCTCGGCGGACGGATTTTTGGCCGGATCCTCCGCGCTGGTGGCAATGGACATCGTCTCCTGCCGCAGCGCTTTCTTTTCGGCGATGGCACCAGACACGAACAGCCAGCCCGAAACGCCTACCGCGCATACGCACAGCGCCAGAACAATGTAGTAGCCCTTTTCACGGAAAAAATTCCGGATCCGCTTCCGGTTCGGATGATTTTCGTTTGTTTGCATGATTTTGCACCTCCGAGGCTAAGTATGTGCCAAAAACCGGAGGATTAAACCAGCGAAGGAAAATTATTCGTGCAGGAAATTCGTCTGTAAGTAATACCGGAGAATGCGGCTGCGGGTGACGATGCCGATAAAATCACCTTTGTCGTCGATCACGGGGACAAAGTTCTGCTCAGCGGCGACGGAGAGAAGATCCTCCACGCGCGTGTCTACCCGCACGGGCTGCACGGTGCGGCGGTGCTCGATCTCAGAGATAGAATGCTCCTCGGTCTGGCGCAGGTCCATCACGCACAGGCGCTTGAGCGTCCAGAGCAGGTCGCCCTCTGTAACAACGCCGCAGTATTTCCCGCTCTTGTCCAGTACGGGCAGTGCCGCATAGCCGGAATGCTCCATCCGTTCCATCGCCTGCCGCAGCGTGTCGTCGGACTCTATATAGGCGCACATCGCCTTCGGCGTCAGGAAAAAGAGAATATTCATGCGTCGGCCTCCTTATATCTGTAGTATATCATAGCATACCGGGCGGCCGAGGGCGTGACGATTTTGTAAACTGCGCGGACAGAAAAATTTTTGTCGCATCCGAACGGTTTTTCTTGCATTTTCTTGAAAGTTAGATTATCCTAACATTCAGAATGTAATGGAGAAAGGAATGCGATTTATGACGCTTGACGAACTTTCCGTCGGACATTCCGGCGTGATTACAGCAGTCGGCGGCGAAGGGGTCCTCCGGTGCAGGCTGCTCGATATGGGCCTCATTCCGCATACGCGCGTGCATGTCAGCAAGATCGCGCCCATGGGCGACCCCATGGAGTTGTTTCTGCGCGGCTATACGCTCACGCTGCGCAAGGAGGATGCGCGCAGCATCACGATTGAGGAGGACGCAGAATGATCTTCGCACTGGCTGGCAACCAGAACTGCGGCAAAACGACGCTTTTTAACCAGCTGACCGGTTCCAATCAGCACGTCGGCAATTTCCCCGGCGTGACAGTCGATCAGAAATCCGGCCCGGTGCGCGGGCAGAAGGACTGCACCGTCGTTGATCTGCCGGGCATCTACTCGCTCCGCCCGTACACGGCGGAGGAGATCGTCACCCGCGATTTTATTCTCAAAAGCAAGCCGGACGGCATCATCAATATTGTCGACGCGACCAATTTAGAGCGCAATCTCTATCTGACGCTCCAATTATTGACGCTGCGCGTGCCGACGGTGCTGGCGCTCAACATGATGGACGAGCTGACCGGCAACGGCGGCAGCATCGACACGGACAAGCTCTCGCAGCAGTTGGGCGTTCCCGTCGTGCCCATCTGCGCGGCCTCCGGCGACGGGGTCGAGGCGCTGATCGAGGCGGCTGTGCGCACGGCGGAGGACAAGCGCCTGCCCGCCGTCGTCGATTTCTGCGCGCCCGGCCCTGTCCACCGCTGCATTCACGCCGTCTGCCACCAGATTGAAGATCACGCGCAGCGTGCGGGGCTTTCCGTCCGCTTCGCGGCGACGTGGGTCATTGACGGCGACGAGGCTGTTCTGAATCAGCTGCACCTTGACCAGAACGAAAAGGAACTGATCGAGCATTCCATCGTCCAAATGGAACTCGAACGCGGCCTTGACCGCAACGCAGCCATCGCGGATATGCGCTATACGTTCATTGAAGCGCTTGTCAAATCCTGCGTCGTCAAGCCGCATGAGAGCAAGGAGCGTCTGCGTTCGGTCAGTGCCGACAAAATTCTGACCGGAAAATATACCGCGATCCCGATTTTTATCGGCGTGATGCTGCTGATTTTCTATCTGACATTTCATGTGATCGGCCAGGGACTGAGCGATCTGCTGGCTTCCGGCATTGATGCGCTAACCGTCGTGGTCGATCGGGCGCTGACGGCCTATCACCTGAACCCCGTCGTGCAGAGCCTTGTGATCGACGGCATTTTTCAGGGCGTCGGCTCGGTTTTAAGCTTCCTGCCTATCATTGTCACACTGTTTTTCTTCCTGTCTATTCTGGAAGACACCGGCTATATGGCGCGTGTGGCGTTCGTCATGGACAAGCTTCTGCGGCGCATCGGCCTGTCCGGCAAATCTATCGTGCCAATGCTTATCGGTTTCGGCTGCACGGTTCCGGCAGTCATGGCGGCACGGACGCTCCCGTCGGAGCGCGACCGCACCATGACCATCCTGCTCACGCCCTTTATGAGTTGCTCTGCAAAAATTCCGATCTACGCATTTTTCTCGGCAGCGTTCTTTCCAAAGTATGCCGCGCTTGTAATGATCGGGCTGTATGTGCTCGGCATCCTGTTCGGCATTCTCTCCGCGCTGGTGCTCAAGTCTGCCTTCCGCGGCCGGCCGGTTCCGTTTGTAATGGAACTGCCGAATTACCGGCTGCCAAGCCTCAAGAGCGTTGCACTTCTGCTCTGGGACAAGGCAAAGGATTTTATCGAGCGTGCCTTCACAGTCATTTTCCTTGCAACCATCGTCATCTGGTTCCTGCAAAGCTTCGACGCGCGGCTGAATGTTGTAGACAGCAGTGAGCAGAGCCTGCTCGCCATGGTCGGCCGCTGGCTCGCGCCTGTCTTCGCGCCGCTGGGCTTCGCAGACTGGCGCTGTGCGACAGCGCTGATCACCGGCTTTATTGCGAAGGAATCCGTCGTCAGCACACTTCAGATTCTGCTGGGTACCGCCGCCATCTCGACGCTCTTTACTGCAAAAGCCGCGCTGAGTTTTCTGGTCTTCACGCTCTTGTATACCCCGTGTGTGGCGGCTATTGCCGCCATCCGGCGCGAGACGGGCTCTGCGCTGCGCGCAGCGCTCATTGCGCTTTCCCAGTGCTGCATCGCATGGCTGGCTGCGTTTGCAGTGTACCATCTGGTGCTTCTAGTCTGAATACTGGCGCCCGGCTCTGGAAAAGAGCCGGGCGCTGATGTTTTATAACGCAGAATACAGCGGCTTTTATCTCTGCACGCGTCCCGTACCGTCGCCGCCCATGAGTTTTTCCACGTCGGAGACGGACACGCGGTTGAAATCGCCGATGACGCTGTGCTTCAGGCAGCTGGCGGCAACCG
>ERZ773208.457-NODE-457-length-38734-cov-22.061816_pt1 | contig 38734 bp, 46 predicted proteins | sample MGYA00581006_ERZ773208 | MGnify/ENA primary metagenome ERZ773208 (study PRJEB29015, sample SAMEA2737793) | human gut metagenome | biome: human gut; feature: human-associated habitat; material: faeces | place: China | collected 2012 ... | reverse complement strand
CAAAACCAAATAGACGGAAGCATAACTACGTGGTTTCAAGACGGAGAACCAAGCCTCGAAAATTATCCTGCAAATGAATGGCAAGAGAGTGGGTATGATGCACATTTAGGAGACTTATATTATGATAACATAACAGGCTATTGCTATAGATTTGCTAAACAAGATACTACATATCTATGGACTAAAATAGTTGATAGTGATGTAACTGAAGCTTTGAGAGTAGCAAGTACAGCACAAGATACAGCAGATGGAAAGAGAACGATATTTACAGAAATACCAAGTCCACCCTATAACGAGGGCGACCTGTATTTAAAAGATAAGGACTTGTATGTATGTAACGTAAGCAAAGAAAGTGGCACATTTGAAGAAACAGATTTTATAATAGCTACTAAATATACGGATGATACAAAAGCAAACGAGGTATTAAGTAATTTAAATACATTCGTAAATACAACGTATAAAAATGCTATGAAAAGTATGAGCAATCAAATAGATGGAAAGATAGCAACATGGTATATGAATGGTGAGCCAACCTTAGAAAATAGTCCTGCAAAAGACTGGAATGAGGAAGAAATAAAAAGTCACACAGGAGATATGTATTATGATAAAGAAACTGGTTATTCATATATATTTGAAAAAGAAAATAATACATATAAATGGACTAAAATAACTGATAAAGATACAACAGAAGCGTTAGCAATAGCAAATGCAGCACAAGATACAGCAGATGGAAAGAGAAGAATATTTGTAGTACAGCCAACACCGCCTTATGATAATGGAGATTTATGGATAAAAGACAATGAAATATATATATGTCAAATAAGTAAGAAAGAGGGGCAACCTTATCAAGAACAAGACTTTATAAATAATTTAAAATATACAGATAACACTGTAGCAAATGCGATAGTTGATGAGTTGGGAGGAACAGAAACTACTGTCTTGGCAGGGCAAGTAGTTACTATAACAAAAGGCTTTGCAAAATTTGCAGATTTAGCAGATCCAACTAGTTCTACAACAATTGCTGGAGAACATATTAAGACTGGAAACATATCATCTAACAATTATGTGCAGAATCAAAAGGGTATGAACATTAATCTAACTAAAGGAACTCTTGATACAAAGAATTTCAAAGTAGATGAATATGGGAATGTTAATTTGTTTAATGGAGCTAAGATTATTGGCGAAAACGGATTAATGACAACGTATATACAAGAAGCTAAACCACGAGAAGCGGGAAATACTGCAAATATATTAGGATATTATGCAGATTATAGTTCTTATGCTGATATGAAACAAAAGTTATTTATTAATATATCAATTCCAAAAGGGTTCGAGATAACTAGTGCAAAAGTGGTAGGTTATCATACTCCTGTTAAATGGAGTGGATTAGATATATCTGCAACCTGGGGCTATGTACGTAAATTGAAATTGTATAAAGCAAAAAATCTAAATAATAGTTTAGTTACAGAAGATGTAGACAGTGGATTTTCAATGCCAAGCAATTATACTTATGAAGAAATAACTGGAGCCTTAGGGATTGATGGATGGACAGCAACAGCACCAAGTGATACAAAGCATGACACCGAATCGTTTGAAACAAGTGATATTAAGACAATATTTCAAACAAATGGAAAAACAAAAGAAGGTGTATATCAAATAATGATAGAACCATCAGAGGCTTGTAATCCATCGTGGACAAAGGCAGAAAAAGTAGCAAGAACAGCTTATTGCCCTTCTGTAATTTTAATTCTCGAAGGATACATGACATATAAATAGATAAAAAGTAGCTTAAGTTTAGGAGGTGAGAAGAGTTGGAAAATACGGAAGTGTTAGAAAGAGTGATAAAAGTAGAACAGAGTGATAAATCTGCACATCACAGACTAGATGAACATGAACAACAAATCAATGAACTGAAGAAAACATATTCAATAATGGAAAAAATGGCTTATAGGATGGAAAATGTTGAAAAAAATGTAGAAGGAATAAAAGAAAAACTTGACAAACATGACAAAGCCATATCTGAAGAAGCAAACAAAGATGATAAAGAAAAAAGCAAAAAATGGGACAAAGTAATAGATTATTTGTTCTATTTTATTTTGGCTGCTTTATTGGCTTATATAGCCAATAAAATAGGAATAAATTAAAGGAGGAATTTTTATGGAAAAAATAAAAAAAATAGCAAAATATGCGACAAACATATTAGCAATAGTGAGTGCATTAGTAGCAGGAATTAATGCAGTAGAAGGAATAACAATACCTTACGCAATACAAATAGTACAAATTATAGCAGTTGTACAAGGAGTAATAGGTACATACTTATTAGGACAAAAAGCCATAGCTGAAAAGGAGGAAAAATAGTATGAATATAATTGAAAGGACTTACTCGTTGAATGGAGGATTAAGTAATAGAAATACAACTAATAGAATTATATTACATCATGCTGCAGTGTCAAATTGCTCAGCAGATGATGTAGATAGATGGCATAAAAACAAAGGCTGGACATGCATTGGATATCATTTTTTTGTAAGAAAAGATGGCTCTATATACAGAGGAAGAAGAGAAGAGGCTGTTGGAGCACATGCTTATGGATCTAATACAGATAGTATTGGAATTTGTGCTGAAGGCAACTTTGAAAATGAAACAATGGGAGATGTACAAAAACAAGCGTTAAAAGAATTAGTTGCATACTTAAAAAATAAATATGGTATTACTAAAGTTCAAAGGCATAGAGACGTAAATGCAACAGCTTGTCCTGGAAAGAACTATCCTTTTGAAGAAATTGCAAATGCTACTGTTAAATCTACTGAAAACAAACCTATTGAAAATAAAACAGAAGGTTATTTAGTTAAAGTGACAGCAAATGCTTTAAATATAAGAGCAGGAGCAGGTACTAATTATAATATAGTAGGTTGTATTAGAGATAAAGGAACATATACTATAATAGAAACACAAGGGAACTGGGGAAAATTAAAATCTGGTGCTGGATGGATTTGTTTAGACTATACTAATAAAGAAAATAGTGAAGTACAAAATTCTTCAAGATATGTTTTAGGAAAGTATGTAGTAAATACTAAATCAGGATTAAATGTTAGAAGCGGAGCTGGTACCAATTATAAAATTGTAAAAACATATATTAATGGAACAAGATTTGATACGTATGAAATAAAAAATAATTGGGCAAAGACTCCAAGTGGATGGGTGTGTTTAGATTATTGCAAATTAGTTTCAAAATATTAAAAACACCCGAAAATCAAGGCATATAAGTATATTCCTAAAAAATAAAAAAGGCTTAAAAGCGGTTTTGAAAGGTCGATTTTTGGCTTGATTTCAAAGAACTTCCTTCCAAAATTCGACATTTCGTGTCGAATGATTTTTCTTGACAAAATGTAATAAAATGGTATAATATTAACTTGCAAATAAAAATGTTTGATATTATGTAAATTTTGTGTTATAATATAAGGAGAAAAATATGGAAGAAAGAAATGTTTATTATACAAATAGTATTGAAATTGAAACAACAGCTTTTGACGTAAAATTAAAAATTAATTATAATACTTCAGAAGAAGGAAAGATACAAAGTAAAAGATTATGCGAGATTACTATGAGTCCTCAACATGCAAAGGCTTTTTCAAACATTTTGAAAAATGTTATGAATGATTATGAAGAAAATTTTGGAAAAATAAATTTAGAGGGTATAAAAGATGGACAAAACGAGTAATATTGTATTTGAAACAACAGATATTTTTAACAAAACCATTTTTTTGTATGGGGAAGACTTAAAACATATAGAAGATAATCATCCTGAACTTAAAGGCGAAACAGAGGCGATAAGAAAAACGATTAATGCACCAGAAGTTGTTTATGAAAGTAAAAACATTCCTAATAGAAGTATATTTTTCAAAAAAGGTGTGCATTCTAAGTTTAGTAACCTATATACTAAAACTGTCGTAGAATATACAGATGATAAAATTGGAAATGTAACGACAGCTTTTGTATGCAGAGATATACAAGGTGTTAATGGGGAGGGATTACAATATGTCGACATTAACAATAAACTATGATAAGAAAAATGATATCTTGTATGTAAGTATTGGAGAGCCAATTGCTTCTATTAGTGAAGAAATATCTGATGGCGTATATTTAAGAAGGAGCATTGAAACAGATGAGATATCTGGGGTAACTATTTTAGATTACAAATATAAAATAGATAATAAAATAAATATTGATTTACCTAAAGAAATTGACTTATCTTTGGTTAAAATTTAGAAGACTAGTAAATCTAGTCTTTTATTTTTTTCAAAACACAATTCGACACATTTTTCAAAAGTGATATGCTATAATAATTAAGTATTTAGAAATAAATACGGGGGGCTGTAGGAAAACAGCAGAGACTAGCCGAGAGAGGCTAGTCTCTTTTCATTTTAACATTAACGAGCAAATCTATTATTTGAGATATTTCTAAAACTTCTTTAGAATGTATTCCAAACTTTTCAATTCTAATATTCATTTCTTCTCTTAAATCTTCTATATCAGCATCATAATAAAACAAATCTTTTATTGTTACATTTAAAGCTTCTGCTATCTTATCTAAAATAAATAGTGTAGGATTAAAAGATTTATTATTTTCTAAATTTCTTAAATAAGTTCTTGACACACCAGTTAAGCTACTAAGCTCATATAAACTAATATTTCTACTCTTTCTTAAAGGTTTTATTGCGAAAACATACATATAATTACTCCTGTGGTTATTATATCTATATTCTAATATTTTTATTCAGAAAAGGAAATATGGAACTCCCAGTTCCATATTGAAATCTTGAAACCGTTGAAAACACTCATTTCTTATTTTGTCGAATTTCTCAAAATCCTTGTGAGAGTAATATTTTGTCGAACGATTTTTCTTGACTTTGTCGAAAAATGTAAATATAATTTAACTAGATTAAGAAACGCGTTTCTCTGATAAGGAGAAAAATAAAATGGAAAAATTAATTGTAGAAGAAAACGGATTCATAAGAGAAAAAGATTATCAAAAAATAAAGGAAATATTAAATAAAAAGAGTGATTATTTAAGCAAGCATGAATTTGAGTATTTTAATGCAATTTTTAATGCAACGCCATAAATATTCTTTAATAAGTAAAAATAAGAGTGATTAAAGAAGCTTGATTTCAAGCCTGTTTTAAATAATAATAATTACTTAAAAATAAGCAATAATATAGTAAAATAAACTATTATTGCTCTTAGGAACCAGTACTTCGGTGTGGGGGTTCAAGTCCCTTCATCCGCACCAGAAAAAAGACTGACTTTAGTCAACCTTTTTTGTTTTGTTGTAAAAAGGGACTTGAAAAGGAGGTTGCCAAGTTTCGAGCAGGTTAAGGCCTGCCGAAACGCAGGCAAAAACAGTCTAGTAGACTGCTTTTCCGACGCGGCTTGCCAAGTCCCTTCATCCGCACCAACGACGTATCTGTTCGAACTTTTTAGAACAGATGATATGAAATCAGTCAGAAATGGTTGATTTTTTTATTGCGAAAAAAGTCATCCAATCCCAAAAAGAAAGGATGGTGATAGAAATGCAAATAGTCAAAGAAGAATTGCAATTTGATGATAGCTTAAAGAAAAGACTAGAATTTATATGTGAGTTTTCTAAAGTTACTCCTACTTTTATCAATGGCAGTATAAGAAAAATTGATAAAACCAATATATCTTATATTGAACCACATAGAGTAATAGTAAAAGATACAACATTTCTTGTCTTTAATTACTCAAATGATGTTTATGTATCCAATCTCTACAAAAAGATAAAGCTATCAGAGTCAGAAGATTATATAAACAGCATAAAGTTGAAAATATTTGCAAAAAATCATGATTTTTGCTATAATTTAGTTATAAGAAATTTAGGAGGTAGTAAATTGTTATGGATAAAATTGAATTTCGAAGAAGAATATCAAGAGGAGAAGATATTGGAAAACTTTTAGAAAATGCAGATGAATCAATCCTTTCAGATAGAGAATGTATGAGATATGCAATATTAAGGTGGAGAGGAGCTTTTCAATATGCTACTGATGAATTAAAAAATGATAAGGCCTTTGTTATGGAATATTTAAATGCTAATTGTGGCGATTTTCCATTACAATATGCTTCACAAGAAGTTAGAACAGACACAGAACTTCTATTACAGATTGCAAAAATTGATCCAAGAACTTTGGTAGGAGCTGATAGAAGTGTTTTAGATAATAAAGATTTTATTAGAAAAGTAGTCGAATTTTCACCAATTCCTTTTGCATACTCTAAATTAAGTCGTGACAAAGAATTTGTAGAAGAAGTAGTTGAAATTAATGGTTTAACATTGGAGTATGCTAATGATTTTTGGGAAGATAGACAATTAGTTATGAGAGCAGTTAAAAATAATGGAGATGCTATAAATCATATTCCAATTTCTTCTTCTTACTTGCAAGAATATTTAGAGGATGAGGAATTACTAGTTGAAGCTGCTAAAAGTATGATTTCAAAAGAAGGATTTTATGACTTTTATTTTAATTTAAGCCAAGAAATGGAACAAAAACTTGATGAAAACAAGGAATTAAAGCAGCTTGGCGATGAATATTGGAATAAAAGAAGACAAGAATTAAAAGCAAAAGAAAGTGAACTTTCTTCACTAGAAAATGAAGAAAAAACTATTTCTGAAGCAGAAGCTTTAATAGAACAACAAAAAGAAGGTCAAGATATAGGAGAAAATTAGTATGAAAGAAAATACACAAGAAAAGTCATTAGTACAAGTTAATGAAAATAGCATATTTTATAAAATTAAAAGTTTTTTTAGAAATTTATTTCATAAAAAAACAGAAGTTGAAAACAATTTAGTTGCTGAAGAAAATATAAGTAGTAATGTAGCAAGTGAAAATAAAAAATCTGCTTTTATGAAAAGTATTAGGAATATTGAAGATGAAGAAACAAAATTATTAAAACTTCAAAAACAATATCGTAGTGGTGAAATAAAAGAAGAAGATTTAACAGAAGAACAAGTAAATTCACTTTGCTTGTTATATGATAATCAAATCGCTAGATTAAAAAAATCTAATGAAATAAGAAAAAAGAAGATTTTGGATTATAGAAGAAAATTGCAAACGGAAAATTAAATAACAATTTATAGAACAAAAAGTGAAATTCATTTGATTTTTCTATATAATCCGTGTATAATAAATATAGGAAATGACAATCCACAAACGTGGTTTTGTCGAATATATTGTGAAAACTCACATCTACTCGTCAAAGTACAGATGTGAGCTTTTTTTATTTATGTAGTTGCTTATTCTCATTTCCTATGTCAGTTAGTATAACATACATTTTACAATAAAGCAACAGTAAACAAACAAATATTCACAAAATATTTTTGATAAAATTATTTGATTTTTATTTAGTAATCTGTTAATATATTTATAAGCTGATTGATAATTATATCAATCGTCAAGAGAGCTAACAAGTTGTAAATAACTACTTCGTTAGCACCAGAGAAGAGATTAGCATGGCTAATCTCTTTTTGTATACTTAGGAAAGGGACTTGAAAAGGAGGTTGCCGAGCAATAACAAATAATTTTTAGGAGGCATAAAAAAATGGCTAACAACATCATCGCAATGGATTCTCTGAAGGAAGGAGCTGTTTGGGTTCATTCTGGCATGATTACCGTTTTCCCACAGCTCGCTAAAGAGGAAGTTCTCAACGTTTCGGAACTGACACCGAAGTTCAATGGTTGCTATGCAACAAATAACTCAACGGTCTGTTTTGTTTCCGATAATGAGGTCTTTGTTACTCCGAATACTCGAAGCATCATTAGTTCCCTTTGCTCCGCAGGTTTCCGTAAGGAATATTTCTACGTACCGTTTAGCAATGGGGACTATCCCAAGTCTGAACAGTTTAAGTGGAACGCTCTTCGTGAAAACGCTCGTCAGTCTTATAAAGCAGATTTTGTTTCTGACTGTGAAGCCTATTGTGATGAACGTCACATTGGCGCTATCAGTGAAGAAACTCTGGCAAATTGCTTTGAAATGCCTGAAAATGGTGTCAGGGTAAAACGCTTCTATTTTGAGGATACATACTACCCCATCATGAATCAGTACTGTTTGGACTGTCGCTGCGATAACCTTGGACACTTTTGTTGCAACAATGGCCGTGTGGTATTTGTTTATCGCAATGGCAAAACTTATGTTACAAAAGGGTACAAAATTTTGAACGAGTTGCGTGCAGCTGGCTACACTGAATCTGGCTTCTTTGTTCCGTTTTCAAACGGTGAAGAGATTCAGGACTATGCCTTGAGAGTACGCTGGGAGTCTATCACCAAGTAAGTTAGCTTTTCCTTGACAAGCATTGCATGTCTCGGAAACATTGGGGTCAGCTTTAGCTGGCTCCTTTGTTTTTGAAATTTCTCTGCATAATAAGTTTTGGGCATAAAAAATGGAGAAAATTTGAAAATATGTTATAAAGAAAGCCAAAAATGCATGTAAAAACAGTATAAAACATTGTAAAATGAATAATTTTATGCTACTTTATATATGGTGATTATTATGAAATTTACAACACTATGTTATATAGAAAAAAATGATAAATACTTAATGCTATATAGAAATAAAAAAGAAAACGATTTAAATGAAGGAAAATGGATTGGAGTAGGCGGAAAATTTGAAGAAAAGGAATCTCCAGAAGAATGTTTAGTTAGAGAAGTAAAAGAAGAAACTGGTTTAACATTAACAAAATATAAATTAAGATGCCTAGTAACATTTGTATCTGATAAATGGGAAACAGAGCATATGTATGTATTTACAGCAAGTGAATTTGAAGGAAAACTTAAAGAATGCAATGAAGGTACCTTGCAATGGATCGATAAAGATAAAATATTAGAATTACCAACATGGGAAGGTGATAGATTCTTTTTTGAAAAAATGCAAAAACAAGAAGAATTCTTTACGATGAAGGTAGAATATAAAGGAGATAAGTTAGTAAATTGCAAATAGAAAGATTTAATCTTTCTATTTTTTAATATTAATTTAATATTAAAAAAATATAATACAAATATCAACAAGGGAAAGACTAAATTAATATCACCCCAAAGTAGGAAAAGAAAAGGTTATTTCCATCCCCATTTATAATCTTTTCTCCTACAAATTTTTTTAATTATAAAAATGTGATATAATATGCAAGAGAGGTAAGAATATGAAAGTGCTAATTGTAGAAGATGAAAGAACTTTATCAGACACAATAAAACAATGTATATGCAAAAAATTTGATACAGAACAAGCGTATGATGGTTATGAAGCATATATGATGGCAAAAGAAAATATATATGATGCAATAATATTAGATCTTATGTTGCCAGAAATGTCAGGATATGATGTGTTATTAAAACTTAGAGAAAACAAAGTATTAACACCAGTTTTAATATTAACAGCAAAAGACACATTAAATGACAAACTAAAAGGATTTAATTATGGAGCAGATGACTACCTAGTAAAGCCATTTGAAAGAGAGGAATTACTAGCAAGACTAGAAGCAATAATTAGAAGAACAAATGGAGCATATAAGCAAGATGAAATAGAGTTTAAAGATTTAAAACTAAATATAAAAAGTAGGAGAGCATTTATAAAAGATAAAGAAATCACACTACAAGGAAAGCAATTTGATATATTAGAATACCTTATAAACTCAAAAGGAACAATAATAACAAAAGAGCAGATATTTGATAAAATATGGGGATTTGATTCATTTACAACTACAAACGTAGTAGAAGTATATGCAAGTGGATTAAGAAAAACATTAAAACAATATGGGTATGATAAATATATAAAAACCATCCGTGGAGTAGGATATATGATAACAGATTAATATAAATTGGAAATCTTAAAGACATATCCAATAAGGAAGGAGAAATACAGAGTATGAAAAAATTGCTATTAGTAATTGATGCTCAAAAAAGTTTTATAAACGAAATCACAGAGCCATATGTAAAAAAAATACAAGAACTTGTTAATTCAAATAAATATGAAAAAGTTGCTTTTACAAAGTTTATAAATAGTAAAGATAGTATATGGTATAAAAAATTGAAATATAAAGGTTGCATAACAGAAGATAATCAAGCCATAATGATTGACACAAAAAACAATGAAGTTTTTGAAAAAACTATTTACTCCGCGGTAAATAATGAATTAGTGAAATACATAAAAGAAAATGATGTTGAACAGATATATTTGTGTGGATTTGATACAGACGCTTGCGTTTTAAAAACCGCATTAGATTTGTTTGAGAATAATTATGAAGTATATGTACTTAAAGAGTATTGTATGAGTGGTGCGGGACAAAAAATACATAATGATACAATAGAAAACCTGAAAAGATTAATAGGAAAAAAATATGTAATATAATGTAAATATAAGAATAAGCAATTTAACAGCTTTTTAATATTGACAATTAGTGTAAAAATATGGTAAACTACTAATAAGTTTTAGGAGTATACCTAGCAAAAGCGAGCGGTATAGAGTAACAAAAGTTACTTACACAGAAATAAGATTAAAGTCTTATGGAGGAGTCTTAAAGATTTCTACATAAGGCTTTTTTTGTATAGGAGTGATAGTATGAAAGAAGAAAAAACATTAGAAACAGAAAGGTTAATATTAAGACCATTAACAGTAAACGATGCAGAAGAAGCATTTAAAAATTGGACCAGTGATGATGAAGTATCAAAATATGTAAGGTGGTCTACTCACAAAAATGTAGAGGAAACAAAAGAATATATACTTTTAGAAGAAAAAAGACGTAAAACAGAAGGATGTTTTAATTGGGGAATAGTTATAAAGGATAGCAATGAACTAATAGGAGCTATAGGAGCATTTCCAAGTGAAGATGGCAGATATGAAATAGGCTATAATATAGCGAAAAAACATTGGAACAATGGCTATACAACGGAAGCAGTAAAAGAGGTACTTAAATATTTAGCAACTGAAGAGAAAATACATAAATTTAGATGTGCACATGCAGTACTCAATCCTGCATCTGGTGCAGTAATGAGAAAAGCTGGATTTAAATATGTTAAAGATGAAGATTTTGAAAAATTTGACAAAAGCCAAAAATTTGAATGTAAAGTATACTATTTAGATATGGGTGAGAATTATGATTAGAAAAGCAAAATTAGAAGATTCAAATAACATAGCAAAACTTATTATAAAAGGCTGGCAAACAGCATATAAAGGACTTATAAACCAAGAATTTTTAGACAGTATGAAAGAAGATGAAATGAGTAAAGGATGGAAGAAAAGCATTTTTTCCCAGAATGAAAGCAATAATATATATGTATATGAGAAAGAAAATAAAATTTTAGGAGTTATTAGATTTGGAAAAGTAGCTGATCAAAATGATATAAGCCATAATGCAGAAATACATGTTTTGTATGTAGAACCGGAATTTAAAAGAAATGGAATAGGAAGTAAATTATTTGATTATGCAAAGAACTACTTTATAGAACATGATATGAAAAAATTAATTATTTGGTGTTTAAAGGGAAATGAGCCTTCTATAGAATTTTATAAAAAGATGGGTGGAAAAATTGTTTCAGAAAGAGAAGCAAAAGTACACAATATAGAGCTAGAGGAAGTAGGTTTGGAATATAATTTGGAAGATAAAATAAAATTAGTAATACCAACGAAAGAGTACGAAAAGCAAGTAATAGAATATAAAAAAGAGCATTTTGATAATGGAGAAAAAACATTACATGCGTGTTCAAAATGGGATAAAATAGATAGCTATGATGAATGGTTGGAATTATTAAAAAATAATTCTAAAAAGGAAACAGTACAAGATAATTATGCTGTTACAACACAATTCTTTGGAGTAAGAGAAAGAGATAATAAAATTGTTGGAATGATAAATATTAGACATGAATTAGCAAATGATTTCTTAAGAAATTATGGAGGAAATATAGGATATGGAATAAGACCAACAGAAAGAAGAAAAGGATATGCAACGCAAATGCTTGAACAAGCTTTAAAATATTGCAAAGAAGAACTTAACTTAGAAAAAGTAATGCTTGGTTGCTATAAAGAAAATGAAGCATCAAGAAGGACAATTTTAAATGCAGGGGGAGCATTAGAAAGAGAAGTAAAAACAGAAAATGGAAAAATAGCACAGGTGTATTGGATTAAATTGTAATTAAGGAGATACTTATGGAATCATATAAATTATTAAGAGATTTAATAAAATTTAATACTATTCAAGACAAAGAGAACAAGAAAATTATTGAATACCTAGAAAAGTTTCTGCAAAATCTTGGATTCAGAACGGAATACAAAGGAAAATATCTTATATGTAGCATCGGAAAACAATTTAAATTAGGTTTTTTAGGACATACTGATACAGTTGAATACATAGGATGAATGGAAAACAGACCCATTTGAATTAGCAAAGCTAGAAAATAAGCTATATGGTTTAGGCACATGCGATATGAAGGGTGGAATAGCTGCAATGTTAGAAGCCATTTCTAAAGTTAATCTAAATAAATTAAAATATGGGATGAAATTATATTTTACATACGATGAAGAAATTAATTTCAATGGAGTTTATGATATTTTAAAAACAAAAGAAGAATTTCCAGATACAATGATTTTTGGTGAGCCAACTAACAATAAAATATTAAATGGGAGTAAAGGATTATTAGAATATGAGGTTTATTTTAAGGGTATAAAAGCTCATTCAAGCAACCCCGAAAAAGGTAAAAGTGCAATTTTGAATGCAGTAAAATTCTCATATGAATTAGAAGCGTTTTATGAAAAAGAGATTAAGCCTTTGAAAAATAAAAATTATGAAATACCATATACTACAATGAACATAGGATTAATAAGAGGAGGAAGCGCAAGGAATTCTATTCCTGCTAATTGTTATTTAACATTAGATTTTAGAATTACTGATAATGAACATATGAATGAAATTAAAGAAAAAGTTGAAAAACTCTCTGAAAAGTATGAATGTACTGCTAAAATAGTAGAGAGCATAGAATCATTTATAAATGAAACCGATTCTAATGATATAGCAGAAACAGCAAATTTTATAACAGAAGCAAGTTTTTTAAAAGATGTTCATAAAAAAATAATATTAGGACCAGGACCAGTAACTGCACATGAAGTAAATGAATACATTACCGAAGAAAGTTATAAGAAACTAGTAGAACAATACAAAGAAATAATATTAAAAATATGTAGCTAAAAAATGACAACCATTGACAAATCACAATTTTTATGGTATTAATATTAATATATTTTAAAAGCAATGAAGAGGAATAGTATATATTTATGAACTTTTAGAGAAGAGTTGGTTGGTGAAAAACTTTAAGGAACTAAATATAGAACCAGCCTTGGAGCTATGGACTGAAAACAAAAAGTAAGTTTTATCGGAAATCCACCGTTATCATAGGATATAATGTTATAAGACATTATTTGAGTGTAGAAGAAATTCTAAAAATAGGTGGTAACACGGATAAAAATATTCGCCCTAAGTTAATAAATATAACTTAGGGCTTTTGTATTTTATATATAAAGGGTGACTAAAGTCGCTTTGTTATAGGAGGAATAAAAATGAGATTAAGTGAAGACTTTTTTTACACATTAAGAGAAGATGTAAGTGATGAAGATTCAGTAAGTGGAAAACTTTTAGTAAAAAGTGGAATGATTAAAAAAGTAAGTAATGGAGTTTATGCAAAAACACCATTAGGAACTAAAGCATTTCAAAATGTTGAAGAAATAGTTCGTAGAAATATGAATAATGCGGGGGCAGATGAACTAAAAATGCCAATGCTTTTACCAATGGACTTTTTTGAAAAGTCAGGAAGAAAAAATGCATTTGGGCCAAGTATGTTTAGATCAACAGATAGATACAATAGAGAATATGCACTAGGACCTACACATGAAGAGCTTTTTGCATTTATGTCAATGAGCAGAGTTAAATCATATAGAGATTTACCATATACTTTATATCAAATTGGAACAAAATTTAGAGACGAAGTAAGACCAAGATTAGGCTTAATTAGAGTAAGAGAATTTACAATGAAAGATGCATACAGCTTTGATAAAGACTATGAAGGATTAGATGTTTCATATAAGAAGATGTTTGATGCATACCACAAGATATTTACAGAATTAGGATTAAACTATACTGTTGTTAGAGCAGATACAGGAGTTATGGGAGGAATACTTTCAGAAGAATTCCAAGCTATTACAGATGTTGGAGAAGACATACTTGTACTTTGCGAAAATTGTGATTTCTCTTCTAACATAGAGGTAACACCATGTATATGCAATGAAGAATGTAATGAAGAAGAAAAAGAATTAGAAATGGTTGACACTAAAAATTATCATACAATAGATGAAATATGTGATTATTTAAAACTAGATATAAAGAAAACAGTTAAAGCATTACTTATGAGTGTAGATAATGAACTTGTAGTATTCTTTGTAAGAGGAGATAGAGAGCTAAACGAAGTAAAAGCTTTAAAAGTATTAAAAGGAAAAGAAATAGGATTTGCAACAGATGAATTAATTGCAACATCAAATGCAGTACCAGGTTGCACAGGACCAATAGGATTAAACGCAAAAATTGTAGTAGATAATGAAGTTTTAAAAATGAAAAACTTCTGCTGTGGAGCAAACAAAGAAGGATATCATTATATAAATGCAAATATAAAAGACTTTAAGTATGATGTATCAGCTGATATAGTAAATGTAAAAGAAGGAGATACCTGTCCTAACTGTGGTAAAAAATTAGTATTCAAAAAAGGTATAGAAGTTGGAAATACATTCAAATTAGGAACAAAATATTCAGAAAGTTTAGGACTAAACTATTTAGGAGAAGACAATCAAAGTCATCCAGTTGTTATGGGAAGCTATGGAATAGGACTTGAAAGAATCCTTTCTGCAATAGTAGAACAAAATAATGATGAAAAAGGTATAATTTGGCCAATGAATGTAGCTCCATACAAAGTTGCAGTAGTAGTAATAAATCCAAAAGATGAAGAACAACTAAAAGCAGGAAATGAATTATATAACACACTAAATAGCTTGGGAATAGATACATTAATAGATGACAGAAAAGAAAGAGCCGGAGTAAAATTTAATGATATGGATCTAATTGGAATTCCAATGAGAATAACTGTTGGAAAGAAAATTACAGATGGAATGGTAGAATTCAAAATGAGAAATGAAGAAAATTCAGAAGACTGCAAACTAGATTCAGTAATAGAAAAAGTAAATAGCATCTTAAATAAATAATTAAGAATAATGTAGGGGAAGACAGTTCAGTCAGCCCCTACAATTTTTAATATTGATTTAATAAATTATATGATATAATTACAACAAATTAAATTAAAAGAGGTAAAAATGAACGAGCAAAAATTAATAAAAAAACAATTAGCTAAAAATATGCTTTATGCATTTATAGTGTTTGCAATAATACTTATAATTTTTGATGCAATAATATATCATCAAGTATCTACATATATGTATAAATCCATAGACAAAGAATTAATAAGGGCAATGGAATTATATCAAAACAAAAATATAGTGTCAGAGGTTAAAAAAGTCATTACAAAGGAGCTAGATGAAAACATTAAAATTACATATGTAGAAACAAAGGTTAATCCTAGGGTAGTTTGCATAGTAAGGGATTCAAAAGGAGAGATATTAAATAGCGAAACTATAGGAAGATTTTATAATGATTATGTTAAAGATATAGAATTTAATAAAAATAAAACAGACAAAGTCTACTCAATAAAAGTACAAGATAAATACAATTATAGAGGAATAACAGTAAAGGGAACAACTTCAGAAGGAGAAGAAATATATATACAACTACTTGCAAATGTAGATGGAGAAGTTGCAACAATAAATAACATGACAGACACCTTATTAGTTGGAAGTTTAATAATAATTGGAATAGCAATAATTGGGTCATATATATTATCAAAAATGACATTAAAGCCAATAATGGAATCATACAAAAAACAAACAGAATTTGTTCAAAATGCAGCACATGAATTAAGAACGCCACTTACAATAATTCAAGCAAAACAAGAACTACTTTTACAAGAGCCAGAGAGTAAAATAATAGACAAATCAGAAGATATAAATATAATGCTTAAAGAAACAAAAAGACTAACTAAACTTATAAAAGAACTAATGGTACTTGCGATGGCAGATTCAAATGAATTAAAAATGCATAAAGAAAAAATAAACATAGATGATCTAATAAAAGAAATAATTACTCCATACAAAGACTTTGCAGAAATGCAAGAAAAAGAAATAATATTAGATTTAAATTATGGTAAAGAAGCAAACATAGACAGAAATAAAATAAATCAGCTTTTGGTAATAATACTAGATAACGCAATAAAATACACAGCAGAAAAAGATACAATAACAGTAAAAACATACTCAAAAGAAGGAAAATGTGTAATAGAAGTAGCAGATACAGGAATAGGAATAAGTAAAGAAGCGGCAAAGCATGTATTTGATAGATTCTATAGAGAAGACAAAGCACGTTCAAGAGAAAAAGGAGGAACAGGACTAGGACTATCAATAGCACATACAATTGTAAAACTACATGGAGGAAATATAAAAATAACAAGCAATGAACCAAAAGGAGCAAAAGTAATAATAAAAATTTAGAAAAACTGGGGAAAAAGGGGTCAGACCCCTTTTTCCCCAGTTTGTTAAATTAAACTAGTCAGAAAGTTTGCTATAAAAAGCAATTGACCAAAGACCTGCAATTCCTACAATTATATATATTATTCTAGTTAATACAGATAAACTTCCAAAAATTGCGTCAACTAAATTGAATTTAAACAATCCAACAAGAAGCCAGTTAATAGCGCCAATTATAACAAGTGTAAGAGCAATACCATTTAAAGCTTTCATTGTAAAACCTCCTCTTTTTTATCTATTTTGCTCTAAAAAAACATATTTATTCTTATTATTTCAAAAACATTGATTTTTAAGCATTTTTAAAATATAATTTTAAAAAGATAGGAGAAAATAAAATGATAAAAAAGAATGAAGAATATATTGTAGATATAATAGATAATGGTTTTCAAGGAGAAGGAATTGCTAAAATAGAAGGAATTACAGTATTTATTGATCAAGCAATAAAAGGAGAAAAAATAAAAATAAAAATTTTGAAAGTTCAAAAAAATTTTGCATATGGAAAGATTATTGAATTTATTGAAAAGTCAAATACAAGAGTAGAACCAGATTGTAGCACTTACAATAAATGTGGCGGATGTAATTTAAGACATATAGAATATAGCAAAACACTAAAAATAAAAAAAGCAATTGTTCAAAATTGTATGAATAAAGCTTTAAAAAGAGAAATAGAAATAAACGATGTTATAGGAATGGAAAATCCGCTTCATTATAGAAACAAACTTCAATATCCATTAGGATTAGATGAACAAAACAATCCAGTGATGGGTGTGTTTTCTGCAAGAACACATAATATTATTCCAACAGAAAAATGTTTTATTCAAAATGAAAAATGCCAAGAAATAGCAAAAGATATATTTGAATTTATAAAGCAAAACAATGTATCTGTATATGACGAAAAAACGTTAAAAGGAACCATAAGACATATAGTAATAAGAATTGGAATAAAAACAAATGAGATTTTAGTTACATTAGTAGTAAATGACGACAAATTAAAAGATAAAGAATTAGTTCAATACATAACCAAAAAACATCCAGAAATAAAGTCAATAGTTAAAAACTTTAATACAAAAAATACAAATGTAATATTAGGAGACAAAACAGAAGTAATATATGGTACAGGATATATTTATGATATTTTAGGGGAATATAAATTTAAAATTTCTCCATTATCATTTTACCAAGTAAACCCTGTTCAAACAGAAATATTGTATAATACAGCAATGCAATTTGCTGGAGTAAATGACATTGCTAACAAAAACAATATTGCACTAGATTTATATTGTGGAATAGGAACAATAGGAATTTTTGCTGCAAAATATTTTAAAAAGATATATGGAATTGAAATTATAGAAGAAGCAATAAAAGATGCAAAAGAAAATGCAAAAATAAATAAAATAGAAAATGCTGAATTTTATGCAGGTGATGTAGAGGAAGTTTTACCTAAAATAATTGAAAAGGAAAATATAAAACCAAATGTAGTATTTGTGGACCCACCAAGAAAAGGATTAGATAATAAAACGATAGGAGCTTTAAAAGAGTTAAAACCAGAAAAGATAGTATATATAAGTTGCAATCCAGCAACACTTGCAAGAGATTTAGCTTTATTAGATGAGAGCTATGAGATAAAAGAAGTACAGCCAGTCGATATGTTTCCGTTTAGTAAGCATGTTGAAAATGTGACAGTATTAAAAATAAAGTAAAATGGAAGAAGGAAACAACAATGAACAACAACCCAATAGGAGTATTTGACTCGGGAATAGGTGGATTATCAGTTCTAAATCAAATTATTAAATTATTACCAAATGAAAAATATATATATTATGCTGATACAGATAATGTACCTTATGGATTAAAAACTAAAGAACAAATATTAGAATATGTAGAAAATGCAATAGACTTTTTAAATTCAAAAAAAGTTAAGGCAATGGTTGTAGCATGCAATACAGCTACAAGCGTGGCAATTAAAGATGTAAGACACGATTATAACATTCCAATAATAGGAATAGAACCAGCTATAAAGCCAGCAATAGAAAATAGAAAAAACAAAAAAGTTTTATTAATGGCAACGCCTGTTACAGTAAAAGGAAAAAAAATTAAAGACTTAATACAAAAACTAGAAGCAAATGATATTGTAGAATTAATTGCAATGCCTAAACTTGTTGAATTTGCAGAAAGAGGTGAATTCAATACTGAAAGAGTTAAAAAATATATAAGAGAGAGCTTAGAAAGATTTAACCTAGAAGAATATTCATATTTAGTGCTAGGATGTACGCATTTTCCATATTTTAAAACAACATTAAAAGAAATACTCCCAGATAGTATATGTATAATTGATGGAAGTATAGGCGTAGCAGAAAGACTAAAAGAAGTTCTAGAAGGAAATAAAATACTTGGAAGTAATAAGTTAGAAATTACATTTTATTATTCTGGAAGAAAAGTTGAAGAAGAATTAGAAATATCAAAATTAAAAAACTTGATGGATAAAATACAATAATACTAACAAAAAAATTTTACAATCATTAAATAAAATATGCAGAACTTGCTGTTTTACTTAGAGCATGATATAATATAAACCTAATTTACCTAGATACAGGGTATAATATGTATCATTTTAGGAGAAAATTATGGCTACAATGTTGGTAGAAACTCTCACACGGAAAATTACGAGTGATGCTAGAGCTATAAGAAGAAAACTGAAGAAGGGAAAAACAGTTCCATACACTGTGGAACTGCATTGGGAACCAGGAGAAGTCTTAATCACACTTTTGATGGATGACGCTCAAGTTAAAACAGCAGTAGATGAGGCTTTAACACAAGCGTTATCTCCCACAAAAGGCTTTAAAGCCACTAACGTTGGCTATGGAGATAATCTGATTTGGTTTACCATAGAACTTTCACCATAATTTTTAAAAGACCGGTAAGAAGATAATTCTTGCCGGTATTTTTTTAATAAAACTACCAATATCAGTTTAAATTTTGTTGAAAACAGTAATTTTTTATGATATAAACAAAATAATGTAAAACACAAAAGTAAAGGAGAAAATAAATGACAGAAAATAATAAATATTTAGTAATATCAGATATACATGGATCAAATTATTATGCTAATAAAATAAGCGAAATATGCAAAAGAGAAAATCCAGATAAAATAATTCTTTTAGGAGATTTATATTATCATGGACCACGAAATCCATTACCAAAAGAATATAATCCAATGAAAGTAGCAGAACTTTTAAACAGCTTAAAAGAAAAAATACTATGTGTAAAAGGAAATTGTGATGCAGAAGTTGATGAAATGATTTCAGAGTTTGAATTTAAAGATAATATCGAATTAAATATAAACGAAAAGAAATTTTTCTTTACACATGGACAAAAATATAATATGGAAAATATTCCAAAAGGAATTAATGTTCTAATATATGGGCATTTTCATACAGGGTTTATAAAAGAAAAAGATGGAGTTATATGTGTAAATAGTGGTTCTATTTCGTTGCCAAAAAACAATACAAAAAACAGTTATTTAATTATAGAAAATAATAAAATAGTATTGAAAGATGTTGAAGGAAATATTATTAGTAAAAAAGATATATAAGAAATACAGTAATATAAGGAGAAAAAATGAAAGAAGAAAAATTAAGTAAAAGTGCAATAGGAATAATGGGATCTTTATTAATAAATAATGTTTTATATATGTTTGTAAACACATTTATGGTGGCATATTTTATTACACTTACAAATTATGATTATAAACAAATATCAATATACTATGCATTATCATTTATAGCAATATTATTAACCTTTCTAACTTTTGGAAGAATAATAAAAAATAAAAATCAGGTTTGGGTATTTAGAAGTGGAATAATTGCATATTGCCTATATATATTAATGCTTGCTTTCTTGAAAGAAAAAATAGTTACATATTTTGCGCCATTAGGATTTTTTTATGGAATTGTGCAAGGACTAATATGGGTGGCGGCACATACACTTGTAAACGAACATACGCAAAACAATACAAACAAGTTCATTTCGTTTAAATCAATTATTAGTAAAATATTAAAAATATTTTTCCCTATAGTGTTTGGAGTATCAATAGAATTAACATCATTTTCATATGTTTCAAAAATAGTAATTTTGCTTTCTATTACACAATTTATATTTTCACTATTTATAGAAGACAAAGCAAAAACATATAATAAAAAATACAACTTAAAAGAATATATAAATTTGGTAAAAAATAATGATAAATTTAAAACAGTATATAAGCTATGCATATGTGATGGAATTGTAAATTATTTATTAGAAACATTAATTGTAATACTAACAGTTATGACATTTAAAACAACTATAAGTCTAGGAGTAATTACAACAATCACGGCAATATGCTCAATTTTATCTGTATACATATTCCAATACAAACTAAAAAGTAATTGGAAGATATTAAAAATCTGCAATATAATGATGGTTTCTAGCGTGCTTTTGCTACTAACAAATATTAGCAAGCCAACAATAATTATATACAATGTATGTACGGCAATATTTTTAGTAATATTAAGCAATACAGGTGACACAAAAAGATATGAGATAGTAAGCGAAAATGAAATTGTTGTTAAAGATTATATAGTAGAACATCAAGTAGTATGTGAAGTAATACTAAATATGACAAGAATAATTGCTTATATTCTATTGTTTATTATAAGTTTATTTAACAATATAATATTATTTAAAATTCTATTACTGCTAGTAACAATAGTAATATTAATATACTCAAAATTATTGATAAAATTGAAAAAATAGGAGGGAAAAATGTTAAAAGCATGTAGTATGTCAAAAAGCATAGACAGACAAGCTGTTAAAATCCTAAAAGAAAACGGTATAAGTATAGATGCATGGAATGGAGAAATGTATCCAAATAAAGAAGAACTAAAACAACTGTTAAAAAAATATGATATTTTAATTGTAGGAGTAGAGGAGAAGATAACAAAAGATTTGATTACAGATGTTAGAACTCCAAAAATTATAGCTTCTATGTCAATAGGGTTAGATCATATAGATAAAGAATGTTTTGAGTCTAAATTTATTGATATAGTTAATTGTCCCAATGCTAATGTTACATCAGTTGCGGAACATATTTTAGCATTAATACTAGATTCAAGTAAGAGAATACAAGAAGTCAATAGAAAGCCAAATAGAAAACAATTAATTAGTAAGCCTACAGATATAAACGGAAAAACAATAGGTTTAATAGGAGCAGGGAAGATATCTCAAAGAATGATAGATATAGCAAGAGTATTTAACATGAATATTTTGTGCTATACAGCACATCCCGAAAAACATAGAGATCTAATTGAAAAAGAAGTTGAATTTGTTGATTTAGATACATTATTACAAAAATCGGATATTGTAAATGTGAGTGTACCATTAACAAAAGATACTAATAACTTAATATCAAGAGATAAAACAGAACTTTTAAAGAAAAATGCTATATTTATAAACACTTCTAGAGCAGGAATTACTGATATAGAAGCTTTAGTTGATTTTGCCGATAGGAATCCCAATTTTTATCTAGGATTAGACATAGATACAGGTGAATATGTGGATTTATTATCTAAAAAAAGAAACAATGTTATTGTTACACCACATATAGCAGGATGTACAGAGGAAGCTGTAAAAAGACAATACGTAGAGTGTGCTAAAAACATAGTTAATGTTTTGAGAAAAAGAAAAGAAGAAAAAGATTTGGAAGAAAGATAGGAGCATTAAATGGAACAAACTAATGTCTGGAAAATTTTTTTAATGTCAGATCTAGCCGGAAAAGTTATAAGTGTATTTAAAGACGTGTTTTTAGGAATATATTTTTTAAAGATAACGCAAGGAAACATAGCTAATGTATCAGAATACTACATTACATTCTTTTTAGTATATTTGGTATGCCTGTTACTTGTTAATAAATTGCAGAAACTCAATTTAGTTTCAATGTTTAGAATAGGGATATTTTTAAATTTAATTCAATGCATAGTTTTGCTTGTGATGGGAGAAAGAATTTCAAACTATATTATTCCATTTGCGATATTTGCAAGTATAGGAAATGCATTTTATTATTACCCTGAACAAATATTAATAAAAAGAGTTAATAAAGATGAAAATTTTAGAAAATATATCACTAGAGATCAAATATTAAAATATACAATAAATATCGTACTCCCTATAGTATTGGGCTATTGTATTAGTAAAAGTTCATATCAATTAGCTTTTATTATATTAATAATACTAATTTCTATAAGTCTAATCTCTTCAATGTTCATAAAGGAAATTCAACTGGAACATGGAAAAATAAATATAAAGAAATTCTTAAAGAATATTAATGAAAGTCAAAATAAAAAAATGATGAGATTAATGAGTTGGAGAACAATATTTAGAGGATTGAGTTCTTTTGGAGTATTATCAACATTAATCTCAATTATAACTTTTTTAGTTGTGACAACAGAATTATCACTAGGAAGCATTAGCAGTTTTATAACTATTATTTCTATTATAGTAGTATATTCAACTAACAAATTTGTTAGAAAAGAAAAATTGTCTAAATTGTTTATACCAATGTCTATTTTTCAAAGCATTGTAGTTATAGTACTTACATTTAGTATGATGTATTTTAATATAAACAATGAAATCAGGATTGGAACACTTACAGTAAGCATAGGCTTTTTGCTTATATTATTATATAATATAGTCAACGGAGTAAGTAATCCAATATTTGAAACATCAAACTCAATTATATATTATGAGTGTATGTGTAAGCAAAATATTAAAACAGAAGACGAACCAAATTATGTATTTTGGTTTGAAATTATGATAAATATATCAAGAAGTTTTGGATATTTAATTTTAATATTTGTTTCAAAAATTGGATTTGATTTAAATATAATTTCAATTTTAATAGTAGGGTTTACCTTAACGTATATAGCCTTTGCTTATACATTGAATACTATATGTAAAAGATATTTGTACAATGCAAAATAATTACTATATAAATATAGTAATTATGCAATAATAAAAAGAAATAATGATATGTAATATAGGAGTGATTCATAAAGATGAAATTGGGAATTGATATAGATAATGTTATTTCAAATTTTGACGAAGAATTATTAAAAGCATTTTTAATACATAACGACGAGTTGGGATACAATGGAGAATATAACAAAGATGCAGAATATATAACTAGAGGAATGTTTAATTGGGGAGAGGACAAAGTAAAAAAATTCTATGTTGATAATATAGAAAAAATTGCTAGAAATCTAAAAGTTAAAGAAAAAGCAAAAGAGTACATAGATAAACTAAAAGAAGATGGACATATTATCTGCATTATTACTGGAAGAGACAATGGAGAATATTCTGATCCATATAATATGACTAAAGAATGGTTAGATAATAATTCTATTCATTATGACAAACTTATTTTAACTAATGCTTATAAAAATGATAAAAGCGGAAAAACAAAAAAATGCAAAGAAAATAACATTGATATTATGATTGACGATTCAGCCAATATATGCCAAGAATGCATTAATAACAATATACCAGCATTACTAATGGACACACACTATAATAAGCAAACAAACATACCTAGAGTGCATGATTGGAAAGAATTATATGAATTCATTAGCAACTATAAAACTAAAAAAATAAATGTAATATTAGATACCGATACTTATAACGAATGTGATGACCAATTTGCACTTTCATATATGATTAAAAGCCAAGATATATTTAATATTGAAGCAATAACAGTTGCACCATATTCTCATAAAGAAAGAAATGAAACTGTTATAAGTGGAAGAGAAAAAAGTTATAACGAAATATTAAAAATATGTAATTGGCTAAACTTTGATACAACAAATAAAGTACTTAAAGGCGCAGAAGATTATATTAGTAATGGCTATAATAAAACCAATGACGCAGTTAATAAAATAATTGAAATAGCATTAAGAAAAGAATAGAAGTAATATGGCTAGGCGGGCATAGTTTATTACAAGACAATAACCAGGAGTTTAACTTTAAGCAAGATGTAAATGCAGTAAAAATTGTATTTGGGTCAAAAGTAAAACTAACAGTAATCCCATGTAAAAATGTTGCATCTAATTTAAGAACTTCAATATATGAATTAAACCATTATTTAAAAGATAAAAGCAAATTATGCAATTATTTAATAGATAGATTTTATAATGATGGATATCATGGAAGACAAGAAAGAAGAGTTATTTGGGATATTTCGGTTATAGCATATATGATAAACAAAAGTTGGTTTACTACCCAAAATATAAGTTGCCCTAATATAAAAGACGATACATCTTATGAATTTACTACGAATGAGCGCAAAATAACAATGGTAAACTATATAAATGTTAATAAAGTATATGAAGATTTATTTAGAAAATTAGGAGAATAAGATATGAAAATATATTTAGTAAGACATGGACAAGTTCCACATAATGCAACTAAACAATATAATGTTGGAGATGAAGACTTAACAGAGGCTGGGGTAGAGCAAGCTAAAGAATTAAGAGAAAAAATAAAAAATATCAAATTTGATAAAGTTTTTTCATCACCTTTAACAAGAGCGAAACATACTGCAGAAATCATTGTTGCCAACAAATATAACATTATATTTGACAATAGAATTGAAGAAAGAAGTTGCGGAGATTTAAGCGGAAAACTACTTACTGAAACAAACAGAGAAGAATATTGGAACTATTATACTACTATTCAACAAGGAACAAGTGAAAATATTCAAGATTTCTTTAAAAGAATTTATAATTTTTTAGATGAACTAAAAACTAAAGATTATAAAAATGTTCTAGTAGTTGCACATAGCGGAGTTTCAAAAGCATTTAATGGATACTTTGAAGGAATACAAGATGGTAAATTCTTAAATAGTGGATTAAAGAATTGTGAAATTAAAGAATATGAATTGCATTTATAACATATTGTAGTCCCATTTCAAACAACTTGTTATTTTTTAAAGAAAGAATGTTAGTTAAAAATAAGATTAAAAGGAGAAAAAGATGAAAGTTTTAATATTAAGTTTTAGTTCTAATAAAGTAAATGAATACAGTTATGTGCCAAATAAAATTGGATTAACGTTTTCTTGTGTAGAAGAATGTGAAAAATATTTAAAAGATAATGAAAATATTGCAGAACATATATGTATAAACCATAAAAATATACAAAGATGTTTAGCTTGTGGAAAAAGAGGATGGGGAATATGTTTAGAAGAACATAGGTGTGTATTGAAAGACGATTTTAATGATATATATAAATATATGGAAAACTTTGATGCATACATATTTATTACGCCTGTCTACTTTCATGAAATGAGCGAGTCAGCTAAAACGTTTTTTGATAGACTAAAAAGGTGTGATGCATTTTTTGAAAACTCAAAAATTAAAAATAAAAAGATAGTATGCATAGCTTGTGCAGGTGGAAGCGGAAGAGGAACTGAAGAAACTTTAAAGTCATTTGATATATTGAACCATTTTTTAAAAACAAATATGTATGCTAGGATACCAATAACAAAAGAAAACTTTGAACAGCAAAAAAAATTAATAAAAGAAACTATGAAATTTTGTTAAATACAAGTGTACTTTTATGAATATAGCATGAAATTTGAAATTTATGAATACTTATAGTATAATATTAATAATGATCCTGTTGAGTTTAAATTTGATAATTAACAGATTTATTCAGCAAAACCAAAACTTATTGAAAATAAACTTTAGGAGGAATAATTATATGTCGGACATCGTTTACACAATTATAGGGTCGATAACACTTATTGTGGCAATTGCTTATCTTGTTTTGGTATGCGCATTACCATAAAAAAGAAAGAGTTTGACACAGCAAAAAATTTTAAATGCCTGTTTGCATTTTGTGCAGTTCTATGTGTTCTGTATTTTATGCGAACTGTTGGAGGAATTCTTTTGGCACAGCCCATTTTTTACAGTTCCAGTAATGCCATTTGTACAGTATTGTATGGCTTTGGCACGGTGATATACTTGAAAATACTCAAGGAAGAATTCAAAAAAGATGAGAAAGCAGAAAAAGATAATAGCGAAAAAGGCAAGTAATTATAAAAATTGCAACAGGGGAAATCAATAAGTTAGGTTTTGGAGGAAGATGAGCAATTTTGTTCGCCTTCCTTTTTTATTATATAAAATATATAATGTAAAAGGTACTTTAAATTTTTGTATCACTATGTTAGAATGTTTGTAAAAAGTAGAAATATATTTATAAAACAAAGAAAAGCTTCATTTTAATAAAGAGAGGATTATAACGTAATAATGAACGAAGTAGAATATAACAAAAAGGTAGAATTAAGTAATAAAATATACCCAATATTTTCAGGAATTTCTGGTGATTTATTGTTTTGGATTGCTATTAACACAATATTCCTAACTGTAGTTAAAGGTTTTAATGCTGCACAAATCAGTTCACTTAGTGCAATTGGAAATTTAATAACAATATTAATATATCCAATTGCTTTTAAAATAATTAAGAAAATTGGAAACATTAAATCAATAAAATTAGGAACTGTATTATTACTGTGTTCTGCTATATTAATTACATTTGCCAATAAATATCTTATTATATTACTTGGCCATATTTTATATGATTCAGCTTTCCTTTTTAAAAATATGGATAATGTAATATTAAGAAAAAATCTAAAGTATGCAAATAAAGAAAGAGATTATATTAAAATACAAAACAAATCTAGTTTTATATATTCTCTTATAACTATGTTAATAGCTTTTACGGCGGGATTTTTATTTAATATTAACAATTATTTGCCGATGATATTATGTATATCTTTTTGCGTTTTAAGTGTAATTTTATCTAATTTTTTATACGAATACAAAAACAATGAAAATGATGAGCTTAAAGAAAAACAAAAATTGTCAATAACTAAACTAATTTTCTTAATACTATTATTATATGCAAGCCTTTATGCAACAATTGATTTAGGCCAATCAAATAGCAAACTATTTATACAATACAAATTATCATCTTTTTTAGAAATTAGTAAAGTATCTATATATTTGTCAATTATAATTGCAATTTCAAGAATGGTAAGAGTAATAAGTGATTACTTTTTTACCAAACACTTTAAAGGAAAAAACAAACAAGTGTTATATGTAATTGGATATACATTAATAGGAGCCTTTATTTCTATTATATTTGGAAGTATGTTAAAGTTAAAAATAATTGGAATAGTTCTAATGGCACTTGGATTTTTTGTATTTCTTGGTATACGTGACTTGTTCGCAAATTACATAAAAACATTGTTATTAAATAGTTGTAGTGAAAAATATCATGAGCAAGCTATAACTTATTTAACATTATCAAGAAAAGCTGGTAAATTCTTAATTGGAGGAGCTATTACATTAATTCTATTAAAATTTGAGATTATATATGTAATAATATTTTTGCTTATTATTTCAATTTTAAATATTCTAATAATTAAAAAAATATGCGACCTGCTAAAAAAATAAGGAGGAACAATAAATGAAAGCAGAAAGATTAAAACTAGGAGATACAATAGGTATAATTGCACCATCAAGCCCAATAACAGAAAAATACAAAAAATATTTAAATAATAGCATTAAGATATTTCAAGATATGGGTTTTAAGATTAAATTATCAAAGAATATATATAAAAATACATGGGGATATTCTGCAACTCCAGAAGAAAAAGCCTCTGATATAAATGATATGTTTTCAGATAAAGAGGTAAAAGCAATAATTTCAGCTATAGGTGGAGATAATAGTTTTAATTGCCTAGGCTTAATTGACTATGAAAATATAAAGAAAAATCCTAAAATAATATGTGGATATAGTGACGCTACTAATTATCTAGAAGCAATATATGCAAAAACAGGATTAATTACTTATCATCAATTAGAAATGATAGATTTAGGTAGAAGTAACAAAAAAGATTTTGAACTTAATCAATTTAGAAAAACATTAATAGACGGTATTTTAGGGGAGATAGACAAAAACAGCAAATATAAAGTATTACAAAAGGGATGTGCTGAAGGAATTATAGTTGGTGGCAATGTTCCAAGTATAGTTACTTTATTAAACACGGAATATCTTCCAGATTTAACAGATAAAATTCTATTTTTAGAAGTTTATGCAACATCAACAGATTTTGATTTAGCAGATAGATATATAGGATTATTAAAGTATCATGGAGTTTTTGATAAAATTAAAGGTTTATGGATTGGGCATTATAATGGGGATACAGAGAATACAAAAATTGAAGATGTATTTATGAGGCACCTAAAAGGATACAATTTTCCAATATTAAAATGCGATGATTTTGGACATGACTGTGAAAAAGTAGTAATTCCAATAGGAGCAAGAGTGAAATTTGATGCAAATAATTGTAACGTAATAATTCTAGAAGAAAATTATAGCAAAAAAGATATATTTTTCACAATTAAAAATTCATTTAAAATTCATAAATAAATAATAAAGTAATATAATAAATATAAAAGGGAAAACTATGAAAAAAATTAATATTAAGCAAAAATATAAAATAATAGAAAAACTTTCTACAAATATGAAAAAAGACCATGTAAGTGAGTGCTCTGCTGAATGTTCTTATTATACAATATTGTCTTTTATACCATTTATAATTTTACTAATAACTTTAATACAATATACAAGTATAGCGCCACAAACATTATTTGATGCCATATCAAAATTAATTCCATCAAGTATGAATGAAATGGTATTAGGAATAGTACAAGAAGTATATTCAAAATCAATAGGTACAATTTCTATTTCAATTATATTTACAATTTGGACAGCTGGAAGAGGATTATTTGCATTAACAAAAGGACTACAATCTGTTTACCATGTAAGCAGCGAAGAAAATGAATCATATATATATCTAAGAATTAAAGCAATTGTAGAAACAATAATATTCATAATTTTAATAGTTGTAGGACTAGTAGCATTGGTGTTTGGAAATAGCTTGAGAACACTTATACAAGAACACTTTGGAGGAATAAAAAACTATAATATATGGTCATCAATATTAACAGAGGTAGGATTTATAGCAGCAACATTTATAGTATTTATATTATTATATAAATTCATACCAAAAGGCAAAGTGACATTTAAAAGTCAAATATATGGAGCTTTATTTGGAGCAATAGCATTAAACATAGTATCATTAGTGTTTTCTAAATATTTATATATTTTTAAGGGATTTTCTATAACATATGGAAGTTTAACAACTTTAATGTTAATTATGATGTGGACATATTCGTGCTTTTATACGGTGTTTTTAGGTGCAGAATTGAATAAATTAATAAACAACAAAAAAGTTCATAAATAGTTCACGATATTGTGATATAAAAGAAAAGCCTGTCAAATAATGACAGGCTTTAAAAGGACTTAGAACAGCGGATAACGAGGTTCATCCATAATTCTAGTAAGAGAATCTCTTAACCCCTCAGGGAATTCACTGATTTCATTGCGGATTTCTTCACTATCCAGTATGGACAATGAATCCTTATATAATTCTTCCGCTGCTTTTTGAATTGTTTCTGTTTCTGATTTATTTTCGGCAAATCTTGCAAAATAATACGATCTGCGAGCAAGCATAAGATTATTCTTCGCATCGAGAATTAAAGAACATACTGATTTATACCTGCGTATTCGCCGGTTGCTAGCAATAAATCTTATTGCAAAGAAGCAAACAAAACTTATTAGAAAGCTAACCAAAAAAACTGTGACAAAATTCATAAAATCCTCCTGTTAAAAATATACTTATTTTGATTCGCTATATCTACGAAAGAATAAAATTAGTATAACACAAATTTACATAAAAGTCAATTTGAGAAAATTTTAAAACCAGATTGAGATTTAAAAAATAATGTGATATAAATAAAATTGAAAAAGAAATAACTAATTAAGAATTAATTTTTTAAAATTAATAATAATATATTTAAGGAGGAACAAAAGATGGAAAGAAAAGTAAAAGTTGTACAAATAGGTACAGGGAAAATGGCAAAATATACAATGAGGTATGTTTTGGAAAAAGGTGGAGAACTAGTAGGTGCAATTGATGTAAACCCAGCAGTTATAGGCAAGGACATAGGAGAAATAATTGGAGGAGAAAATCTAGGAGTAAAAGTAACAGATTTAAAAGATGCAGAAAAAATGCTAAAACAAGTAAAACCAGATATATGTATAGTAGAAACAATGAGCTTATTAAAAGATGTAGAAGAACCACTTATGTTATGTGCAAAACTAGGAATAAATGCTGTTTCAACTTGTGAGGAAGCATTCTATTCTTGGAACTCAAACCCAAATTTAACTAAAAAAATTGATGAATTAGCAAAACAAACTGGATGTACAATAGTAGGAACAGGATATCAAGATATATATTGGGGACAATTAATAACAAGTATTTGTGGATCAACACAAAAAATAACAAAAATAAAAGGAAGTTCAAGTTATAACGTAGAAGATTATGGAATAGCACTTGCAAATGCACATGGTGCAGGACTAACACTAGATGAATTTGACAAACAAGTTGCATCAGTAGATAAAATAAGTGATGAAGAAAGACAAAAAATTATAGAGAGTGGAGAATATTTACCATCATATATGTGGAATACAAATGGATGGCTATGTGATAAATTAGGATTAACAATAAAATCACAAACACAAGTAACAGTTCCAACAACATATAAAGAAGATATCTACTCAGAAACATTAGGTGTAACAGTAAAAGCAGGAGATGCAACAGGAATGAGTGCAATAGTTACAACAGAAACAGAAGAAGGAATAACAATAGAATCAGAATGTATAGGAAAAGTATATTCAAAAGAAGATTTTGATAAAAATGAATGGTCAGTATATGGAGAACCAGATACAACAATAACAGTAGCAAGACCAGCAACAGTAGAATTAACATGTGCAACAGTAGTAAACAGAATACCAGACATAATAAATGCAAGACCAGGATTTGTACCAACAGCAGAAATAGGAGAATTAAACTTTAAAACAAAAGCATTAAATGAATATGTAAAATAAGAAGGGTTGATTTATGGAAAAAAGAATTGAAGAATTAAATGGATTCAAAGATTTGAGAATAGTAGATAACTTTTATCAAACATCAAGTTTTTTTCCAATGCCAACAACAGAAATAGGAACATTAAGTGAATCTGGACAAACAAATATAGGTTCATATTCACTATGTTTCCCATACTATATAGCGGGAAAAGATTATTATGCAATGGTACTTTGTTGTAGAAATAGTTCAAATACAGCAAAAAACATTTTAAGAACAGGAAAGTGTTCTATAAACTTTATAACAGATAAAAGAAAATACTTTAAAGAAGCAGTTAGATTAGGATATCCAGGTGAAACAACAGAAGAAAAAATGAAAGATTGCATATTTACCTTAGTAGATGGAAAAAGAGCGAGAGAAAATCCTGAAGAAGCATATCCAAAAATAATTCAAGAAGCATTTCAAGTATTTGAATGTACTTGGGTAAAAGAACTAGATGGAGCAGAGAATGATACGGTTAAAGACGAATATTTGCCACCATATCATCAGTTTAATGGAATTACAAGTCAATATGGAGCTCACTTTATTCTAAAAATTGATAATATACTAATGAAACCTAAATATTATGATGCAATAATAAATGGAGTTACTGCAACAAGCTTCCCACAAGTACCAGTTGATTATGGATATAGGGACAATAAGAATTTTTGGTATACAAGATTTAAAAGACCAGTATCAGAACCAATTCCAGCAAGTAAAGGAATTAGTTTAGATACAGTAAAATATGCAGCATCAAGAATGGATCCAGAAATAAAATTTACAGATGAAGCTTGTGCCAAATTAGTTAAAGTTCCAAGAGTATTTTTAAGTACAGTTTTAAAGGGATGTGTGGCATGGGCAAAAGAGAATAACGTTAAACTAATTACAGAAAAAGAAATGGAAATTATTCAAGACAAACGCAACAAAGAGAAAAAATAAAAACTCTTTAACTACTCTTTATTAAATTAAAGAGTAGTTTTTTTGTTGAATATGAAAGAAGAAAAGTGTGTCAAAGCCATTTTCCTTGTTGCAAATTTACATAAATTATGATAAACTAATATAGTTGGAAAACAAATACAAATCCGTTTTACATTTTGAGGTCAGCATCATAACAGTAATGAATTCTTTACATTGCTGTGATTGTAAAACAAATTAGTTTTAGGAGGAAACACACAATGAAAATTACCCGAGAAATGGCATTGGAAATTGTACTACGATTAGCAGGTGATCCGGATGGCAGGGTAAGAGCAGATGCATATGCAAATGCCCTTATGCCACAGGATAAACTGTCAAAATTGGTAAGAAATCCGAAAGCAGAAAGAGAAGAAAAAATTGCTGTTGCAAGCAATCCCAATACTCTTCCTGAGGATTTGGACTTCTTAACCAATGACAGTGTTACATGGGGAGTAAAAGAAGCCGTTGCTAAAAATCCATCAACACGGATTGAAACACTGGAAAAACTTGCAAAAGACAAGCATTATAGTGTTAAACAAGCGGTGCTCTGCAATCCAAATGTAACGCCGGAAATTCTTGAAGAACTTTCACATGATCCGAACCTTTGGACCAGAAAAGCTGTACTGGATGCAATAAATAAGAATGCCAAAGAAGCAGAGTGATTTTTATTAAAAAAGGATAGGCTTTTGCCTATCCTTTTTTCTATCTTCGAAAACAAAGGCAACTAAAGTAGTTTTGTTCTGAAATAAACATATTGTAAATTAAAATTTGCTATGATAAAATTATAGCAATTTAAGGGGAAAATAGAATGAAAAGAATAGTAACAATACAAGACATATCATGTGTAGGAAAATGCTCGCTTACTGTGGCACTTCCAATAATATCTGCAATGGGAATAGAAACAGCAGTTATTCCAACGGCAGTACTTTCAACACATACAGCATTTAAAAACTTTACATATAGAGATTTAACTGGAGATTTACCTAAAATAGCAAAACATTGGAAACAAGAAAAATTTAATTTTGATGGTATTTATACAGGATACTTAGGGTCAATAGAACAGATAGATATACTAAAAGAGTTTTTTAAGCAATTTAAAACACCAGATAATTTTATATTTATAGATCCTGTAATGGCAGATAATGGTAAGCTATATGCAGGCTTTGATGCAAACTTTGTTAAAGAAATGAAAAAACTTTGTAAAATGGCAGACATAATAGTACCAAATCTTACAGAAGCAAGCTATATGTTAGAAAAAGAATATAAAGAAATTTATAGTGAACAAGAGATAAAAGATATACTAATAGAATTAAGCAATTTGGGACCTAAATATGTTGTTTTAACAGGAGTAAGTTTCAAAGACAATAAATTAGGAGTAATGTCATACAACAAAGAAACTAATGAATTTTTTACGTATTTTAAAGAAAAAATACCTGCAAAGTATCATGGAACAGGAGATATATTTGCAAGTACATTAGTTGGAGCAATAACCAACAACAATACTTTAGAAGAAGGTTTAAAAATCGCAGTAGATTATGTTTGGGAAACAATTAACGATACATATAAAACAAACAAAAAAGATGCATATGGAGTGAATTTTGAAACCAAGATACCATATCTGATAAATAGAATAAGTAACTACTAAAAAATTAAAATAAAAGGAGCATATTATGAAAATAACATTTTATTCAAATTTTCTTACACATCATCAACTTCCATTTTGCCTAGAAATGTATAAAAAATATGGCGAAGATTTTAAATTTGTATCAATGGAAAAAATTAACCAAGAAAGAATTTCTTTAGGCTACAAAGATATGGATAATGATTACCCATTTGTACTAAAAGCATATGAAAGCAAAGAAAAGTACAATGAAGCTACAAAGCTAGCAGTAGATAGCGACATAGTTATAGCTGGCTCTACACCAACAGATGATTATATAAAAGAAAGACTAAAACAGGATAAAATTACATTTAGATACTATGCTAGAATTTTCTATAATGGAGTACTTAGTATATTTGACTTTGAAAATTCAAAAAAGGTATATGATAGACATCTAAAATATAAAAAGAACAAAAATTTATATTTACTATGTGCAAGTAGCTATGGACCAAACGATTTTAATGAATTAGGAATGTACAAAAACAAGTGCTTTAAATGGGGTTACTTTCCAGAAACAAAAATATACAATTTAGAAGATTTATTAAAACAAAAAGAAAACGAAAAAATAGAAATTATTTGGGTTGGAAGATTCATAAAAGAAAAACATCCAGAATATGTAGTAAAACTAGCTCAAAAGCTAAAAGAAAAAAACTATAATTTTGAAATAAAGATGATAGGAAATGGAGAACTACTTGAAAAAACAAAATCTCAAATAGAGAAATATAATTTAACAAATCAAATAAAATTAGTAGGTGCAGTAAAATCTGATAAAGTGAGATCATATATGGAAAAAGCAAATATATTTATTTGCACAAGTGACAAAAATGAAAGATGGGGAGTAGTTTTAAATGAGGCAATGAATAGTGGATGCGCAGTAATTGCATATAAAGGAATAGGAGGAGTACCATTCTTAATTAAAAATAATGAGAATGGACTAGCATATACAAGTCTAGATGACTTCTACAAAAAAACTATGAAAGTAATGGATGATAAAGCCTTAAGAGAAGAACTATCTAAAAACGCATATAAAACAATAAGTGAAGTTTGGACAGCAAAAGTAGCAGTTCAAAACTTCGAAAAACTAGTAAAATCAATAATTAATGGAAAACCAAATCCTGTAAAAGAAGGACCGGCTAGCACAGCATATCCTGTTAACTAAAACAAATTTAAATAAATTAGTTGATTATAAAATATGCTTTGTGATAAAATGCCATTATAAATACGATGTTTAATTTTTGACGAATAAATTATAATTACAAATTTTATAATATTTGGAGGAAAATATGAAAGAGAAGATTAGAACAAAATTTGAAGAACTATTTGGAAATGAAGGGGACATTAAAGAATACTTTGCACCAGGAAGAGTTAACTTAATAGGAGAACACACAGACTATAACGGTGGACATGTATTTCCATGTGCATTAACAATGGGAACATATGCAGTTGCAAGAAAAAGAAATGACAATAAAATAAGATTATATTCAATGAATTTTGAAAATCTAGGAATATTAGAATCTACAATAGATGACCTAAAATATAACAAAAGTGAGAATTGGATAAACTATCCAAAGTCAATGATTTGGGCAATGAAAGAAGAAGGTTTTAATATAGATAAAGGTTTTGATATTGTATATTTAGGAACAATACCAAATGGAGCAGGACTTTCATCTTCAGCTTCAATAGAAGTGCTAACAGGATTTGTATTAAAAGATTTATTTGATTTAGATGTAGATATGACAAAAATAGCATTACTAGGACAAAAAGCAGAGAATAAATACATTGGTGTAAATTGCGGAATAATGGATCAATTTATAATTGCAAACGGAAAAAAAGACTGTGCAATATTTTTAGACACAGCTAATTTAGAATATGAATATGCACCAGTAAAACTAGAAAATGCAAAAATAGTAATAATGAACACAAACAAAAAAAGAGGATTAGGAGATTCTAAATACAATGAAAGAAGAGCTGAATGTGAAGAAGCTCTAAGAGAGTTGCAACAAAAATTAAACATAAAATCATTAGGAGAACTTACAGAAGAAGAATTTGAGGAGAACAAAGACTTAATAAAAAGCGAAACAAGACAAAAAAGAGCAAAACATGCAGTATATGAAAACCAAAGAACAATTAAAGCTGTAAAAGCATTGAAAGAAAATAAAATAGACCTTTTTGGCGAACTAATGATAGCATCACATAATTCTTTAAGAGATGATTATGAAGTTACAGGGAAAGAATTAGACACACTTGTAGAAGAAAGCTTAAAACAAGATGGAGTAATAGGCGCAAGAATGACAGGAGCAGGTTTTGGAGGATGCGCAGTAAGTATAGTAAAATCAGATAAAGTAGATGACTTTATAAAAAATGTAGGAAAAAGTTATAAAGATAAAATAGGATATGAAGCAGATTTTTATGCTGTAGAAATAGGAGACGGACCTAGAAAAATATAACTTTGGAGGAGCATTACAATGCATACAATTTGTGCAGATTTAGGAAGCACTACTACAAAAATTATAGAAGTAGATGAAAACAATAAAATAATAAACAAAAACATTTACCAAAAAGAAGAACCAAAAAAATTACTAAAAAAATTTATAGAAAATAATAACATAGAGCCACGAAGCATTGAAGCAATAATTATAACAGGAGTAGGCACAATAAAAGAACAGGAATTTTTAAAAATTCCTGTTCTATATATAGATGAATTTAAAGCAATTGGCTTAGGAGGTCTAACAGCTTCAAATAAACAAAATGCTATAATTGCTTCAATTGGGACTGGAACAGCATTTATAAAAGCAAACAATAACGAAATAAAACACTTAGGCGGAAGTCGGAGTTGGTGGAGGCACATTTTATAAACTAGCAGAAAAACTATTTGGAAAAGCTACATTTGAAGAATATTTAGAAAAGTGTAACCAAGGAGATATAAAAAACGTAGATTTGAAAATAGGAGATATTACAACACAAGAAATACCAAATTTACCAAAAGATATTACATCATCAAACTTTGGAAAAATGAATAAAGAGGCAAGCTCTTGCGATATTTTACTAGGAATATCAAATTTAGTTTTTGAAACAGTTGGAGTGATGGCTGCATTCTTATGCAAAAATGATAATGTAAAAGACATTATAATAATTGGAGGTATGGCAAAACACCCATATCTAAAAGAAGTTATAAAAAAACTAGAAAAATTACATGATGTAAACTATATTATTCCAGAAAATCCAGAGTTTATATGTGCACTAGGAGCAATAAAAAACTACTTTTATTTACTAAATAATAAAAAGGAGAAAAAAATTAATGATTGATGAAAACTATAAAAAATCATGTAAAGAAGTGATAGAAATACTTTCTTGTATTCCAAAAGAAGACTATGCAAAAATCCCAAATGAAATTATTAAAGTATTAGAAAATGACAAAGATGAAAATTATAATTTTGAATATGATCCCAGAAAAACATTGGATGAACAGAACGTATCTAAACAAGCTAAAACTATTATTGCAATATTTTTTAGAGATTATTGGTCAAATGACCAGCAAAGAAAAATAATTAAGGAATATGAGAATGCCTGTATTAGAAAAATGGAAGAAGAAAAAAACAAAAAATATAATCCAAATAGAATTTTTTTAAAAGACAACCAAATAAAAGAAAACACTAAAATAAAAGAAAAAGCTTTAGTAAATAATGATAAAACCATCTTAAAAAAAATCTTAAGTAGGATAAAATCCTTTTTTTATAAGAAAGTTAATAATATTAAATAGTTATAAATTTTTTGAAAGCGAAAAGAGGTTAAAAATATGAAAGAAATATTAAAGAAAATGGGTATAAGTGAAAAAACAATTAAGGCAATGGAAGAAATTTTTCCAAATATAAATGATATAACAGAAAAAGAAATATTGGAAAAAATAAAAATACTAAATGATATAGGCTGTGATCATATTCAAATAAAAAATATAATAAGTAGCAATGCAATGTATTTAGATAGAAGTAATACAGACATAGAAAAACTTATAAATAAGTTAAAAGAATTAGGATTTGAGAACCTAGATTTAATATTTGATGGAAATCCATATGTACTAAATTTAGAAGCATTTGAAATAGAAGAATATGTTAAAAGTAGAGAAAAACAAGGAGAATTGTTAGAAGACATAGTAGATGAAATAAGTTCAAAGCTATATTTGCTTAATGAAATATAATAAATAAAAAGGTGAAATAAAGTATGAATAAGTTAAAAGAAATATTTATAGAATTAGGCTATACAAAAGAAGAA
>ERZ773208.451-NODE-451-length-38889-cov-9.447520_pt1 | contig 38889 bp, 35 predicted proteins | sample MGYA00581006_ERZ773208 | MGnify/ENA primary metagenome ERZ773208 (study PRJEB29015, sample SAMEA2737793) | human gut metagenome | biome: human gut; feature: human-associated habitat; material: faeces | place: China | collected 2012 ... | reverse complement strand
AAATTGTTGCTTTTAATGGTTGTTTTACCAGAACCATAAGGGCTCCATTTGAAATTAACTTACGAAATTAATTGTTCGTAAGTTTTTATTTTATATAAATAATATCAAAAAAGAGGAAAATCTATTAAAATAATTTTATCCTCTTTTTTTATTATAAATAATCTGTATTACATTTAATTTCGAAATAACATAACATTTTCAGTGTACATTGCATTATGATTTCTTCAAAAATGAACATTTATGATATAATAATATAAAATAAAAAGTAATGGGTATATTTATATCTTTTGAAATGTTAAAATTATGTTTTCTAATTGAGATAATAATTTGATATTGGGTCATTTAGTTTGTTAAGTTTATTATAAAGTGTTAAACAACGCTATTCATATGATTACAAAAAATACAGAAAGGGAAAAAATTGGGTGGTGATGAAGAATGGATAATTTAATTTCTAAAATAGATTTTTTTAGTGACAAGGCAATATTTGAACCAATTAATGATAGTAATTCTGGTGCAATATTAAGAAAAGTTAAAGATGAAAATAATACTTATTTTTTAAAAATAGTTCAAAACAATAAAATAGATATTGATAAAATAAAAAAAATAATACAAATTTATGAAAAATACGATATAAATACCATTGATCTATTAGATTATGGATGTGTAAATAATAAAGTATATCTAATTTATAATTTTATAGATGGATTTGCGTTAAATACAGTTTATGATAAATATAGTATTGATGATTATAGTAATATGGGGTTTAACGTAGGTACTAGTTATAGAATAATTAATTCAAACTATGTATTTGATGATTATTTTTTAAATAATTACGATTTAAATAATTTAGTAAATCAATTTATATATGCATTTAAAGAATTATATGGTGGAAAACTATCTTACATAAAAGATATAATTAATGAGGAAAGAATGGAAAATATTATTAACAGAATGAAAGAACTAATTTCTTCGTTTGATAATGAAAAAAAGGTTTATATTCATGCTGATATGCATCCTAAAAATATTATGATTGATAATAATCAAAATTTATACATAATTGATATTGAATCATTTTGTATTGATTATTTTGTAATGAATGTAAGATGGTCTATAGCAGCTGCTTTTAGAAATAAAAAAAATAATGAATTTTTTAAAGGTTTTATTAAAGGTTATTATAATAATGATATTCCAATTGATTTTAATAAACAATTAATATTTATTACAATACTTAATTTTATAGAACATACTATTGAGTTTAGTGAAAACAAAGATAAAGAATTTATTGTTGACTATGTTTCTAAAATAAATTCTATATTTAATAGCATAGATTTATTTAGTGACAATAATATTTTGGAAAATACTACAATGTTTGAAAATTAATATAGAATTTAAAAAAATAATAAATCAATAAATTAAGATTAATGCCAATAACTTTTAATAATTAAAATTATTTTTTACTGTATACTTTATATATATTAAAATGTTGATAAAAAATTGAAAATGTTGTAATATTATTGTAGGTGATGTATAGATGTTAAATAATAAGATAATAATAGGTATAGCAATAGTCGTTTTAATAATAGTTTTTATAATTATTGTGCTTATATCTAAAAATAAAAAAAATAAAAATAAAGAACCTGAAGCTAGTATATTAGATGTTGATGAAGTAGGTGTTCCAAATACATCTGAATTACAAGATTTTTCATATGGTTATGAAAAGGAAGAAACAATAGTTATGAATCCAGTAACAGATAAAACTGATAATAAAGAAGAGAGTGAAGATAATGAATAATAAGGGTGTTATTACAAGAGGTATGGCAATACTAGCAGCGTTAATATTAATTATTATTATAGGTATTATTATTGCAGTTAATGTAGGAAAAAGTACAAATGTTAATAAATATAAAGATTTTGAAAAGGAATTAGTAACAGGCGCTCAAAATTATTATGAAATAAAAAATCTTGATATTGATGAGGGTGAAGAAAAGAAAATAAGCTTAAAAACATTATCTGATTCAAATTTAGTATATAGTGATTTAAAAGATAAATGTTCAGGATATGTAATAATAACAAATGAAGAAGATTTTTCAACTGAAAAATATAAACTTAGTTATAATGCATATATTAAGTGTGGTAGAAAATATATGACTGCTAATTATAGTGAGTATTAAAATAAGTAAAATAGTTTACTTATTTTTTCTTATTATGTTATAATTGAGTGTATGAGATAGGAGAATGTGTATGGAAGAGACAAAATGGTTAACAAAAGGTAAAATAATTACTTTTGTAGTTATTGTTTTGATTGTTATAGGAATAATTACTGGAGTTTTAATTCATAGAAATAATTTGAAAAAAGATTATATAAAATATGAAAAACAATTAGAATATGCTGCTCCTAACTATCTATTAAAAGAAAAAATTAAGTTATATGAATATGAATGGAGAGAAATAAATGTAACTGATATTTTAAAACAAAAATTAGTTATTAATAAAAAATCATCTGATTGTAGTGGATATGTTATTGCAGAGGCATTAAAAGATGATACTTTAGATCTTGAAGAAAGTACATCAAATGTATCAGAGGATAATAATGAAGCAAGTACTACTGAATCATCAGGTGATAAAGAAAATAAAACTAATAAGAGAATAAGTAATAATATAAGATATAAAGCATACATAACTTGCAAAAAAATATATACTACTGAAGGTTATGGAACAAAACCTGATAGTGAAAATAAAAATACAGATAAAACACAAACTCAAAAAGATACTGAAAAGCCAGTAATAGAACTTTTTGGTGATACAACTATTACTCTAAAATTTGGTGAAAATTATAATGAACTTGGTGCAGTAGCTACTGATAATGTTGATGGTGATCTTACTAAAAAAATAAAAATTTCTGGTAAGGTAGATACTCAAAAAGCAGGAGAATATATAGTTAAGTATACTGTTACAGATAAAGCAGGCAATAAAACAACTATTGAGAGAAAGGTTATTGTTGAAGAAAAGAAAGAAGAAATAAAAGAGGAAGAACCAAAAGATAATACAAATAACAACAATAATAACACAAATAATAGCAATAACAGTAATAACAGTAATAATAACAATAATAATTATTATTATAGAGATACAACGGCTCCTATAATTACGTTTAATAATTCAGATACTCTTAATATTTGTGTTGGAGGTAAAGTAGATATAAGTGTAAATGGCCCATATGGATATGCTGCTTGGGATAATGTAGATGGAAATATTACATCAAGAGTAAGAATAACAGGAGATACTGGAGTTATTAATTCTGCAGGTACATATTATTTGTATTATACAGTTTCAGATAGTTCAGGCAATAAGACTAATGAATCTAGAAAATTTTTTGTTGGAACATGTGGTAATCCTATTAAAAGACCTGATCCAGTAATTTCTGTAACAAGTATTGAATTAACTCCATGTAATGACTATATAAAAAATCCAATAAATCGTGGTCAACATATTCAATTTAGTGCAACAGTATATCCAAGTAGTGCAACAAATAAATCTGTAACATATTCTTCGTCAAATTCAAATGTTGCAAGTGTAACACAAAATGGATATGTAACAGGTTTATCCAGTGGTATAACATCAATAATAGCCACTTCGGCTGATGGAAAAATAAAGGGTGCTTGTAAAGTGAAAGTTAACTAAAAGAATCTATAGGGTTCTTTTTTTTTCTATATATGTGTGTTATAATCGTTATAAGAGGGTAGAAAATGAAAACAATAAAAGATATAGATATTAATAATAAAACAGTATTAATTAGATGTGATTTAAATGTACCAATAAAAGATGGTAATATAGAAGACGATAATAGGATAGTTAAAAGTTTAGAAACAATTAAGTATGCATTAAAGCATGCCAAACATGTAATAATAATGTCTCATTTAGGAAGAATAAAAAATGAAGAAGATAAAAAGAAAAATTCTTTAAAAATAGTTTGTGATAGATTATCAGATTTATTAGGTGAAAAGGTATATTTTTGTACATATGATGAAGATATTAAAAATGTAGTTCAAAATAATAAAATTGTAATGCTTGAAAATGTAAGATATTTTGATTTAGATGGTAAAAAAGAAAGTAACAATGATGAAGAACTTTCAAAATTTTATGCGTCACTTGCAGATGTTTATATTAATGATGCATTTGGAGTATCTCATAGAAGAGCAGCATCTACTACCGGTGTTTCAAAATATTTAAAGAGCGCAGTTGGCTTTTTAGTGGAAGAAGAAATTAATAAATTAAGTATTTTATTAAATAATCCAGAAAAACCTTTTTGCATTATATTGGGTGGCGCAAAAGTATCAGATAAAATTGGTATTATATCTAATTTAATAGAAAAAGTAGATAATATTATAATAGTAGGTGCAATGGCATTTACATTCTTAAAAGCAAAAGGAATAAATGTTGGTAAATCACTTATTGATGAAGAAAACATTGAATATTCAAAGAATTTGCTAGATAAATATTCTGATAAAATAATTTTACCTGTAGATGTATATGTATCTGATAAGATAGATAGTAATAGTAAAACTTTAAAAAATATTAATGAAATTGATAATGATGATATAGCATTTGATATAGGACCTAAAACAATAGAAAATATAGATAATATTTTAAAACTAACTAAGACAGTATTTTTAAATGGCCCAGCAGGTGCATTTGAATATGATAATTTTTCATATGGTACAAAGGAAGTATTAAAATCACTAAAAAATAGTAGTGCAAAAGTTATAATAGGTGGTGGAGATTCTGCATCAGCCGCTATAAAGTTTGGGTATAAAAATTCTTTTTATCATATTTCAACAGGTGGAGGAGCATCTTTAGAATTTTTATCTGGAAAAGATATGCCTGGATTTGAAAACATAGGAGAATAATATGAAAAAATATAAAACTAATATAATAATATTAATATTAATTTCAGTACTTATAATGTACTTAATTATGAAAGATGATTTTAAAGATATAATGAATGCTCTTACAAATATAGATTTAAAGTTTTTATTTGTTGCACTTATACTTATGGGACTTTATGTATTTTTTCAATCATTATCACTTCATCTATATTTAAAGTCTATAAAAAAAGATTATAAAATAAAAGATACATTTATTCTTATGTGTTCGGCACAATTTTTTAATGCAATTACTCCTTTTTCATCAGGTGGACAGCCATTTCAAATGTATTTATTAAAAAAACAAGGTATTAAAGTTACAGATTCTGGTAATGCTCTTTTACAGAATTTTTTTACATATCAACTTGCGCTTATTATAATGGGAACATTTGCAGTTATAACAAATAGTTTTCTTCATATAATTCCATCAACTAGTTTACTTAAGAATATTGTTTTAATTGGATATATAGTTAATATTATTGTACTTGTTTTATTATTTTCATTAGGAAGAGCGAAAAATCTTAATACAAAAGTATTTAATAAAATATTTAATTTTATATTCGGATTTAAGTTTATTAAAAATAGAGAACACTTAAAAGAAGAAGCAACAAAAAAAATTGATGAATTTTATAATAGTAGTATATATTTTAAAGAAAATAAATTTATACTTATAAAGTCAACATTTTATAATGTAATGGGTCTTACTATGTACTATTTAATACCTTTATTTATTTTTTATAGTATAGGAAAGTTTAATACTGTAAGTGCACTTGATTCTATTGTTTGCGCAAGTTATACTTGTTTTGTCGGATCATTTGTACCAATACCAGGTGGTACAGGTGGACTAGAATATGCATTTTTAGAGTTTTTCAGAAGTTTCTCAGATGCATCAATTATAAGTGCGTGTATGATTTTATGGAGACTTTCAACATATTATTTACCAATGATATTAGGTGCTATTTCAATAGCATTTGTAAAAAAAGGAAAAGAGGAAGAAGTAAAATGAGAGTAGGAATATTTACAGAATCATATCCTCCTTTAGTAAATGGAGTATCAACAAGTATATTAATGCTTGAACATGCTCTTACTAAACTTGGACATGAAGTATTTATAATAACAGTTAGTGATAATAAAAAAGATTATGTTTTAGAAAATAATGGACATATATTAAGATTACCATCTGTAAATCTTGCAAATTGTTATGATTATAAAATGACTAGTGTTTATCCTATTAAAGCAGTTAATATGATTAAAAAAATGAATTTAGATGTAATACATTCAAATGTTGAATTTACTGTTGGAATATTTGCAAGAGTTGTATCTGAACAATTATCAATTCCACTTGTTCATACGTATCATACAAATTGGGAGGATTATACACATTACATAACAAAAAACAAAAAGATATTAGATGATATATGCAAGAAACTATTAAAGTATTTAGTGGTGTTTTTTGAAGATAAAACAGTAACAGAGTTAATTGTACCATCTAATAAAATATATAATCTTTTTAAAGATAAATATAAATTTACTAAGAATATACATATTATACAAACAGGAATTGAAACAAGTAAGTTTTATAAAGAAAAATTTAATCAAAAAGATATTAATAGTTTAAAGAAAAAACTAGGTATAAAGAAAAAGGATTTTGTTGTAATGACGGTTTCTAGACTTGCAAAAGAAAAAAGTGTAGATAGAATTATAAATAATCATAAAGAACTTGTTAAGAAATATTCAAATATGAAGCTTTTAATTGTTGGTGATGGGCCAGATATAGATAAATTAAAAGATGAGGCAAAAAGTCTTGGTGTATCAGATAGTGTTATTTTTACAGGAAAAGTTCCATTAAGTGATATCCCTATATACTATCAATTAGGTAATGTATTTGTAACTGCATCTAAATCAGAAACACAGGGATTAACTGTTGTTGAAGCTATATCTTCATCACTTCCTGTAGTTGCAGTTAAGGATGATAGTTTTGTAAATAGTGTTATTGAAGAATTTAATGGATTTGTATTTACAGATGATGAAAAATATATTAATTCAATATCTAAATTATATGAAGATAAAGATTTATATAATAGACTTTCAAATCAATCTAGATTATTATCTGCAGATTTTTCATCAGAATATTTTGCATTAAAAGTTTTAAAAGTATATGAAACTGCGATTGAAAACTACAAAAAAGATAATAAAAAGATAATAAACAAGATAAAAAATAATATTGCAATCAGAAAATACGAGAAAATATCAGAAAAAAACTGATATTTTTTCTGTTAAAGTTTCTTTGTAGTTAATCTCGTGACAAAAATCGACAAAATACGACAAAATTAGATGAAAGAAGCTAATAAAATGTCTGGTATTTAAAAAAAATATGTTGTATAATGGAAAAGTACGAAAAATAGAGAGGAAAATAAAAATATGAAAACGCAAAGACTTTTGGTTGTAGATGACAATTTAAGTTTAATTCACATGATAAGGGAACATGCGAAAAGTAGTGGCAAAATGGAAGTACTATATGAGGCTCACGATGGTGAAGAAGGCCTTAGGATGATAAAGAATCATATTAATGAAATTGATTTAGTATTACTTGATTTAATTATGCCAAATAAAGATGGGATATATTTACTAGATAAATTAAAAGAAGAAGAAATCAATACTAATATAATAGTAATAACTTCATTTAATGCAGATGCGATTATTAAAAAGTTATCTTCTTATAATATAAAGTATTTCTTACTTAAACCATTTGATTTAAAGGATCTAGAACAAAGAGTATTAGAAGCAACACAAACAGAAGATAAAAAAGCAATGACAACTTATGATTACGATTTAAAAATATCTGTTACAAAGATATTACATGAACTTGGAGTTCCATCACATATAAAAGGATACCAATACATAAGAGAAGGTATATTACTTTTATATAATAACCCTGATATAGTAGGTGGAATAACTAAAGAATTATATCCAGAAATTGCGAGTAGATTTAATACTTCAGTTTCAAGAGTAGAAAGGGCAATTAGACACGCTATTGAAGTAAGCTGGAATAGAGGTAACTTAGATCTTATGGAAGAAGTATTTGGTCATAGTGTAGATTATGATAAAGCAAAACCAACAAACAGTGAATTTATCGTGACAGTTGCTGATAAATTAAAACTAGAATATGGTAGAATTAAAGCATAATTAAGAGTCATCTTAATTTTTTTCTTTTTTATTTGATACTTTTTTGTCATTATTTAAAAAAAAACTTTATTAATAATTAAATTTTTGGTATAATAAATCATGATAGAGTAGGTGTGATATGAACATAAAAAAAGTATTTATAATTTTAATATGTGTATTTGCATCTATTGGATGTACAATCCAAAATATAAGTGATAGTGACATAGATAAAAACCTTGATGTTATATTAAATAAAAATATAAAAAATTCAAATAAAGAGGCAATTGGATACCAATATTATTTGCCAAGTTATATTTCTACTAGAAATGTTAAAGATTTTAATCAAGAACTATATTCAAATGGTAATACATATTACTTATATGTTGATATAGTTAGTTATTATCATAAAATAAAAAATAATTACAAAATAGATAAAAATGCATACATATCAAAAAAATTAGATTATAATTCAAAAACAGGATATTTAGAAGTAAATGAAGTAAAAGGTAAGTATTATATTGAAATGATGTTTAATTATGCAAAAGTAGAAGCATATGTATCTAAATATGATTTAGTTGATTCAATTTCAAGTATGGCTTATGTTTTATCTAGTATAAAATACAATAAAAATACTATTGAAACTATGCTAGGTAGTGGTAAATATGATTTAGGAGAAAATGAAACTTATAACATATTTGAAACTAAAAAAACAACAGATGGTAATTTTTTAGATTGGGTTAACGAATATGACACTTATAATGGAGATAATTCATCTTTAGAAGGTTTAATAGAACAAGATGAAATTACTTCTACGAATGAATAGGAGGATAAATATGGGATTACTTGATAAAGTTAAAAATTTCTTTTATGATGAAGAAGACGTTGAAGATGAATATGAAGAAGAAACTCATAAAGAAGTAAAAAAAGAAAATAAAAGAAAATATGAACCAGTAAAAGAAGATATAGTAAGAAAAAGAGAAAATAGATTAGAAAAAGAAAACGAAGAAGTAACAGAAAGAGAATTATTTAAAGCAGACAGCACATTTAATTTTCCTATGGATTTAGATGATACCATATATGAAAAACCATCTAAAACAGTAAGTAGACTTGAAAAAGTACAAAAAGAAGAACCAAAAAAGGAAATTAAAGTAAGTACATATAAGGAATCAACAAGAGAAACAACAGCATATCAAAAAAGAACTTATCCAACAGAAAAAATAACTACAACAAAAGATGATAAGAAATTTATGCCAACTCCTATAATATCACCTATTTATGGAGTACTTGATAAAAACTATAAAAAAGAAGATGTTGCTTTAGATAGTGCGAATGATCTTAATATAACAAAAAAGTTAGATTATGATTCAGTTATGAAAAGAGCAATGAAAAGAGTAGATGATAAGGAAGATGAAGAAAATAAAAGTATCTTTTTTAATCTAGATGAACAAGAAGCAGATAAAGATGATGAAGTAAAAATAATATATAATGATGTATCAACTAGTGATGATATGGATAATACTAATAAAGATGATACTAATAATAAACCATTAGTAGATGAAGACAATATTCTATCCGAAACAAAAGAACAAGATTTATTTAATTTAATAGATAATATGTATAGTTCAGAAGACGATGAGGAGGACGATGAATAATGGATTTTCTAAATGAATTTTTACCTATAGTAATATATATACTTCTAGTAGTTTTGATAATATTATTAATAATACTTGCATATAGATTAATTAAGACTATGGACAAGGTTAAGTTGATTGTTGATAGTGTTGATGAAAAGGTATCATCGTTAAATGGTGTATTTGCTGTTATAGATAGATTCAGTAATGGATTTTCTATAGTAGGAGATAGATTTATTGATTTAATAGTTAACTTTTTTAGTAAGATATTTAAATCAAAAAAAGAAGAAAATAAGGAGGATGATTAATATGAGTAAAAAAGGAACTGGAAAATTAATTTTGGGAGCAGGTTTAGGAGCAGGATTAGCGCTTTTATTCGCACCAAAGAAAGGATCTGAATTAAGAGAAGATTTAAAATGTAAAATTAACGAATTAGTTAATAAAGCAAAAGAAGTAGATACAGAGGAAGTAAAAGAAAATTTAGAAAATAAAATAGATGAAATTAAAAAAGAATTAGAAGATCTTGATAAAGAAAAAGTTAAAAAAATAGCTGAAAAAAAGGTAGAACAACTAAAAAAGAAAACTGAAGAATTAGTTGAATATGCTAAAGAAAAAGGTACTCCAGTACTTGAAAAAACAGCTAAAGATGTTAAAAAACAAGCAGCAAATGTATGTAGAGAAGTATTAAAAAAATTAGAAACTGATAGCGAATAATTCGCTATTTTTTTTATTAAAAATATAAATAGGTATTTTATAATTAACAAAAATAGTTTATAATATTATGTATAAAGTAGAATGGAGTTGTATTATGAGTTTAAATAATATTGGAATATCTTATAGTGGAAGTTACCTTCTTCAAGGGAATCAAATAGAAAGATTAAAAAAATCATTAGAATTAAAGGCAAATACTACTGAATTACTTCTTAGAACTGATAAAAAAGAATGTGACATAGATAGTTTAAGAAAAGTATATAATGGTAATATTTTATTTCATGTTCCAGCTATAAATCCAGATCTAGCTAATTTAAAAATAGTTAACGAAATAGTTAGAAACTTAAAAGAAAATAAAATAGAACTTATTACTATAAATGCATCTAATTTGTCTTTAGATTTATTTGAATGGTCTACTTTAGATGAACAAAAGAAATATTTTTTAAACATTGTAACAGCAATTTCTACACTTGCTTCTAATAAAATAGAGGTAGCAGTAGATAATATTAAATACGAAGAGAATAATAATTTATTTGGAAGTAATATTGCTCAAATGACAGATATTATTGTTTATTCTAGAAAAATGCTTGTTAGAGATTTTGGTTTTAGAGAAGATGAGGCAGAAAAATACATAGGACTTTCATTAAATATTGATAATATAAGAACTGATTCTTCAAAAGAAAGTTTAGAAAATTGGATGGAAGTATTTAGTAATTCAATAAAATGTATAAAGATATCAAATACAAATGATACTGATAAAATTAACAAAATGCTTGATATTATGGAAAAGGATAATAAAGATTATACTATTCTTTTAAGTACTAATTCAGATTTAGATGAAATAAATAGTGGATATATTAATTTAATTAATCTAATAGATAAAGATTCTAGTATAGAAATAGAAGAAAAAAATACTGTAACTGATATTAAAAGTGATAAGCAAATGACAAATTATATAATACTTGGAATGATAATCGCGACTATAGTAATAATATGTATGATGTTTGTATTAAAGTTACGTTAATTTGACTTTTAATACCCTTTTGTGGTATTATTAATGTGCTTCGCTAATTACAAATGAGGTGAAAAGTTGTGAAAAAATTTCGATTAATTAATGAAAAAGTAATAACTGTATTTTTATGTTCAATGATTACATTATTTGCTTTTTCAAGTTTTTTATCGAATGTTGATAAAGAAGTTTTAAGTAATATGTTTTCTTCTGTTAATATGATTGAAGAAGAAGCAAAAGAAGAATTTGTTGATTCTATATCAGAATTAAGTAAAGAAAATAATGTTACAAAAAGAGTAATTGTATATGATGGTATGACAATGAGTGAACTTACTGAAAAATTAAACAGATCGCTTAAGTCAACAATTGCTGGTAAAGGTGATGTATTTGCATCTTATTCTTTAGAAAGAGGTGTAGATCCATATTTAGCAGTTAGTATTATGCTTTTAGAAACAGGATGTAATTGGTCTTGTAGTTCACTTATGAGAAAGTGTAATAATGTTGGTGGACAGAAAGGTTCTCCATCTTGTGATGGTGGTTCATATAAATCATATCCAAGTTTAGATGAAGGTATAAAAGGATTTATTGATAATATTGCAGACAATTATTATGCATATGGATTAACAACACCAGAAGCAATGAATAAGAAGTATGCAGCAAGTAATATGTGGGCAATTAAGGTTAATAACTATATTTCATCAGTAAAAGCAAAATAGGACTTATAAAGGTCCTATTTTTTATGTAACAAAAAAACCTAGATAGTTCTAGGTTCTTATTATCTACTATAGAATTCAACGATTAATGCTTCGTTTATATCTGAGCTAAGTTCGCTTCTTTCTGGTAATCTAACATATGTACCTTCAAGTTTATTCTTATCGAAAGTAACAAATTCAACAGTATTATTGATAGCTTCTAAAGCTTCTTTAATAGCTTTATGATCTTTTGATGATTCTTTAACACTAATTACATCACCAGGTTTAACCATATATGAAGGAATATCAACTTTTTTACCATTTACTAAGATATGTCCATGGTTAACGATTTGTCTTGCACCTCTTCTTGTTCTAGAAAGTCCCATTCTATAAACTATGTTATCTAATCTACTTTCAAGAAGTCTTAAGAAGTTTTCACCATGAATACCTTGCATTTTACCAGCTTTATTAAATAATAGTCTGAATTGTTTTTCATTTAAACCATAAGTGAATTTAACTTTTTGTTTTTCATTTAATTGGATAGAGTAGTTAGAAGCTTTTGCTTTTCTATCTTGTCCATGTTGACCAGGTTTATATGGTCTTTTAGCTAAATCTTTACCATTTTCAAGTGTTGAGAAACCAACTCTACGACTTTTCTTATTAGCAGGTCCTGTGTATCTTGACATTTTCCTTTTCCTCCTTTACTAGATTTCAAACCTTTGGTATCTTGCTCGCCAATATATAGGGTGTTATATTTTAATACTTTCCATCGTGCGTAGCTTTTAAAAGGGCACGGTACTAATAATACTTTTCGTATATAACGCATTACATATTTCAAGTAAGTGCTACAAAATGTTTGCACGTATATTATAACACAAAAAAAATAATAGTCAAACATAATATTAATAAATAAAATGCAAAAAACGTAGAAATAAGTTTTAAAATATATTATTTTGTGTTAAAATGTAAATAATAGAGGTGGTATTGTGAATAAGACGCTTATAATTTTTACAATTTATATAGTAACTATTATTTTGTTAATTATTATCTTTGTGCTTAGAAATTCAAAACAAAATAAGAAATTAACACAAGCTATTAGTGAATTAGAAAAAGAAAAAAACTTAATCATTAATGCCCCAATACTTAATGAATTATCTAAAGTTGAAGCACTTGTAAAAGATGATAAGTTAAAATATAAATACGACAATTGGCAACATAAATTTGATGACATTAGAAATATTTATATACCAAAAATTACAGACATGCTTTTAGAAGCTGATGATTTAGTATCTAGAAAAAAATATAAAGAGTTAAGACTTTTACTTGCGGATATTGAACTTAAGATATATAAACTTAAAGAAAAGACAAATAAATTGTTATCTGAAATAAAAGAAATAACATTAAGTGAAGAAAAAAACAGAAATCAAATTGTTAAGCTTAAAAATAAATATAGAGGAATAAAACAAGATTATGAAAAAAATAAAGCAGATTATAAACCAATAAATAATCAAATAGAGCTTCAACTTGAAAATATCGAAAAAAGATTTCAAGAATTTGAAATTGTAATGGAAAAGAAAGATTATGATGAAATAAATTATTTAGTAAAAGGTATTACAGAAATGATTGATCATATTGAATATGTAGTTAAAGAAGTTCCCGCGATACTTATTATGTGTAACGAACTTATTCCAAATAAAATTGCGGATATATCTAACTTATATATAAAGATGACAAGAGATTTATATCAACTTGATTATTTAAATGTTGAATATAATATTAAGGAAACAGAAAAGAAAGTAAAAGATATATTAGATAGAGTAAAAGTATTAAATCTAGAAGACGTTGTGTTTGAACTTAAGACAATAGTTACATATTATGATTCATTATATAATGATTTTGAATATGAAAAATTATGTAAGAAAACATTTGAATCTAATGTTAAATCGTTTAAAGCAAAATTAGTTAGAACAAATAAAATAATCAATAATTTAATAGGTCAATTAGATTCTTTAAAAGAAACATATGATTTATCAAAGGATGATGTAAATAGACTTCATATAATAAATACTGAGGTTAAAAAGATAAAAGACAGTTATAATAATCTTATGGATTGTAGTAAGAATCATACTTTTCCATATTCTAGAATGGTAAAAGAACTTGATGTACTTATTATTAAGGTTTCAAAACTAGAAGAATCATTAAATTATGATTTAAAAACAATTGGAAGTATGAAGGAAGATGAAGTAAGGGCAAGAGAACAATTAGATAATATTAAAAACTTACTTAAAAAAGCTAAAAATAGAATTAGACTTTATAATATTCCAGTTATTCCTGATAATTATTTTGTAGAATTACAAGATGCATCAGATGCGATTAAAGAAATTCAAAAAGAACTTAATAAAAAACCAATAAATATTGAAACACTTAATATAAGAGTTGATACAGCAAGAGATTTAGTATTTAAGGTATTTAATACAACAAATAGCTTACTTAAAACAATAGTTATGCTTGAAGAAACTATGGTTTATGGTAATAGATATAGAAGTTATAAAGAAAAAGTAAATGAAGGACTTGTAGTAGCTGAAAAATTATTTTTTAAGGGTGAATATAAAAAAGCACTTGAAGTAACTATGAATGCGATAGATTATGTTGAACCTGGAATTCATAATAGAATAATGAAGGCTTATAATGAAAATTAGGAGGGTTTTGATGGATAGTAATGAAGATATAAAGAAAACAATTGATGAAACCGCAAAAAGACATACACAGCTTGAGTTATTAAAAAAAGTTAGAGTATATGAAACAAAACGAATGGATATTGATGCGGTTAAAGAAAATACTTTTAGAAGAAAATATGAATATGATGAAGATTATGGAACAGAAAGTTTTAATAAAGAAGTACAAAAACAAAAAAATAAATTAGTAGAAATAAAAAAAAGAAAATTTAAAAATTGTTTAATAAAATTTGCTATTGCTACTACTATAATTGCTGGTACGGTAGGAACTGCATCATATGTTAAGGGCTATAAAAAAGGTTTTAATAATGGTAAGAAGGTAACAACTGAGTCTATAGAAAAGGAGTATTTGAAAAAAAATGATTTATCTACCGCACCTAATATAATAGTGGATAAATGGGCTGATGAATCGATTAGTAAATTTGATGAATATATTCAAAAATATTCAGAACAAAATGCTAATTTAGTCGATCGTTTTGAGTCAATAAAATCAGGTGTTTATTCAGATTTAAAGCGTTCTTATGATGACTATTTAGAAACTGGTTCAGAAGAATCTTATCAAAGTTTTAGAAAAAGTGCTGAACAACTTGAATCTAGTTTAAACTCATGTGTTAATGATGATTCATATGATTTTGATAAATCAATATTTTCTTATGCTGTTTTAGTTGATCCTGAAGGAAATTTCGTTGATAAGAATATTGATGATAAGAATTTACAAATATATATTGCCGAAAAATTTAACGACGGAGAAGTATATGATTAGGATGTAATAATTCGTGATGGTGTCGTTTATCAAAAATATGACAGTAATGAATATTCTAAACAATTTAATAAATAGAAAATGAGTAATCATTTTCCTTTTTTTTCATAAAATTTATTAGGTGATTAATATGCTAAAAAAAATATTAAAGGTATCTGCAGTTTTATTGTTAGTTGGTTTTAGCTTTTTTTATACAGAAAAGGTAACTATGATAGCAAGAAATTCAGATCCTATAATGAGGGCTATTAAAAAGGAAGAAAGTAATAAGAAAGTATCAAATGTAAATCCAGTAATAAATAATGATGAATATATAATGGGAATTAATGGTTGTGAAATAGATGTTGATAAAAGTTATAGTAAGATGAGAAGTGTTGGTGAGTTTAAGGAAGAGTTAATCGTAATGAAAGAAACATCAAATGATAAAGATTTAACAAATAAATATGTAATTGGTGGTAATAATAAAGAAAAAAATGTATCCTTAATATTTATAGTAAATAAAGATATAGATAGTAGTTTAACAGATTATATTAATCAAAAAAATATAAAAGTAAATTATTTTATAGACGGAAAATATTTAGAAGAAAATATGATAACAGTAAAATTCTTATCAGAAAATAATAATATTTATTATTTGGGTGTTAATGAAGAATATAGTGATGAGTATATGCTTTATCATAATAATTTAATAGGTATGAATGGTACTAATGAGTCAAAATATTGTTTTACAAATGATAAGAATAGTGATATTTTAAAATTATGTAATGATTACAATATGACTACTATTAAATCAGATGTTATTAAAGATAATGTGTATAAAACTATTAAAGATAAACTATATAACGGTGTAATATTCGCATTTGATTCAAATAATGTAGATGAAATTAAAGTATCAATTAATTATATATTATCAAAAGGATATAATATTGTATCGTTAGAAGATTTATTATCAGAAAAAAATAGTTGTAATTAACAAGGAATTATCCTTGCTTTTTTGTTGACAAATTTTTTTACAGACTGTAAAATTAATTTAGATATAATGGAGGAAGTTTGTATGCATAAGAAAAGAATTGCTAAAATATTAATAGTGATTTTATTATTAATTATTTTGGGAATATTATTTATTAAATTATCATTTGTTAATAAAGAAAATGAGGTTAATTTTATTAATGTTGTTAAGCAACAATTATTAAAAAAGGAAAGCAGTTTATCAAGTAATAATATAACTGGTAAAGTTTGTATAAGTGAAAATGAGTGTTTATCAGATATTGAACTTGGTTTATATATAAAAAAAGGTGATGAATTTGTAAAAAGTGATATTGCATATACTGATTCATTTGGCAATTATATTTTTAAAAACATTTCAGAAGGAAGTTATAAGATAAATGTACTTAATACTGATGAATACAAGAGTGAAAATGATAATTTAACCTTTGAAATTAATAATTTAAATGAATCACAAAATATAGATATAAATGTGGTTAGATTAGATAATTTTAAAGCTGAAATAAGTAAATATATTAAAAGTGTTATATTAAATGTTAATGGTAATAAATATATATATAATTATGATAAAAAAAATAAAGTAAACATTTCAGTAAAAAATATGCAAAACTTAAATGGTACTATAACATATGAATTTGAAGTAAAAAATGTAAAGAATGTAGATGGATACGTAAAAGTAATAAAAGATACATTGCCAGAAGGTTTGACATTTAATCAATCAAAAAATAAAGATTGGAAAGAAAAAAATGGAAATTTGTATACAACTGTTTTAAAAGATCAAATAATAAAACCAGGAGAAACAAAAATTGTTGATTTAGTACTTGATATAAATAATACAAAAGAAGCAAAAAGTTATTTAAATAAAGTTAATATAACTAAAGATGTCTATCACAATGTTAATTTTATAAGTTTTGATAAAACTATATCTAGTGAACAAGTTGTTGATGGTGATACTGTTAATAAAAAGGGTAATCTAGAGTTAGATGGATATAAATTTATGGGATGGTATAGTGATAAAAAATTTACAAAAAAATTTGATTTTTTAGAGCCTATTACTAATGATGCCAATATATACGCAAAATGGGTTAAAATTCATAAAGTTAATTTTATTGTTGATGACTCTGTTTATAAATCAGAAAATGTATTGAATATGGAAAATGTAATGAAACCTGATGTTCCTATTAAGGAAGGTTATAGTTTTATTAATTGGTATTCTGATTCAAATTATGATACATTATTTGACTTTGATTCAAAAATAACAAAAGATACTAATATATATGCGAAATTTGAGGAAGATATAAAGTATTATAATGTAACATATATTTTAGAAGGTAAGGAATATAAAAAAGAAATATTAAAAGCAGGTTCAAAAGTTAATAATATTAGTGTTCCAAAAAAATCAAGTATAGAATCTTCAGGTAAGTTAAACATATATACATTTAGTGGTTGGTATAGTGATAGTAGTTATAATAATTTATATGATTTTGAACAGGGTATTAGTAATAATCTTATCCTTTATGGTAAATATATATCATCTACTGTGTGTAAAACAGTAAATAATATAGAAATTACTACAAAGGAAGATATTACAAAAAAATTGGAATCTTCTGAAAAAATAGAAAAGGATGTTATTGAAAATTATCAAACAGTTGATTTAAAAAGAGTAGATGGAAATGAAACTTATGCTGTAACTGATAATTATGTTGCCCAGTTAAATACATCTACAAATACATATTCACTTGTTCAATATACAGGTAATGATTATAGTAATATTGTAATTCCTGATTTTATTGATGGAATAAAAGTTACTCAAATATTAGGCAATATATTTGATAATAAGAATATAAAAAAAATTAAGATCTCTAAGAATATAACATCTATATATGGAGCATTTAATAATTCTACAATAAATAATATAGATTTTAGTTATGCAATAAGTTTAAAAGAAATTTTTGGATCATTTACTAATAGTAACATTTCAGAAATAAATTTAAGTAACTCAATTAATCTAATGACTATAGATTCATCATTTAATGGTTCTAATATAAATGATATAAGATTTGGTAATGCATATAAATTAAGTAATATATCTACATCATTTATTTCATCGACTTCTAAAAATTTATATTTAGAAAATTCAATAAATTTAGATAGTGTTGCTTTCGTTTCACAGATGGATATATCAAATACAATAGATTTTGGTAATGCAATAAGTGTTAGTAAAATACCTTCTGGATTTATTAATTCTAAAAATACTGAAAATATTAATTTAAATAATGCATTAGGTATAACTGAAATAGAATCAAATGCATTTGTAGATGGAAATATAATTAACTTTGATTTTGGTAATGCAATAAATTTATCTACTATAAATTCTGGATCATTTATATATTCTTTAAATGTAGAAGTTCTTGATATGAGCAAACTATTTAATTTAAAGAAAATAAATGCAAATGCATTTACAAATAATAAGTTAATTAAAAGTATAATGTTTTCTACCTCAATTGAAATAATTGATGAAAGTGCATTTAAAGAAAATAATATAGAAGTAGTTGATTTTAGTTGTGCAACAAATTTGAAAGAAATAAGAGGTTATTCTTTCAAAAAAAATAATATCTCAAATGTTGTATTAAAAGACTTACCATCTTTAGTATCTGTTGAATTAGATGCTTTTATGGAAAATAACTTAAAACTTCTTCAATTTGAAAATTTGCCATCATTAGTTAATTTGACAAATTCAGATGGATCATCTTTCTGGAATGAATCATTAACTACTTCAAAATCAGAATTTATAATAGATAATACCGCTTTAGAAACTTTGGAGTTTAAAACTAAAATATATTATCCTATATTTTCTAGATTTGTTGTTCAAAACAATAAAAAATTAACAGAGGTTGGTACATTATTCGTAGGACGTAGTGCAGCTGATAATGAAAGTGTTCATTTAAGAGATATTGAATTTATTAATAATGAAAATCTTAGAGTTTTCAAAAGTGAATCTATAGTTGGTATAAATACATATAAGTTAATATTAGAAGATTTACCAAATTTAGAAACTATTGAAAATAAAGCATTTTATGAAACAACAAAATTTGTTGATAGTATTGAATTAAGAGATTTACCAAATCTAAAAACAATAGGGGATTATGCTTTCTATTTTGATAGATATGTAATATCTAAAAATAATTCGGTTGTACTTAGTAATTTACCAATGCTTGAATCAATTGGAACATCTGCCTTTGAATTATGGGGAGGAGCAAAAAATTTAATATTAGATAAATTACCATCTTTAAAAAGAATAGGAGATTTTGCTTTTGCTGGACATATGTCTGAAAGGTTGACTCTAAATTCAACTAATGTCCCAAGCTTGGAATATTTAGGTAATGAAAGTTTTTGGCCTTTTAGTAGTGATGATAATATCGCACCTCTTAAATATATAGAGATTTCTGATTTACAATATTTATCAAATAAAAATGTTCCATTATTTATGTTTATTGGTAGCTTAGGTCGTACTAATAATAAGATTATACTTGAAGAATTGACATTAAGTAATTTACCAACAGTGGATAATATAATGATTACAAGTTCTGGAATTGGTATTCCACCATTTACAAAAGGAGTATCAAGAATAAAAAATCTTACTATAAAAAATCTTCCAAAATTAACATTAAATGCAGAAGATGCTTCTAATATTGGAATAGAAAAAATAAATTTAATTAATTTACCATCAGTAACAACAATTCCAACAAGATTTTTTGCATATAACAACATAAAGGAAGTTGATTTAACTAAATTAGGAAATTTAACAAAATTGGAAGATCAAGTATTTTTAGATAATCATGGTTTAAAAACAGTTAAATTACCAAGTACTATTGAAGAAATAAATTTAGGTGTATTTTCAAATGATTCAATTGAGTGTATAGAATTTGAGGGAGATAGTTCAAAGTTTTATGGTAATAATATATATGCTCCAGGAAGTACTGATATGACATACTGGAATTATATTGGTTTATCAAATGATTTAAAACCAGGAGTATGTTCAATCAGTAATGAAACTTCTTCTAATGATATTAAAGAACTAATGGCAAATATATTAAATCCAAATGTATCTTTAAATGGAAGTAATACATATAATATTATTTTGTATAAAATGGATGATAATAGTTTAATAGATGACTCAAATGTTTATAAATTAATGAAATTAAATAACAAAAATTACGAAGATGTAAATGTATCTACTGATATAGAAAATACAGAAAGGTATATAATTAGTGATGAAGAAAATGATAAAATTAAATCATTCAATAATAAAATATATATAAGAAATGTATCAGTAGGTGCATATAAATTAATAAATACTTTAAATAATAGTGAATTAAACTTTGTTTTAGAAGAAAATGGTACAATAACGGGTAATGCAAAAATAAGTAATGTTACAGAATCTGATACAATTATGAGTTCATCAGAGGCATTATTAAATATAATGTTACAAACTGGAGGTAGTAAAAAAATACCAAGTATTTTATTAAGTGTTTTAGTATTTATATTAGGCACATTATTTATAATTAGAAAAAAAGAAATTTAATTTCTTTTTTTTGTGGTATACTTTACTTGGTGGTTACTTATGAAAAAAACAGAATTGTTATCTCCTGCGGGCAACTTAGAAACATTAATGGTCGCAGTTCAAAATGGTGCGGATGCTATTTATATGGCAGGTAAGAAATTTGGTGCACGAGCATTTTCAGAAAATTTTAATGATGATGAAATAATAGAGGCAATTAATTATTGTCATTTATATGGTGTTAAAATTTATATAACTATTAATACAATTGTTTATGATGATGAAGTAGAAGACTTTATTAACTATGTAGATTTTATATATAAAAATGGAGTAGATGCTGTTATAATTCAAGACTTAGGTATGGCAGATTTAATACATAAAGCATTTCCAAATTTAGAAATGCATGCTTCAACACAGATGAATGTTCATAATATTAATGGGCTTAAATTTCTAAAAGAAATGGGGTTTAAAAGGGTAGTACTTGCTAGAGAAGTTCCTATAGAAACTATTAAAAAAATGAAAGAAGAAGTTGATATAGAACTTGAAGTATTTGTTCATGGTGCTCTATGTATATCTTGTTCTGGAGAATGTTACTTTAGTTATTTTGAATGTAATAGAAGTGGTAATAGAGGAAAATGTGCACAAGTTTGCAGACAACCATATACATTATTAAATGGTGATAAAAAGGTAGAATTAGGAGATAAATATTTACTTAGCCCAAAAGATTTATGTACTATAAATAATTTAGATGATTTAATTAAAATAGGTGTAGATAGTTTTAAAATAGAAGGAAGAATGAAAAGTAAGGAATATGTTGGACTAGTTACTAGATGTTATAGAAATAAAATAGATTATGATAAAGTAAGTGATGAAGATATTACTAATATGAAAAAGGTATTTAATAGAGGTTTTACTTTAGGTAATCTATACAGTAAAAGAGCAAAAGAATTTATTAATGGATTTAGACCTAATCATTTAGGTGTATTGATTGGTGAAGTAATAGATTATAAAAAAGGGAAAGTAAAAATAAAACTATCTGATTATATAAATCAAGGTGATGCGGTTAGATTTATACAAAATAATGAAGTAGGTTTTTATTTAAATAGAATATATAAAAATGATTTACTTGTTAATAGTGCTAAAAAAGGTGAAATTGTAGAATTTGATTCAAAAGAAGAAATAAAAAAAGGAACTAAGGTTTATAAAACAATAGATATAAAGTTAAATAATTATATAAATGAAACAAGTGTTAATTTAAGAAAAGTATTAATTGATGGAGAATTTAAAGTACAAAATAATAAAATTATATTTACTGTTACAGATAAAGAAAATACAGAAAAAATTATTCTTAATGATTCTGTTTTTAAAGCAAAAAATAAACCTACTTTAGAAAGTGATATAAAAGAAAAATTAAACAAGCTTGGTAATGATATTTATGTATTTGATAATTTAAAAATAGATATTCCTTCTGATATATTTATACCAATGACTACTATTAATAATCTTAGAAGAGATATTATAAAGAAATTAACAGATGATAGAATTAGAGTAAAAAATAATTATCAAAAGAATAATGTAATATTAAATAAATCAGGAATAAAAATTACAAATGATATATTTTTTGAGGTACAAAATAAGGAACAATTAGAATATATTTTAGATAATACAGATTATAAGTGTTATGTAAATAATGTAGTACTATACTCACAATATAAAAATAATGATAGAGTAATATTTAAAATGCCTAGAATTAATAATTCAAATATGATAAAAGAAAATACTTTAATTTCAGAAATAGGTGAAATCACAAAAAATACTATTACTGATACATATTTTAATGTTGTTAATTCATATTATGTAAATTTTCTTTATAATAAAGGTGTAAAAAAGGTAACACTTTCATATGAACTTACAATAGAAAGCATTGAAGATCTTATTAAAAGTTATAAGAATAAATATAATGAAGAACCTAATTTAGAAGTTGTTATTTATGGAAAACCAGAACTTATGATAAGTAAGTATTGCCTTTTAAATACATATGTAAATAAAGAAAAAGTATGTAATGAGTGCTCTAAAGATTATTATTTAGTAGATAAATATAATAAAAAATTCCCTATTAGAAGTGAAAATTGTTATATGAAAATACTTAATTATAAAGATATTAATTATTTAGATAAAATAGATAAGTTACAAAGTATTGGAGTTACTAATTATAAGATAATACTTGATAGAGAAAACATAGAAGAAATAAAATTAATTATAAGTGCTTTAAAAATAAAAGAAAATATATTATAATTTTGTTAGAGGAAAATGATATGAAGAAAAATGGTTTTAGTTTAATTGAATTACTTGCGGTTATTTTTATTTTGGGTGTTGTTTCAAGCATTGGAGTTATTAAATCAATTGAGATGAGTAACGATGAAAAGAAAAAAGAATTTGATAATTTAAAAGAAATTATAGAAGAAAATGCTAAATTACTTGTTAATGAAAATAATGATTTATATAAAGGTATTGTAAGTAAAACAACTACAGAAAATAGTGATATATGTAAATTTTCTTATAATGAACTTATTAAAAATAATTTAATGGATGAAGGAACAATTAATCCTTTAACAAATAAAAGTATTAGTGAAGAAGATTATTATATAATTGTGTCAAATAAAGATGGAAAATATAAATATACTTTAAAACAGTTATCAAATGATAAAGAAAATTATAAAGAGTGTATTAATGAGTAATAATATAAGTTATTTTATTTAAGCGTGTAAGTTACTTTTTCATATATTATATGTGAGGAGGTAACTTTTTATGTCTTGTCAAAATTTTGAAGAAATAAAGAAAAATCTAGAATTAAGCAAAAATTTGAGAAAACTTGGAATTTGTTCAGTAGTTATTGGACCCACTGGTATGACAGGTCCACGAGGAGAAATTGGTCCTACAGGACCAACAGGTGCTCAAGGTATTCAAGGTGAAACAGGACCAACAGGTCCTAGTGGAACAACGCCACTTTCATCAAATGAGGGAATAGTTCATGCAAGTTTTCTTGAAAATGAAGATACTGGTGTTATGGAATTTGAGAATACTTGGTTTGTACCTAATCCATCAGAATATTTTAAATTATTAGATAATTCACATATAGAAGTTGAACCAGGTATTTATAAAATATCATTTTCTACTTATATAACAGGTGTTGATGCTGATCATGGCATAGAAGTTTATTTGATGGATGATACAGGAGCTGCTATTAAAGATTTTGACTATAAGTTAGAACAAGGTACGCTTAGTCAAATGAACTATTCAAGAGTAATACTATTCAGATTTGAAAAACCAACTATATTAAGTGCATCAGTGGTATTAATCGGTGATAAAGGTACATCTAGTGTAAAAGTCTCAGATACAAATTTAGTTTTAGAAAAAATACATGAATAAAAAATTAAAGACAAATGCTTTTAAAATTTGTCTTTTTTTGTTATAATATTAATGCTTATTTCTTTAGTAAAAAAATGAAAGGAGAAAATAATGAGTAAAATTAAAATTTTTAGTTTAGGTGGACTTAATGAAAGCGGAAAAAATATGTATGTTGTTGATGTTGATAATGACTTATTTATTTTTGATGCAGGACTTAAGTATGCTGATGATAAAATGCTTGGTGTTGATTATATAATACCTGATTTAAAGTTTTTGAAAGATAATTTAAAAAGAATAAAAGGTATATTCATAACACATGCACATGAAAAATATATGGGTGCAGTAAGTGATATTGTTAAAAATATTCCTAGTATAAAAGTTTATGCAACTAAATTTACTGTGGATATTCTAAAAAAAGAGTTTGAAGATAACAATATTAAATATAGTAACTTACATTTAATAAGTGCTCATAAAAATATTAAATTTGGTAAAAATAGTATTTTTCCAGTTAGTTTAACACATTCAGTACCAGATACTGTTGGATATGTTTTAAATACATCTGATGGTGCTATTTGTTATACTGGTAACTTTGTATTTGATTCTAGTATGACTGGTTCATATAAAACAGATATTGGTAAACTTGCTTATATTGGTAAACAAGGAGTATTATGTCTTTTAAGTGAATCAGAATATGCTGATAGACCAGGATATACAACACCAAATAATAGAATTGCAAGTGATGTAAGAGATGCACTTTTACATAACGAAGGTAGAATAATATTTACTGTATTTACAAATCATATATCAAGACTTCAAGAATTATTTAATGAAGTAGCTAAAACTCATAGAAAAGTAGTAGTTATGGGAAAAAGGATGCAAACATTAATTAATTATGTAATTGATGAAGGATATGTAAATTTTGATAAAGAACAAATTGGTAATTTAAATAATCTAAATGATAGAGATGCAATTATATTAATATCTAATGAAAACGAAAAACCATATGTAAATCTAGATAGAATTGTAAACGGATATGATAAATATGTTAAAATAAATCCTAGTGATACAATCTTTTTCCTAGAGCCTGTTCAAGTAGGTATGGAGAAAAAGGCTGCTAAAATAACAGATGAAATAAGCAAAATAGGAGCAAATGTTATAACATTATCAAGTAAGAATCATTTATTAAATCATGCATCACAAGAAGATTTAATGTTAATGCTTAACTTAATGAATCCAAAATATTATTTTCCAGTAATTGGTGAATATCGTCATCAAGTAGAAAATGCTAATATAGCATCTAGTATAGGTATGGATAAAAATAATATAATACTTAAACTTAATGGTGAGGTTGCTACATTTGTAGATGGAAAATTAACAGAAGATAAAGAAATCGTTAAGATTGATGAATTATTAATAGATGGTAACTCAACTCAAGATATTGGTGAACTTGTACTTAAAGATAGAGAACTTTTAAGTGATAATGGTATAGTTATAATATGTGCTACATTAAATAGAAAGACTAAAGAAATAGAAGCTGGACCAGAAATATTAACAAGAGGATTTATTTACGTAAAAGAAAATAATGAAATAATTGAAAAAATGAAAGAAATTTCTCTTGAAGTTATTAATTCAAATATTAGTGATAACTATGTTGAATTTAATAAAATAAAAAATGGTATTCGTGAAGAATTAGGTAAATATTTATTTAGTGAAACAGAATGTAAACCAATGATAATTACAGTAATAACAGAGATATAGAAAAGTAATAAATGCTTTTCTATTTTTCTTTTCTATGATATAATTATTAAAGAGTAGATGAGGCGTATAATATGGCAAAAAAGAAGCAAAAGAAAAATCAAAACAAATCTGGTTTTAAATATCCAATAGAGATTAAAGGTATTATTTTTATCGTTATAGCAATTATTGGTTTTTTAGGATTTAAAGCAAATATTCTTGGAACTATTATTAAAGGATTTGCAATGTTTTTAATGGGATCATTTGATTTTATAGTTTTAGCATTTTTATTAATATTTGGTTCTTATATGCTTGTTAAAAGAGAAAATCCTAAGTATTTTTCATCTAGGATGATAGGAATATATATATTCTTAATTGGACTTTTATCACTTGCGCATTTAAATTATATAAATGAAAGTGATGGTTTTTTTGAAACAATGAAAAGTACTATTGATGAAGTAATTAAATGTATTAATACAAAGGTAAGCTTTGCAGGTGGTGGAGTAATAGGTGCGTTCTTTATATCTATATTTAATATTTTACTTGGTAAAATGGGAAGCATTATAGTTATTAGTGTACTTATGCTTATTGGTGTTATTTTAGTTTCTGATTTATCAATTGGAGATGCAATTACTAATTTATTTAGTAAGTTTAAAAGAAAAGAAAAAAAATCTAAAGATAAAGAAGAAGATGATGATGAATATGAGTATGAGGAAGAAGACTATGATGAAGAAACTGGTGAAGTAATAGATAAAAAAGCAAAAAGAAAAGAAGAAAAAGAAAAGTTAAAACTTGCTAAAGCAAAACGACTTTCTTATATAGAAGAGGATGACGAAGAAGAAAGAGAAGAAGTTATTTCTAAAAAACAAGAAGAAGAGAGAAAAGAAGAAACTCCTGCTTCTAATAAATATTTAAATTATGTACTTCCAGATCTTAGCATACTAGATGCTGGTGATAATAATTCTAAGAAAAAAGGTCAAGCAAAAAATGAAGCTTTGATTTTAGATAATGCTAAAAGACTAGATGGCGTACTTAGAGATTTTGGTATAACAGCAAAAGTAAAAACTGCCCACGTTGGACCATCAATTACACAGTATGAATTAGAAGTTAAATCAGGAACAAAAATAAGTAAAATTAAAGCATTAAGTAGTGAGATTGCTCTTGCACTAGCAGCAACAGATGTAAGAATACAAGCACCTATTCCAGGTAAGAGTACTGTTGGTGTTGAATTACCTAATAAAATATCTACAGGTGTATCATTTTATGAAATGATGCAAGAACTTTTAAAAGAAAATTCTGACAATAAACTTCGTGTTGCACTTGGTAAAGATATAATGGGACAACCTATATTTATGGATATTAATAAGACACCACACCTTTTAATCGCAGGATCAACTGGTTCAGGTAAATCAGTATGTGTTAACTGTATTATAAGTTCAATACTTATGAGAGCAAAACCAGATGAAGTTAAATTAATAATGGTTGACCCTAAAAAGGTTGAACTTACTATGTATAACTGTATCCCACATTTATTAATGCCAGTTATAACAGATCCAAAAAAAGCATCAGCAGCACTTCAAAAAGTTGTTGATGAAATGGAAAAAAGATATGAATTATTTAGTGATACAAAAACTAAAAATATAGAAGGTTATAATGCTAAATTAAGATCACAAAATGAATTATTACCAGTTGAATCACAAAAACCATTATTACCTTATATTGTAGTATTAATTGATGAACTTGCTGATTTAATGTTAGTTGCATCAAAAGAAGTAGAACAATCAATAATGAGAATTACGCAAATGGCTAGAGCGGCAGGTATACATTTAATAGTAGCAACTCAAAGACCATCAACAGATGTAATTACAGGTGTTGTAAAAGCAAATATACCATCCCGTATATCATTTGCGGTATCATCACAAATAGATTCAAGAACAATACTAGATCATCCTGGTGCTGAAAAATTACTAGGTAAAGGTGATATGCTTTATGCACCAATGGGAGCAACTTCTCCAACAAGAATACAAGGTGCATTTATTTCAGAAGAAGATGTTGAAAAAATTGCAAATAAAACAATTGAACAACAAAAAGCAGTATATGATGAAAACTTTATGAAACTTGATGAAGTTGGAAGTAAAACAAGTATTGATAAAGATGATGTTGATAATGATGACCCATTATATAATGATATAGTTGAGTTTGTTATATCAACTAGAAAAGCAAGTGCATCATTACTTCAAAGAAGATTTAAACTTGGTTATAATAGAGCAGCAAGAATAATCGATTTACTTGAAGAAAGGGGTATTATTGGACCTGCAAATGGATCAAAACCAAGAGAAGTATTAGTAGATAATGATGAGGAAGATGAAGAATAAGAAGGAGTACATAAATGTTTGATAATATAGAAGATGAAATAATGGATGACGCAGAATATTTAACAATTGTAAATCCTATATTAGAAAATAAAGAATTTCAGAGAATTGGTGGGTGCATTCATCATGGTACAACAAGACTTTATCATTTAATGAGAGTATCGTATTATTCATATAAAATAGCAAGAAGATTAAATCTAGATTATGAAAGTACTGCTAGAGGAGGAATAATGCATGATTTCTTCTATAATGAAAATGGTGGAGCAACTATTGATGGAATAAAATCTACATTTACACATAATAAAATAGCTGTAGAAAATTCAGAAAAATATGTTGGTTTAAACTTTAAAGAAAAAGACATTATATATAAGCATATGTTTCCTTTAACTTTGAAGTTACCAAGATATAAAGAGAGTTATATAGTATCAATAGTTGATAAAGTTGTTGGTACTGTAGAATTTTGTAAAAAGCTTAAATTAAATGTTAAATTAAGTAGTCTTACAGTATTAATGAATTTTATAATATTTTATAGAGGATGAATTCTTTCATCCTTTTTTTCTTAACTTTTATTAGAAAAATATCATCAATATTTAATAAATTAATAGATGATATATGAGTTCTTGTACGTACATCCTTGATAAAAAAAGAGGTTTCCCACAATGAATTTCAAAGTTAAAATCCCGTTAGTAAAAAAACGGAAAGTTAAATAAATAATTTACGACTTGAGAATCCCCGTTCTAGTAATTTAGGAGAAAATTGGCATATGTTTGGCAACAGTCGTTTTGTGGGTCGTGATAATGTTTTGTATGACAAATCTATTGGAGTTCGTCCAGCAATCGAAGTATCAAAAACAAATGTGGAATATTAGAAAGTTGATAGAAATATCAATTTTCTTTTAATATTTAGGGGAATTTTAACTAAAAAGAGAGAATATAACATATGAAAGGGTTATTTTAGAAAGGAGGGGAATAAAATACTCTTATCAAAATTGGGATATTTATAAGTAATATATAGAAAATAAATACTATAATAAGATAAATATTTTAGTAAAATAATAAAATAGAACAAATGTTTGAAACATACTTGATTTTGTTTTTAATATGCGTTATAATAAGAATGTATTAAGCTACAAGGAGGAAAAATAGATGGCAAAAACAAATGAAACAGATAAGGACAAGATATTATCACAAGTTCTTTTAGATATAGAAAAGCAATTTGGTAAAGGAGCAATAATGAAACTTGGTGATGATACTCATAATGAAATAGCAGTGTCACCAAGTGGATCATTAACACTTGATTTAGCATTAGGTGTTGGAGGATATCCTAAAGGAAGAATTATTGAAATATATGGACCAGAATCTTCTGGTAAAACTACATTTGCACTTCATGCAATAGCAGAAATTCAAAAAGCAGGAGGAAGAGCAGCTTTTATAGATGCTGAACATGCATTAGATCCAGTATATGCTAAAAACTTAGGAGTAAATATAAATGAATTATTACTTTCTCAACCAGATACGGGTGAACAAGCACTTGAAATTTGTGAAGCATTAGTTAGAAGTGAAGCAATAAATATAGTTGTAATAGATTCAGTTGCAGCACTTGTACCACAAGCTGAAATAGAAGGCGAAATGGGTGATTCACATGTTGGTCTTCAAGCAAGATTAATGAGTCAAGCACTTAGAAAATTATCTGGAACTATTAATAAAACAAATACAATTGCAATTTTTATTAACCAATTAAGAGAAAAAGTTGGAGTTATGTTTGGTAATCCTGAAACTACACCAGGAGGAAGAGCGTTAAAATTTTATTCAACAATTAGAATGGATGTAAGAAGAAGCGAACAAATAAAACAAGGTGATAGTGTTATTGGTAATAAAACTACAGTTAAAATTGTAAAGAATAAGGTTGCACCACCATTTAAAACAGCTGTAGTTGAAATTATGTATGGTGAAGGTGTAAGTAGAGTTTCTGAAATAATTGATTTAGGTGTAGAAGCAGGTATCATTGATAAAAGTGGTGCTTGGTACTCATATAATGGAGAAAAGTTAGGTCAAGGTAAAGAAACTGTTAAAGCATTATTAAAAGAAAATGATAAATTAAGAGATGAACTTGAACAAAAAGTTAGAGAACATTTTAATATGGCAATCAAAAAGGAAAAATAATTTCCTTTTTTTAGTGGGATTTTATATACTTGTGGAGAATATAAAGTATATGAGATATATTAGAAATTTTATAAATGGAAGAAAAATAATAAAAGAATATTTATTTAAAAGTAAAGAATTACTTGATAATGTAAATGGTTATTCACTTGATAAAAAACAAAGACTTGCGGTTATTGATTCATCTGATAGCGCACTATTACTCGCAGGAGCGGGTTCAGGTAAAACTCTTACTATAGTTGGTAAAATAAGATACTTAATAGAAATGTTAAAAATAAAAAAAGAAGATATATTATGTATATCGTTTACTAATGATTCTATTAATAGTCTTAAAAATTCATTACTCAAAAATTATAACTATGATATAGATGTATTTACATTTCATAAACTTGCCCTAAATATTTTAAAAGATAATAAAAATATTGTTAATATTGCTTCCAGTGATGAACTTGATTATATTATAACTGAGTATTTTTATTCAAACTTTTCAGGACTTAATATATTAGAAAAAAAGGAAGAATTTTATGAACTAAAAAAATTAATAGGAACTTTTATTAATTTATTTAAATCAAATAATTATGATTACACAAAGTTTGATGAAATATTAAAAAGGTTAAAATATGGAAATGATTATATTTTTATAAAAATAGTAAGGGAAATATACTTTGAATATATGAGTGAATTAAAAAGTAAAAATGAAGTTGATTTTAATGATATGATAAATGATGCGATTAAAGTTCTAAATAAGAAAGGAAAAATTAAACCGTATAAATATATAATTATTGATGAATATCAAGATACATCTTTAACAAAATATAATTTGATAAAAACTATAAAAAATAAAACTCAAGCAAAATTATTTTGTGTAGGAGATGATTTTCAGTCTATTTATAGATTTACAGGTTGTAATCTTAATATATTTTTAAATTTTAAAAAGTATTATAAAAATTCTAGAATAATGAAAATAGAAAATACTTATAGAAATTGTAAAGATTTAATAAAAGTATCAGGTAATTTTATTATGAAAAATAATTATCAAATGAGAAAAAAGTTAAAATCAAGTAAAAAACTTAAGAAGCCAATAAAAATAATTTATTATAAAAGCATAAAAGATTCTTTTGAAAAATTAATACTTGATATATATTCAGAAAATAATAATGGCATAATGGTTCTTGGAAGAAATAATAATGATATTTATAAGTATTTAAATAGTAATTTTAGATTAGAAAATCAAAATATAATTTATTTAAAAAATGAAAATATAAAAATAAGGTATTTAACAGTTCATAAATCAAAAGGATTAGAAGAAGATAATGTAATAATCATTAATCTTGAAAATAAAATTAATGGTTTTCCAAGTAAGATAGAAAATAATGAAATATTAAAATATGTATTAAATGAAAATGATAATTATCCATATGAAGAAGAAAGAAGACTATTTTATGTTGCCTTAACTAGAACCAAAAACAATGTATATTTATTCGTAAATAAAAAGAATGAATCAATATTTGTAAAAGAAATAGTTAATAATTATAAATCTTGTATACAAATATTTAAAAATTATTTATAATTATTATAGAGGTGTATAAAATGGATGAACTTAAAATTCCTAATCATGTTGCGATTATAATGGATGGCAATGGTAGATGGGCAACAAATAGAGGTCTTAAAAGAAGTGAAGGACATAAGGAAGGTAGTAAAACTTTAGAAAAAGTAGCAATTCACGCAATAAATAAAGGTGTTAAAGTTTTAAGTGTATATGCCTTTTCGACAGATAATTTTAAAAGAACTAAAGAAGAAGTAGATTACTTAATGAATTTATTTATTTTAATGTTTAAAACTAAGTTTAAAGTAATAGATAAAGAAAATATAAAAGTAATATTTTCTGGAAGAAGAGAACCACTTAGTAAGGATGTATTAGATGCGATGGACTCAATTGTAAAGAAAACAGAAAACAATACTAAAGGTATATTAAATATATGTTTAAATTATGGTGGACAAGAAGAAATAATAGATGGTACAAAAAGAATAATAGATGATATTAATAATGGCAAAATAAGTAAAGATGATATAACTAAAGAAAAATTTTATGAATATTTATATCAAGATTTACCACCAATTGATTTACTTATAAGAACAAGTGGTGAATATAGAGTAAGTAATTTTATGCTTTATCAAATGTCATATAGTGAATTTTATTTTACTAATACATTATTTCCAGATTTTGATGAAAATGAATTTGATAAGGCAATTGAATCCTTTAATCATAGAGATAGAAGATTTGGTAAAAATCCTAAATAATTTAGTTAAAAAAGTGTCATATTTTGTATAATTTTATGTAAAATACGTGTATTTAATATAAAAATTTTATATAATATATTTATTAGGAGAGAGATAGATGAAGAAATGCATCATGATTTATAATTCCAAAAGTGGAAAGAAAAAAGATGATCAATTTTTAGATATAGTAAGTAAAATCTTAAAAGAGTATGATTACAATTTAGAAGTAAAATATACTAAGAAAAAAGGACATGCATCAAAGATTGTAAAAGAATTACCTGATAATGTAGATCTTGTTATATCTGCCGGTGGAGATGGTACATATAATGAAGTTGTTTCTGGTGATTTAAAAAGAGAAAACAAACTTTTAATTGCAAATTTACCACTTGGTACTACAAATGATGTTGGTACTATGTATGGATATAATGGTAATTTAGAAGAATATTTAAGATCTCTTTTAGAAGGTGATATAAAAAATATTGATGTGTGTAAAATAAATAGTAGAGCATTTGTATATTTTGGTGGTATTGGTAGTTTTGTTAATGTAACATATGATACACCAAGAAAGTTAAAAGAAAAGTATGGAAGAAGTGCATATATAATATATGCTTTGAAACAATTCGCTGGTAAACTTAAAATCTATAATATAAAATATGAAATTAATGATAAGAAATATGAAGGTAAGTATTCATTTATATTTATAACAAATAGTTCATCAGTTGCGGGAATAAATAATATTTATCCTGATGTTAAACTTGATGATAATAAATTTGAAGTGCTTTTATGTGATATAAAATCGAAATTTGAATTAATAAGAAAAATATCTATGTTAAAAAGGATGAATATAAGAAATATACCAGGTATTGAATATTATGAAACAAATAATATTAAGATTGAATTTGATAAAGTTCCAAGTGATTCATGGTGTTTAGATGGTGAAGAAATGAAGCATAATACAAAGACATTTAAATTTGGAATATCAAAAGAAATAAATGTATTAATGCCAAAGGTAAATATAGATAAGTTATTTGTACAGGAGTAGTATATGAATTATGATATTAGAATATTATTTTTGCTCTTTTTAATGTATTCATTTACAGGATGGGCGATTGAAGTAATAGGTAAATTAATTGAAAAAGGAAAATTTGTAAATAGAGGATTTTTAGTTGGCCCATATTGTCCAATATATGGTGTAGGATGTATATCTATGATTTTATTATTAAATAGATATATAAATGATCCATTTACATTATTTATTATGAGTATATTATTATTTTCATTTTTGGAATATTTCACAAGTTATTTTATGGAAAAAATATTTAAAATAAGATGGTGGGATTATTCAAGAAGAAAATTTAACATTAATGGAAGAATATGTCTTGAAACAATGATACCATTTGGACTTGGTGGTATGTTTATTATGTATATAGTAAATCCATTTTTCTTAAAAATGTTATCACATATTCCAGATGTTTTATTAACTGTGATATCTATAGTACTTGCTTTAGTATTTATATTTGATTTATGCATGTCAACTAAGATAATATTTAATTTAAAATCTACAGTAAGAAATATTAAAAAAGATTCTACAGAAGAAATAACTGCTAAAGTAAAAGACTTTATAATGAATAATGCTAAATATGCAAAAAAGAGACTTGTTAAAGCGTTTCCTAAGTTAAAGATAAAATAAGTTATATGAAAAATATAACTTTTTTTGTATAAAAATCTCAAAAATATATAATATTAAAATAGGAGGTTACTATGAAAAAGTTAGATATAAAAAAATTATTATTTTATATAATTACTACTATTTTAATAGGTACAATTCCAAGTATTTTTGTGTTTAAAAGTATGAATGTATATAATTCTTTAAATAGACCACCACTTTCTCCACCATCTATTGTTTTTCCTATTGCATGGACAATACTTTATATATTAATGGGAATTTCAATATATATTATTATGCAGTCTAAAAGAAAACTCAAAAAAAATGCAAGATTAATATATTATATACAACTTGTTACAAATGCACTTTGGACACCAATTTTCTTTGGATTTAAAGAATATTTTTTAGCATTTCTTTGGATACTTATGTTAATAGTATTTGTAATTACAATGATACTTACATTCTATAAAATAAGTAAAAAAGCGGCATATATTCAAATACCATACTTATTATGGCTCTTATTCGCATCATATTTAAATTTTGGAGTTTTTGTATTAAACTAAAAAATAAATCCATACTAATTTTAGGTGATTAATATGGATTTTTTTAACTCGGATATATTTAAAGTTGTAATTAGATGTATTGTTGCAATGACAACACTATTTTTTATGACAAAATTACTAGGCAAGAAACAAGTTTCAGAACTTAGTTTATTTGATTATGTTGTTGGAATATCAATTGGTAATTTTGCATCAGAAATGGCAATAAATTTAGAAGCTGAATTTTTTAATTCAATGCTTGCGATAATAGTGTTTGGTATTCTTGCTTATTTTATTTCTATTTTAACAATTAAAAGTTTAAAATTAAGAAAATTTTTTGTAGGAACTCCAACTGTACTTATGGAAAATAGTAAATTAATATATAAAAATATGAAAAAAAGTATGATAGATGTCAATGATTTATTAAGTCAAGCAAGAGAAATGGGATATTTTGATTTAAGTGAAATTGAATTTGCTATATTAGAGGCAAATGGTAAAATTAGTTTTTTACCTAAAGGAGAATATAAAAATATAACGGTTAAAGATATGAAATTAAAAATAGAAAAACAAGGATTATGTGCTAATGTGATAATAGATGGTAATATAATGGATGATAACTTAATTAATATAGGTAAAGATACAGAATGGTTATTACACGAGTTAAAATGTAAGGGAAAACAAGTACATGATATTTTACTTGCAACTGTTGATATAAATGATAAACTTACTTTATATGAAAGACTACCATATATGGAATCAAATAAAATCCTAGAGTGATTTGACTCTAGGTTATATTTTTGTTAGAATATATTTTACGAAAAAAGAGGCAAAAATATGGAAATTATAGATTATAAAAGTATTAATTTTGATAAATTAAAAAGATTAGAAAATATATTATGCACAAATGATATTTATGTTGATGGAGATAATTTTTATAAAATTTTTAATCAAAAAGATAAAGAATTAAATAATATATTAGAAAAGTTAAAATTATTTGAGAGTATCCATCCTGATTATTTTATTGTCCCTAAAGAGATAATATTTAAAGATGGAAATTTTATTGGAATAATCACAAGATATATAAAGGAATCAGAAACATTAGGTAATTTATCAGATAAAAAGGGTGTTTTAAGTATAATTAAAAATCTTATAGATGTATCTTATAAATTAAAAAATCTTCATTATATGAGTGATAGAATTGTTGTAGGTGATATGCATTTTAATAATGTAATTGTTGATAAAGATAACAAAAATTATTTTATTGATACTGAAGGATATGGTATTAGAGATTATAAACCAAGTGATATGCCATCAATTACTTATAATTTTTATAACTGGATGAATTATTATCCTAAAAAAAACAGAAATATGGATAGGATATCTTTTATATTATCATTTTTAGAACTTATTTTTCAGAAAAATGTTATGAGTATAAGTGAATATTCTTATGATGAAAAAAGTGAACAAATTAAAATGTTGAAAGATTTAAAGAATGTGTATTTAGATTTAAGATATACATATTATGATGTTCCAACAGTACCTTATTTTCACGAAATTATTTCTACGAATGACTTAAAGGAGTACAACTATGCAAAAAATTAGTTATAATGATATTGATTTTAGTAAATTAAAAAAATTAGATGTTAAAAGCTTTGAAAATTATATTTATGTAGATGACAATAAGAAAAATATTTATAAAATTTTAAAAGAAGAAGATTTTGGTAAGTTGCAAGATAAGAGTTTAAAACTTGATTTGTTAGAAGAAAAAAAGGATGCAACAAATATATCTATTCCAAAATTAAAAATAGAAAACAATATTTTTGTAGGTGTAATTGAAGATTATATAGATGGATATGATTTGTGTGATATAAATTTAAATTGTAAAGATATAAATGAAATAATGAATATTTTGATAAAAGTATCTATGGAACTTAAAAAAATACATGAAGAAAATATTGTTATTTCAGATTTAAATGCTAGAAATATTAGGATAGATAAAAGTGGTACACCTTATTTTTTAGATTGTTTATCTTATTCTATAGGTAAATATAAATCAGATGTTATTTCAAGAATTTTATTATCATATCTAGTAGAGCATGACATATATCCAGAAACAATTACAAAAGAAATGGATAAAATATCATTTATGATGCTTGTTTTTAATTTAATATTTGATAAAAAATTTTATTATATAACTTATAATGAATATGAAAGTAAAATTGAATCTATTAAATATTTAGGCGCATTACAAAATTATTTTGAAATGCTTAGAACAAGAAAAAAACAAATTGATATGCCATATCTTCACGAAATAATAAGTGATTGTGATGTAAAAAAATATAAAAAAGAAATGCGCTAATATAGGCGTATTTTTTTTGTTATGTTATAATTAAAAAGGTGAATGATATGTTAAAAGAATTAATAGAAAATAATATGATTTTAGTGCTTCCAAATAACATGAAAGAAAATGTTATAAAAGAAGTATCAAGTTTAGATAAAATTTATAATATTAAATTTATGTCTTTAAAAGAATTAATTGATTCTTTAACATTTACTTATGATGAAAGAAGTATATACTATTTAATAAAAAAATATGATATGAATTATGATGTAGCAAATATATATTTAAATAATTTAAAATATGCGGTTAATAATGTATCAGATAAAACAAATAAATTAATTAAAATAAAAAATGAATTAATAGAAAATAATCTTTTAATTTATGATAAAAATATTGATAAGTTAATAGATGATAAAAAAATAAAAATATATGGTTATGATTATATAAGTAAGTTTGATCTAGATATTTTAAAGGAAAAAGGAATAAAAACACAAATTATAAACAAAAATATATTAAATTATAATCATGATGTTTATGAATTTAATGATATAAAAGACGAAATATATTTTGTGTTATGTAAAATGATTGATTTATTAAATAATGGCGTTGATATTAATAATATAAAACTTTGTAATGTAACAAGTGAATATGAAAATGATATAAAAAGAATGTTTAAAATGTTTAATATAAACATAAATATAAATGATAATAAAAGTATAAAATCAAGTTTAATCGCAAAAGACTTTATTAATATTTTAGAAAACAATACTGTAGATGAAACATTAGATTTTATAACAAATAAGTATGATATGACAATAATAAGTAATAAATATATAGTAGATGAAATAATAAAAATATTAAATAAATATACATTTGTTAAGGAAAAAGATATATTAATCTATATACTAAAAAATGAACTATCAAAAAGACATTTAAAAGAAATAAAAAATAAAAATGCGGTTAATATAATAGATTTAAAAGATAATATAATAAGTGAAAATGATTATGTATTTTTAATTGGATTTAATATGGGGAATATTCCAAAAATATATAAAGATGAAGACTATTTAAGTGATATAGAAAAAGAAAAATTAAATATAGAAAAATCTTATGAAAAAAATAAAATAGAAAAATATAATGTAATAAATAATATTAAATCAATAAAAAACTTATTTATAACATATAAATTAAAGACTAATTTT
>ERZ773208.447-NODE-447-length-39025-cov-10.512805_pt1 | contig 39025 bp, 40 predicted proteins | sample MGYA00581006_ERZ773208 | MGnify/ENA primary metagenome ERZ773208 (study PRJEB29015, sample SAMEA2737793) | human gut metagenome | biome: human gut; feature: human-associated habitat; material: faeces | place: China | collected 2012 ... | reverse complement strand
AAGATGCTAAAGAAAATGGTTATAGTTCTGGGTATAATTCTGGATATGATTCTGGATATGATTCTGGATATGATTCTGGTAAATATGATGGTATATCAAATGAAAAAATAAATATTGCTAAAAATTTATTATCAATGAATATGACATTAGAAGACATATCAAAAGCAACTGGTTTAACAATTGATGAAATAAAAAAAATAAAATAAAAAATTTAAATAATTAAGTAAAAAGATAGGGAAATACTCCCCAATTTGCTTTAATTTTATTAATTTGATATAATTATTGATAGGTGATTTGTTTATGAAAATTAATAGTGTTGAACTTTCTATAAGTGCTGTAAGACAAAGCCAGTATCCTACAGACAATAAACCAGAGTTTTTATTAGTAGGAAGAAGTAATGTAGGTAAAAGTAGTTTTATTAATTCAATAATAGAAAGAAGAAATTATGCTAGAACATCAAGTAAACCAGGTAAAACTCAAACATTAAATTTTTATAATGTTAATAATGATTTTTATTTAGTAGATGTACCAGGTTATGGATACGCTAGTGTAAGTAAAGAAAGACAACAAAAATTTGGTATGATGATAGAAGAATATTTAACTAATAGAGAAAATTTAAAAGAAGTATTCTTACTTATAGATTTTAGACATAAACCAACAAATGATGATTTACTTATGTATAACTTTTTAAAATATTATGATTTAAGTGTAACAATAATTTTAACTAAAGTAGATAAAATAGGCAGAACATTAAGAGAGAAACAACTTCAGTTAATAAAAGATACACTAAATATAAAAGAAGAAGATAAATATATATTATTTTCAAGTACAACAAAGCTTGGTAAAAATGATGTAACTAGTATTATTGATAAAATAGTTTACCCAAATGAAGATTAATTCTTCATTTTTTTCATATATTTAATTAGGTGTTGATAATGAAAGTAGAAATGTTATCAAATACGATAATAGTATATTTACTTGATAACAAAAAATATAATGAAGACTCGGATATTAAGAAAATACTTATAAATGTATTTGATAATTTAGAAAAATATTATAATATTACTTTTACTAGTGATTATAATTTAGAACTTTATATTAATAGATATTATGGAATGATTTTAGAAATAAAAGAAAACGAAGATTTTATATATGATGATATTGTAAATTTAAAATTAAATGTTCTAAGAGATACACTATTTTTATATGAAGTAGATGATCCTCTTGAATACATTAATTATGAAATTTATTACTATAATGATAAATTTTATGTTAATACTAAAAGAGAAGATATAAATTTAATAGAAAATTCAAACTTAGTATATGGTGATATAGTTTATAAGATAATAGGAAGGGGTATAAAAATATAATTTACAAAATTTTATAAAATGTGATATAATCTTCCTATGTGAGGTGATTACTTATGAAAATGCCAACAGTAGCGTTAGTAGGAAGTCCTAATGTAGGTAAGTCAACAATATTTAATAGATTAGTAGGAAGAAAAGTTGCAATTATAGAAGATGTTCCAGGAATTACTAGAGATAGAATTTATGGTATTGGATCATATGATGACTATAAATTCAATTTAATAGATACAGGCGGAATAGATACTAGTAATGAAACATTTAATATTGATATAAAGATGCAGGCAGAAATCGCAATTGATGAAGCGGATGTTGTCATATTTGTTGTAGATGGTAAGATGGGATTAAATGCAAATGATTTTGTAGTTCGTGATATATTATTTAAATCAAAGAAAAAGGTAATAGTTGCTATTAATAAAATTGATAATAGAAAACATTTAGATAATTTATATGATTTTTATGAATTAGGATTTGAACATTATATTCCAATAAGTGGTGAACATGCAATTGGATTTGATGATCTTATGGATGAAGTAACAAAAGGTTTTCCAAAATATGAAGAGGAGTATTCTAGTGATGTTTTAAAGTTCTGTTTAATAGGTAGACCAAATGTTGGTAAGAGTTCACTTACTAATGCGCTTTTAAATGAAGATAGAGTAATAGTTAGTAATGAAGCAGGAACAACAAGAGATTCAATTGATACTAAATTTAAGTATGAAAAGAAAGATTATGTAGTAATTGATACTGCTGGAATGAGAAAAAAAGGCAAAATATATGAAAACGTTGAAATGTATAGTCTTATGAGAGCAATGAAAGCAATAGAACGTAGCGATGTGTGCGTAATTGTTATAAATGCAGAAGAAGGAATTATTGAACATGACAAACATATTGCGGCTTATGCACTTGAAGCAGGTAAACCAATGGTTCTTGTAGTAAATAAATGGGATACTGTTGATGATAAAAACGATATAAAATCATATACTCAAAAAATGAGAGCGGAATTTCAATTTTTAAGTTATGTTCCAATTGTATTTTTAAGTGCACTTACTAAAAAAAGACTTCATACACTTATGCCTGAAATAATTAAAGTGTATGAAAATTCTAGAAGAGAAATTAAAACAAGTGTACTTAATGATGTAATAAATGATGCATATGCATTAAATCCAGCACCTTCATATAAAGGCAAGAGACTTAAAATTTATTTTTCTGCTCAAACAGGTACTATGCCACCAAAATTTACATTAAATGTTAATAACAAAGGATTAGTACATTTCTCATATTTAAGATATCTAGAAAATAAAATAAGGGAAAATTTTGATTTAGAAGGAACACCAATAATAATACAATTTAAAAGTAAAGGTGAAGAAAAGTAATATAAGTTACTTTTTTCTTTTGTCACCTTTTTAGGCAAAAGACATATATTAGATTAGAAGGTGGTAATCTAATGAATTTTAGTGATAATTTTTTTAATAAAGTAGAAAAAAAGACTAATGTTAAAAAGTCTACAATACTTGATCTTGCTAAAAAACTTCAAGGTGATAATATGAAAAATGAGGATAATATAAGAGATGTTATTCGTGAACTTAGTAAAATGACAGGTAAGGAAGTAAGTAAAGAACAAGAAGATAAAATTATAAATACTATAGTTACAGATAATGTACCTAAGAATGTAGATAAAATGTTTTAAAAAAAGAGTCTAAATGAACTTGTCAATAAATATAGACAGTTCAAAGGACTCTTTTTATCTTGATCTGATAATACAGGTATTTCTATAATTAGATTCGTCTTCTATGAATTCACAATTTTTAAATTGTTCACTTAAATTTAAATAATATTCTCTTACTTTTTCATAATATTTTTTATCATATGTACATTCTCCAGCAATGAATGGAATATTATGTTTAATGCATGATTTTAGAATATTTGATTTACCACGCATAAATATAGTATATCCTGGCATAAATCTAATTGATTGTGTAATTATAGAAGTTATAGATTTATTAAATAAATATTTACTTACTCTGTCATTTTTGTGTGATGTAATCTCTTGTAAATTTGTATCTTTATTTATTAAATGGTTTTTAATAATTACTCTTGCTAAATCTTTTCCTGTTAAATTTCTGCTTTTTATCCATTCCATATATTCTTTATTAAATGGGTTTGAATCTAATAATTCATTAATTTTTTCTTTAGAATAATTCTTTTCTTTAAAGTATAATCTTAACATTTCAACATCATAATCCATAAATAACCCCTCTTTTCGGGTTAGTATTCTATCATTAAAAAATAAAAAAGTCAAAAAAATGTAATAACACATAATTTAATTCATATAGTTTAATAAAGAAAGTAGGGATTAAATGGAAAAGATAGATATTATAAAAAGTATATCAGAAAGAACAGGTGGAGATATATACCTTGGTGTAGTTGGAGCCGTAAGAACAGGTAAATCCACTTTTATAAAGAAATTTATTGAAAATTTAGTTGTGCCTAATATTGAAGATGAATATGAAAGAAAAAGATGTTTAGATGAAATTCCTCAAACGGCACAAGGAAAAACAATTATGACAATAGAACCTAAATTTGTTCCATCAACAGCCGCTAAAATAAAGGTTGAAGAATTTGAAACAAATATAAAATTAGTTGATTGTGTTGGTTATGTTATTCCTGCTGCTAAAGGTTATGAAGATGAAATGGGAGAACCAAGAATGGTTAAAACGCCTTGGTATGATGAAGACATTCCTTTTGTAGAGGCAGCTGAAATAGGCACAGAAAAAGTAATTAGAGATCATTCTACAATAGGTATTGTAGTAACAACAGATGGTAGTATAGGCGATATTACTAGAAATAATTATATAGAAGCAGAAAATGAAGTAATAAGTGAACTAAAAGAAATAGGTAAACCATTTATAGTTTTATTAAATTCAGCACATCCAACACTTCCAGAAACTGAAAGATTAGCAGAAAAATTAAAAGAAGAACATAATGTACCTGTAATACCAATTAGCGCAGAAACTATGAATGAAAAAGATGTATATAACATATTAAAAGAGGCTTTATATGAGTTTCCTGTACTTAATGTTAAAGTAGATATTCCGGATTGGATAGGAACATTAAATCCAAATCATCCAATAAAGAAAGTATATATAGATCAAATAAGAGAATGTGTTGTAGAAGTTGATAAACTTCGTGATATAGATTCTATTAATAAACATTTTAAACAGTGTGATCAAATAGAAAAAGCATATATGTCAAATGTAGATCCAGCAAAGGGAGAGGTAACAATAACACTTACTGCTCCTAATAATTTATATGATGAAGTACTAAAAGAAATCATAGGAACAAGTATAAATAGTAGAGCATCACTTCTTAATATATTCCAAGAATATAATGAAACAAAAGAAGAATTTGAACAATATAAGAGTGCACTTAAAATGGTTAAAGAAGTTGGATATGGAATTGCAATACCAACTTTAAAAGATATGAAATTAGATACACCAGAAGTAGTTAAACAAGGTGGAAGATATGGTGTTAAGTTAAAAGCAGTCGCACCATCAATTCATATGATTAGAGTAGATGTTGAAAGTACATTTGAACCAATTATAGGATCAGAACTTCAATCAAAAGAATTAATAAATTATTTAACTAAAAACCAAGAAGAAAGTGCTGATAGTATTTGGAAAAGTGAAATATTTGGTAGAAGTTTAGATGCAATTGTACAGGAAGGAATACAAGCAAAATTATCTCTTATGCCAGATAATTTAAGATATAAACTTCAATCAACATTATGTAAAGTAGTAAATAAAGGATCTAATAATATGATAGCTATAGTTTTATAGCTATTTTTTCTTGATTATTTTTATAAAATAATATATCATCTTAAGTGAAGGTGGTTTTGTGAAAAAAAGTACAGTAGTAAAGTTATATAATGAACTTGATAATAAGGAAATACTAAAAAAAGGTTTACCAAGAATAATAAATATAAAAGGTAATGCTGAATATATATTCTATGATTTATGTATTAAGTATAATGATATATTAAATAGTGATATACTAGATCATTTTATAAGTATAAGTATATTTTTATCATCACTTGATGATAATCTAGAAAGAAAGAGATTATTGAATAGTATTTATGATATCTTTGATAATGATTATTTAGTTTCTAATATGGATTTTAATATAATATTAGAAAATATTGAATATATAATGGGGACTATGTTTTCAAAAGTATTTGATGTATATGATGAAGAAGAAGAAAAATACTATATTTCTGAGATAATTATTGAACTTTCAAAAGGATTATCAAAAAGTAAAGATTATGATATAAATAAAATTTATAATCACGATTTAAATGTTATATTTTCAAGATTTTTTAGTGTGTTAGAAGATTTAAATAATACAAAAATACCAAATGGTGAATATTATAACCAAACTTTAATTGATAGAGTAAAAGCTTTTTTAGATATAATTTTCTCAAAAGAAATATATGAGTTAGATGATTATAAGTATGGTGTAGTCTTAGATATGGCAAGTACAATAGAGGATATTAATGAATTATCTAAACTTAAAAAGAAAATAGTATTTTATAGTAGATTAACTGATGAAGATTTTGAAGTTAACTTAGATAATTCAGTAGATACTTTAACAGGTATAAGTATTAAACTTTTAAAAGAAGGTAAAAGTAAGATGTTAAAATTTCCAGAAAATAGTAGTAATAATAAATAAAGCATGTAAATAATTTACAAAAAGTATTGATTTTATTTATGATTTAATGTATATTAAGTACATACCTTTTGCTTGGTTATCGGATTCTCCGAACCATATACTAGGTTTAAGGCAAATATTAACAGTAGGAGGAAATTAAAATGGCATTAAAGAAATCTGAAAAAGAAAACATAATTAAAGAATATGCTACTCACGAAGGTGACACTGGTTCTCCAGAAGTACAAATAGCTATTCTAACTAAAGAAATTAAGACTTTAACAGAACACTTAAAAGTAAACATTCATGATTATCATTCAAAAAAAGGTTTACTTATGAAAGTTGGTAAACGTCGTAATTTACTTGAATATCTTAAAAAGACAGATATTAATAGATACCGTAAATTAATCGAAAGATTAGGATTAAGAAAATAAGCACTTATGTGCTTTTTCTTTTGTAAAAATAATAGAAAAAAGCAAAATATAATATTTAAAATTAGATTATTGTGGTAAAATATAGTTAGAGGAGAATTTTATGAGTAAAAAAGTATTTGAATTAGATTTTAGAGGAAGAAAACTAGTTATAGAACAAGGTGAATATGCAAAACAAGCAGATGGAGCAGTTTTAGTAAGATATGGTGATACAGTTATTTTATCTACAGCAGTTGTATCTGATAATGCAAATATTTTATCTGATTTCTTCCCACTTATGGTTTTATACCAAGAAAAATTATATTCTGTTGGTAAGATTCCTGGAGGATTTATTAAAAGAGAAGGTAGACCAACAGATGCTGCAACTTTAGCAGCAAGAATGATTGATAGACCAATGAGACCAATGTTTCCAGAAGATTTTAGAAATGAGGTACAAGTTGTTAATACAGTTTTATCAGTTGATACTGATAATTCGCCAGAACTAGCTGCAATGTTTGGTTCTTCACTAGCAACAAGTATTTCACAAATACCATTTGATGGTCCAATCGCAGGTGTAAAAGTTGGTAGAGTAAATGGAGAATTTATTATAAATCCAACACCTGATGAACTTGAAAAATCAGATATTGATTTAACAGTTGCGGGAACTACAGAAGCAATAAACATGGTTGAAGCAGGATCAAAAGAAGTATCAGAAGAGGATATGCTTGAAGCATTAATGTTTGGCCATGAAGCAGTTAAAGAGTTATGTGAATTCCAAAAAACTATTATTAAAGAAATAGGATTACCTAAAATGGAATATGAAAAATTAGACATAACTGATAAGCTAAGAGAAGAAGTAAAAAGTCTTGCCGCAGATAAGTTAGATTCTGCAATGAGAATAAAAGAAAAACTTGCTAAATATGAAGCAATAGATAATGTTAAAAAAGAAGTTGTTTCTAAATATGAAGAAGAAAATAGTGATTTAGATAAAGATGAATTAAATATTCTATTAACAAAAGTAAAACTAGTATTAGAATCAATAGAATACGATATATTTAGATCAATTACTGTTAATGAAAAAACAAGAGCAGATGGAAGAGCTATGAATGAAATAAGACCACTTAGTGGTGAAATTGATATTCTTCCAAGAACACATGGATCTGCTGTATTTACAAGAGGAGAAACACAAGCTCTAGCAGTCACTACACTTGGTGCTTTAAATGAATATCAAGCACTTGATGGAATAAGCTTAGAAGCAGAAAAACATTTTATGTTACATTATAACTTTCCACAATTTTCAGTAGGTGAAACAGGAAGATATGGTGCTCCTGGTAGAAGAGAAATAGGTCATGGTGCACTTGGTGAAAGGTGTTTAAAACAAGTAATGCCAAGTGAAGAAGAGTTCCCATATACAGTTAGAGTAGTTTCTGAAATACTAGAATCAAATGGATCAAGTTCACAAGCTACAATATGTGCCGGATGTATGAGTTTAATGGCCGCAGGTGTACCAATAAAAGCTCCAGTTGCGGGTATTGCTATGGGACTTATAACATCAAAAGATGAAAAAGATTATACAATATTAACTGATATACAAGGTATGGAAGATCATTTAGGTGATATGGACTTTAAAGTAGGTGGAACAAGAAAAGGTATTTGTTCACTTCAAATGGATATTAAGATTAAAGGTATTACAAAACAAATATTAAAAGAAGCTTTAGCGCAAGCAAAAGAAGCTAGAATGAAGATACTTGATATGATGGAAGGAATAATTGCTGAACCTAGAAAAGAAGTATCTAAATATGCACCTAAAACAGAAATCTTTAAAATTAATCCTGATAAAATTAAGGATGTTATTGGTAAAGGTGGAGATATGATTACTAAAATCATATTAGAAGCAAGCCATGTTAATAGTGTAAATGATGTTAATGCTGTTAAAGTTGATTTAGCAGATGATGGTACAGTTACTATTTATCATATGGATAAAGATATTATTGCTAAAACAAGAGAAATGATAGAAAATGTAGCTAGAGAAGTAGAAATAGGAAAGATTTACACAGGAAAAGTTGTAGATATTCATGACTTTGGATGCTTTGTTAGACTATGGGAAGGTTGTGAAGGTCTTGTACATGTATCACAACTTGCAAATGAAAGAGTTGAAAAACCAAGTGATGTTGTATCTGTTGGTGATGAAATATTGGTAAAAGCAACTGGATACGATAAAAAAGGTAAACTTAATTTATCTAGAAAAGAAGCACTTCCAAAACCAGAAGTAAAAGAAGAAAAGAAAGAAACAAAAGAATAATAAAGAACCTCGCTTTTTTAGCGAGGTTTTATATTCAAATGAGGTAATTGAAATGAAATTTTATGATTGTATAGAAAAAAATAAAGATAAAAATATTAGTATATATTGTGATATGGATGGAGTACTTGCTGAATATGATATTGGTAATTTCGACTATGAAAATATAAGACCACTTAAAAGTACAATTAAAAAAATAGAAGATTTATATAAAGAAGATAATATTAGTATATATATTCTTTCAATATGTAAAACTAATAATATAGTTCCCGATAAAATAACTTGGTTTAAAAAACATATGCCATTTTTAAAACAAGAAAACATTATACTTTTATCAAAAGAAGATAATAAATATCAAGACATTTCATCTAAAGAAATAAAAAGTAATTATTTAAAGGAACATGCTAAAAATGATGTTAATATTGTTATTGATGATGATAATAGTGTTATAAAATATATAAGAAAAAATAATGAAGATTTAATTGTTTTTCAAGATTCAAGTTTAGTAGATTAAAGGAGTATATATGGAAAATTACAGAAAATATTTTACTGGAGAAGAAGAATTATTATTTAAGTTATAACAACTTCATAGAAAAAAACAAAAATTGAAAGAGTTATTAAATAATAAAAAAGAAATAAATCCATTTGTTGTTGAATTATGTGGTTTACCAAGAACTGGTAAAACAGTTAGTTTAGGTAAATTATATGAATTCTTCAAAAATGGTGGTATTAATATAGAAAAAGCAGATCCTGAAATAATTATATATAGAGATTATATTAATTCACTATATCTTGAAAAAAGAAATAAAACAACATTGGAAAGAGTAAGTAATTTAGAAAAGGGATTAGAACATTTATTACCGAATATTAGTGATTATGAAAAAGTAGATATAATTGATACAACTAATACAAATGCGATGGGTACTTCAATAATACTTGCAAATACTATAATGGATAATATGCAAAAAAAATTAGAATTAAAGTAAAAAAATAGCGATTAATTAATCGCTATTTTTTATATCCATAATTACAGGAAGAACAATTGGTTTTCTACCTGTTCTATCCATTATAAATGGACTTATCTCATTAACTATTTGATTCTTAAGTTCTGTATAATTAAATTTCTTATTTTTTAGTTCTTTAACTATAACTTCGAACGCTTTATTTTCTATTTCTTTTAATAATTCTTCATTTTCATTAACTAGAACAAATCCTCTAGTTGTAATATTTACTTTTCCAAGTAATAATTTCTTTTGTGCATTTATATTGCAAATAACAACAAGTATTCCGTCATTAGCCATTATTTTTCTATCTTTGATAACAATATTACCAATATCACCAATTCTGTTACCATCTACATAAATGTCATAACATGGGAAACTTCTGTCTTTTCTTACCTTTCCATTTAACATGGATAAAACTTCACCATTTTGCATTATAAATGTATTTTCTCTTGGAACATCACAGCTTACAGCTAAATCAGCATGAGCTTTTAACATTCTATATTCACCATGTATGGGCATTAAATACTTAGGTTTCATTAATCTAAGCATTAATTTTAATTCTTCTTGGTTACCATGACCAGATGAATGTATTTCATTTAATGATGTATTTGTATAAGTTTTAACTCCTTTTAAAGCAAGTTTATTTAATGTTACAGATATAGCTTGTGCATTACCTGGAATAGGTGATGACGAAAATATTACTGTATCACTAGGAAGTAATTTAATTTTTTTATCAGTACCATTAGCAATTCTAGATAGAGCTGCAAGTGGTTCACCTTGTGATCCTGTACATAATAAACATACTTCCTCAGGCTTTAATGCATTTGCTTCTTCAGGTGTTACAAATATATTTTTATCCTTTATATATCCTGCTTCTAAAGCAATTTCTATTTGAGTTTCCATACTTCTACCAAATATTGCTACTTTTCTATTATTTTTTTTACAAGTTTCAATTATATGTTTTAATCTATATACATTTGATGCGAATGTAGCAATTATTATTCTACCAAGTTGTCTTTGAAATAGATCACTTAAAGTTGCATCTACTCTAGATTCACTAAGTGACATACCTGGATTTAATGCATTAGTACTTTCACTCATTAAAAGTGTTACACCCTTTTCTCCAATTCTAGCCATTTTATGTAAATCAGCCATTGGACCTATTGGTGTAAAATCAAATTTAAAGTCTCCAGTTTCAACTATTGTACCGTTTGGTGTATTAACAACGATTGCAAAGCTATCTGGAATCGAATGTGTTGTTGAAATAAATTCAACTTCTAAATTTTTGAATTTAACTTTAGTGTTTTCATCAAAAATAACAATATTATCATATTTAATATTTCTATCAATTAATTTCTTTTTAATAAGTTTTGCTGCTTGATTAGGGGCATATATTACTGGAATATTAACAGATTGTAATAAAAAGTTAACACTACCAATATGATCTTCATGCCCGTGTGTTATAAATAAACCTTTAATTTTGTCTTCATTTCTCTTTAAGAAACCAAAATCAGGAATAACATAATCTATACCAAGAAGTGAGTCTTCAGGAAATAATACACCGCTATCAATAATTATTATTTCATTCCCATGCATTATACAATACATGTTTTTTCCAACTTCCCCAAGACCACCTAAAGCAAAAATCTTAGTATCTAAATTATTTTCAAATAATTTCATTTTTTCTCCTTTCTTTATAGAATCAAAGTTAATAAGATTAACGACTACAATTATACTATTATTTTTATAAATTTGCAATCTTTTCAAAAAATTTGACAAAAAAGCACTTGTATGTTAATATAATGGCCGTCTTTTGAAAAAGGGGGATTTCAGATGGATAATAAATCTAAAATAATAGAAGTGATAAAAAGTTATTATGGTGATAATGAAGTATCAGATGATGAACTAAAGAGTATTGAAAAAATAGCTCAAGATGATAAAAATACCCAAGATTTAATTGATATATTAACAAAATCAAAAGGTAGAAAAGCATCAGATTCAAGAAACATAAAAGAAGGTTTCTTATTAAATACAATTAAAATGTTAGGGTTAAGATCAAATAGTACTACTAATCAAAACACTAAAGAAAATATTGATAAAATAATGGAAGCAACAAATGAGTATTTTGATGATAATAAAGTTGATTTTACAGAAAAACAAAAAGATTTAATAAATTCAGTTGCGAAATTTGATGATGCAACAAATAATTTAGTAAAGTGGTTAGACGATGCAGTTCAAAATGATGAAGAAAGAAATATTAAAAATTATTTCATTGAAGTAATGGATGCGTATGAAGACCAGTTATCAATAAATGAATCAAAAGAATTTGTTGAACAATTAAAAAAGTTAAATCCAGATGTAGATATAAAACTATCTGATGATTATAATTCAATTGATATTTCAAAATCAATAAATGAATTAAATATGCCAGAAACATTTTATGTTGATGAAAATAATTTTATAACAAATAAAGAAAATACAGCTTTATCTGTATATGTATCATTAAAAGTAAATGAAAAAAATAACAATATTACTAAGGGGAAAAATAATATGAAGAGTGAAGAAAGAAAAGAAAAAATAATAATTGATAATGATTTTTTAGAGGAAAATTCAAAAAAAGAAAAAAAATCTAAAAGAAAACCTAAATTTAGATTATTTAGAGCAATTAAAAATAAATTTATAAAACTTAATGATTCAGCTAAAGAAGAAATAGATTTAGATAGTGATTCTGATACTGAGGAATTAAACCTTGATATACCAAATAAGGATTCGAAAGAACAAGATACTGTTAAAAAGATGGAAACTCCAAAGAAAAATGTAGAACAAGCTGAAACTAAAAGTGAAGAAGCTAGTGAATTACATACAGAAACAGTAAATACTACTTTATCTGCTGGAGAAAGTTTAAAACGTATAGCAAAAATAAGAAGTGAAATCGAAAGACTTCAAAGAAATAAAGAAGAATTAAAAAATATACAAAATGCTTCAAAGTTTGCAAAAGAAGAAACTGCTAAACATTATGATGAAGAAACAAAAAAATTAAGAGATCAAATTAAAGAAATAGTTGATAATAACAAATATACAAATGAAGCAGGAAGAGAAATCTCTATGGAAGAAAGAGATAGATTTGATAGATTAGATGCAGTTCAAGCAGATATTATTGAAACTGTAAAAAAACAAAAACAAATTAATTCAGAATTTAATGAAGCTTGGTATGGTCATATGGGTGAAAAAGTTACTGAAGATCTATTAAAAAGAAGATCAACATTAAAAAATGAATTAGACGCAATTAATATCAAATTAAATTTATTAAAACAGAAAAGAGAAGAAATAGTTGCGGAAAATCCTATGACACATGCAAGAACTATGTAAAGGTACACAAAAAGTGTATCTTTTTTTGTAAAGTAGAAAAAAAGTACTAGAAATATATATAAAAATAATATATAATAAAGTTGAATATAATATAGAGGGAGTTGAATAATATGGCAGAACAAAAGAAAGCGTCAACTGCTACTAAAACAGCAACTAAGAAAAAAACAACTACTACAAAGACTACAACTAAAAAATCAGCAACTAAACCAGCTGCAAAAACAGAAAAAAAGACTGCTGTTAAAAGTACTACAAAGGCTGCTCCAAAAAAAGCACCTGTTAAAAAAGAAACAACAAAAGCATCTTCAAATAAGGTTTCAGAAAAGGCTAGTACAGTTAAGGCACCAGCTAAAAAGAAAAAAGATAATATTTCAAATGCAGAACAAAGTTTCAAATTAACAAAAGATGCAATGTTTAGTGTATGGATTGATGCATTAATTTTGGTATTTATAATATTAATGTTTGTTTTAATTTTGTATGGATATGTAGTATCTGCTTAGTAATTAAAGAGTTTATATGGAAAAAGAAATTTATTTTTCTTTTTTTTTATGTTTTTAGATGATATAATTATTATGGTGATATAAATGGGATTTTTTGATAAATTAAAAAAAATTGTAAGTAAAGATACATTTGAAGATAAAAAAGAAAAAGACTTATATGATAAGGGATTTGAAAAAACAAGAAAAGAATTCACAGATAAATTAAATAAGTTAAATAAAAAATATAGTAAAGTAAATAGTGAATATTTTGAAGAGTTAGAAGAAATACTTATTATGGCTGATATTGGAGTTAATACAGTTATGAGTTTTATGGATAGATTAGTTACAAGAGCCAAAAATGAAAAAATAACTGATCCAAAAGAGCTAAAAGAATTAATTGTTGATGAATTATTCATAATATATGTTAATGATGAAATTTTAGTAGACAAGATAAAATATAATGATAATGGTCCAACTGTTATTTTATTTGTTGGGGTAAATGGAGTTGGTAAAACTACTACAATTGCAAAACTTGCTAAAAGAGAAAAAGATAAAGGTAAGAAGGTAATGATGGTCGCAGGAGATACATTTAGAGCGGGTGCAGTTGAACAACTAGAAACTTGGGGAGAAAAAATAGGTGTAAAAGTAGTATCATCAACTTTAAATGCAGATCCATCAAGTGTAATATATAAAGGTCTTGAAGAAGCAAAAGAAGATAATTATGATGTTGTTTTAATAGATACTGCTGGTAGACTTCAAAACAAAGTAAACTTAATGAAAGAGTTAGATAAAATTAATAGAGTAATAGGTAATTTAATAGAAGGCGCACCACAAGAAACACTTTTAGTAATAGATGCAACAACAGGTCAAAATGGTATTTCACAGGCAAAACAATTTAAAGAAATAACAAATATAACAGGCATTGTACTTACTAAGTTAGATGGTACTGCAAAAGGTGGTATAGTTCTTGCTATTAAAGAAGAAGTTAATATTCCTGTTAAATTCATTGGTCTTGGTGAAGGCATGGAAGATTTAAAAACATTTGATATTGAAAAATATATATATGGACTTTTTAAAGAATTATTATAGGTGGATAGTATGGATGAAATAAATGAATTAATAATGTTATATGATTATTATGGAGAATTATTAAGTGATTCGCAAAAAGAATATTTTATGGATTACTATTTTAATAATTTAAGTTTAGGAGAAATTGCAGATAACTTAGAAATAAGTAGAAATGCAGTTCATAAACAAATAAAAAGTGCTGAAGTTAAATTAAAAGAGTATGAGGAAAAATTAAAGATAATTAAAAAAAGTAATTTAATAAAAGAAAAATTAAAAAGTACTAATGATGAAAGATTAAAAGAAGAAATAATAGATATATTAGAAAGCTAGAAGGTGAAATAATGTTTGAAAATTTAAGTGATAGATTAGAAAGTGCAATGAAGAAAATAAAAGGATATGGAGTTATAACTGAAGATAATATAAGTGATGTTTTAAGAGAAGTTAGACTTGCACTTTTAGAAGCAGACGTCAACTATCAAGTAGTTAAAGAATTTACAAATAATGTTAAAGGAAAAGCACTTGGTGAAGAGGTAAGAAAAAGTTTAAAACCAAGTGAAGTATTTTTAAAAATATTAAAAGATGAATTACTTAATTTACTTGGTGAGGGAACTAGTGAAATAGAAACTAAAAAGAACCCTACAATATTAATGCTTGTAGGTCTTCAAGGTTCAGGTAAAACAACAACTATTGGTAAACTTGGTAATTTACTTAGAAAAAAATATAATAAAAAGCCTTTATTTGTCGCATGTGATATATATAGACCAGCTGCAATAGAACAATTAAAAACTATTGGTAAAGAACTTAATATTCCAGTTTATGAAGAAGGCATAAAAAATCCTAATGAAATAGTTAGAAATGCATTAGAATATGCTAAAGAAAATAAACTTGATTATATATTAATAGATACTGCAGGTAGATTACATGTTGATGAAGAATTAATGAATGAATTAAAATCATTAAATGAAGAATTTAATCCTGATGAAATATTACTTGTGTTAGATAGTATGATTGGTCAAGATGCTATTAATGTAATTAATGGATTTAATGATAAACTACCACTTACAGGTACTATTTTAACTAAGTTAGATGGTGATACTAAAGGTGGTGTTGCCTTATCAGCAAGACACTTAACAAATGTTCCAATCAAATTTATAGGTACTTCTGAAAAACTTGATGGACTTGAAGTATTTGATCCAGAAAGAATGGTAAATAGAATTTTAGGTATGGGAGATATTATGTCTCTTGTTGAAAAGGTTGAATCTGTTTACACTGAAGAAGATGAAAAGAATGCAGAAAAAACATTTAAAAAAATGCAAAAAGGTAAATTTGATTTAGAAGACTTTTTAGCGCAATTTAAACAAATAAAGAAATTAGGCTCAATAGAAGGATTATTAAAATTAATACCGGGTGCTAAAAAAATGGGATTAAACAATATTAATATTGATCCAAAAGACATGGCAAGAGTAGAAGCAATAATTCTTTCTATGACTCCTGAAGAAAGAAGAAAACCAGAAATAATAAAAGCTAATAGAAAAATAAGAATAGCAAAAGGTTCTGGAACAAGTGTTCAAGAAGTAAATAAATTATTAACACAGTTCGAACAAAGTAAAAAAATGATGAAAATGTTCAGTAATGGTTCATTTAAGATGCCATTTTAGGATAATAAACTATTCAAAAATTTATAATTCTCATATTCTAGTAATAGATAAGGAGGATTAAAATGTTTTATAATAATTTTAATATGAATGGTTGTTGCAATAACGAAAATAAGTGTTGTCCAACTGTTTGCGAAGAAAAATGCTGTGAAGATCCAGTATATGAAGCACCAGTTGAAAAATGTATAAAAAAAGATTTTGTACATGAAATAGTTCACGTATGTCCAGTACATACAAGAATAGTAAATAATCACATTTATAAACATACTTATGTACCAGAATATACTTGCTCTGAAGAAAATGTATGTACAAATGTAGATGATAATTGTTGTAAAAAATTTTAAAAAATTCCATTAGGAATTTTTTTCTTTTTTATGTTTTATGGTATAATTTTTATAGATAATAAAGAAGGCGATAAAATGATTCAAATATTTGATATAAAAAAGGAAAAAAGTCTTAAAATGAATGATAGTGAAATGCTAAAAAAATACATGGATGAATCAATTTTAAATAATGAAGAATTAATGAAAAAATATAATTCGAAAGTTCAAGGACTAAATGACAATGAAGTAAAGATACGTCTTTCTAAAAATGGAAAAAATGTTGTTATAAAAGATGATAAAAAAAGTCCACTATACTTTTTATTAATGTCATTTAAAGATGAATTTATAATAATTTTATTGTTTCTTTCATTAATTAATTTTCTTTTGGGTGATACTCTTGGATCATTAATAATTGTAGTGATAGGAATAATTAGTGCGCTTATTAGATTTTTTCAAGACTATTCAGTTTATAAATTTAATAGAAAATTAAAGTCAAAGATATATTCCACAGTAAATGTACTTAGAAATAATGAAGAAAAAGAAGTAAAAGTAGAAAATGTTGTAATTGGAGATATCATTAAATTAAATGCTGGTACAATAATTCCTGCTGATTTAAGAATAATTGACAGTAAAGATTTATTTTTAAATGAGTCAGTATTTACTGGTGAAAGTATATTAGTAGAAAAAAATAATAAAGTAAATAATAATGCAAAAGAAATATTTGATATAAATAATATTTGTCTTATGGGAACTTCTGTAGTAAGTGGAAGAGGAGAAGGCATTGTAATAAATACAGGCTTTAATACATATTTAGGTAAAGTTGGTAAAGAAGTTAATACAAAAAAAGAAGTAACTAATTTTGATAAAGGTATAAAAAATATAACTAAATTATTAATAAGATATATGGTTGTTGTGTGTCTTGTAGTAATTGTTATAGATGGTATAATTAAACAAAATATTAGTGAAGCACTTTTGTTTGCGTTATCAGTTGCGGTAGGTATTACACCAAGTATGCTTCCAATGATTCTTAATGTTAATTTAACAAAAGGAAGCAAAAGTTTAGCAAATAAAAAAACACTTGTTAAAAATATTGCTTCAATTCAAAATTTGGGTGCAATAGATATTTTATGTACTGATAAAACAGGTACGTTAACAGAAAATAATATAACACTTCAAAAATATATAGATGCATTAGGTAATGAAAATGAAGATATATTAGAGTACGCATATTTAAATAGTTATTATAGTACAGGTATAAAGAATTTAATTGATAAAGCAATTATTTCTTATGGTAAAGAACATAAACTTGATACTACTTTAGTAAAGTATGAAAAGATTGATGAAATACCATTTGATTATAATAGAAAAAAACAAAGTGTTGTTGTAAAAAATAAATCAGCATATAGAATGATAACAAAAGGTGCACTAGAAGAAATAATTAATGATTGTGATAGTGTAATTATTAATGGTGAAATTAAGAAAATAACAAAAGAACTTATAAATGTTATAAAGGATAAAGCAATGGAACTTGCGAATAATGGTATGCAGGTTATTGCTCTAGCAGAAAAGAATGATTATCCAGGAATTTTGAAATTTAATTCGGAATGTGAAAAAAATATGACATTTGTAGGATTTACATGTTTCTTAGATCCTGCTAAAAAAGATGTAAAAACAACAATATCTAATTTATATAAAATAGGCGTTAAAACAAAGATATTAACAGGTGATAATCCATATGCTACAAAAAATATTTGTAATTTGGTAGGACTTAATGGCAATGATATATTACTTGGTAGTGATATAGACAAAATGAGTGATGAGGAATTATCAAAAAAAATAGAAGATATAGATGTATTCGCAAGAATGAATCCACTTCAAAAAGAAAGAATAGTTGATTTATATAAGAAAAATGGACATGTAGTAGGATATATGGGAGATGGTGTTAATGATGCTCCTTCACTTAATAAGTCAGATGTTGGAATATCTGTTAATAGTGCATCATCAATAGCGAAAGAAGCAAGCGATATAATTATATTAAAACAAAGTTTAAAAGTTGTATATGATGGTGTGATTGAAGGAAGAAAAGTATATGGGAATATTATTAAATATATGAAGATGGCATTAAGTGCGGATTTTGGTGATGTTTTTAGCATTATGATTTCAAGTATATTTTTACCATTTTTACCACTTCTTCCAATTCAAATGTTACTTCAAGATTTTATATACGATTTTTCTCAAATAGGTATACCATATGATAATGTAGATAAAGAATTTTTAATTAAACCTAAAAAATGGGATACTAAGGGAATATCAAGGTTTATGAAGGTAATGGGTATAACAAGTTCAATTATAGATGTTATATCGTTCATAATATTCTGGTTTGTATTAGGTTATAATAGTATAGATAAACAAGCATATTTTCAAACAGCGTGGTTTATAACTTGTCTTGTAACTGAACTTATGATTATCTATAATGTTAGGACAAGTAAAAAGCCTTTTATAGAATCAAATGCAAGTAAAAAATTAAATGTATTAACTATTTTTTCACTTGTATTAACAATAATCACTCCAATGCTTTTAACTAAAATTGACACATTTCACTTCGTAATTTTACCATTTGAATTTTATCTATTCTTAATTTTACTTGTTATTTTATATTTTGCTATTGTTTCTATTATTAAAAAGATATATATTAAAAAGTATGGAGAGTGGTTATAAATGAAAAGAATGAATATAATTGTTATATTTGATAAAGACATAACAAGTACATTAATGTGCAAAAGAACAAAAGAACCATATAAAGGAATGTATAATTTTGTTGGTGGTAAAATCGAAAATGATAATGGTTTAGAAGAGGCATATAGAGAACTTTATGAAGAAACAAATATAAGTAAAAATGATATTAAATTAATATATTTTATGAACTTGTCATATATAAAATGGAATATAGAACTTGAAGTTTATTATGGTGTATTAAATAGTGATGTTAATCTAATAGAAGAAGTCAATAAATTAGAGTGGAGAAGTCTTTCAGATAATTTCTTCAATTTGAATAAATATGCAGGAGAAGGTAATATTGGTCATATAATAGAAGAAATTAAAATTGATTTAGAAAGAGAGAAAAATCATAAAAGCATTAACAATTAAAGAACCATGGGCAACACTTATAATAGATGGTTATAAAAAATATGAATTTAGATCATGGAAAACAAATTATAGAGGTAAAATACTAATACATGCTGGAATGAGCGAAGAAAAAGATATGTTAAAAAAATTTAAAGACTATAATTTGAATTGTTCTAAAGGTATGATTATAGGTGAAGCACTTCTTACTGATTGTATTCTTGTTACAAAAGAGTTTGAAGAAGAATTATTAAAAATTGATAAAACAGTATATGGAAGAGAGTCACATGAAATGACATATGCTTGGAAACTAGAAAATGTTATAAAATATGATAAACCTATTCCTATAAAAGGAAAATTAGGATTATGGAATTATGAGGAGAAAACTATGCACGAAATGAGATTAAATAATGGTCCATTTGAACTTATAAAAAATGGAACAAAAACTATTGAAATAAGATTAAATGATGAAAAGAGAAATTTAATAAAGGAAGGAGATATTATTGAATTTGAAAATAGAATTACAAAAGAAAAATTAAAAACAAAAGTAATTAAATTATACAAATTTGATAATTTTGAAGAATTATATAAACATTTTGATAAAATATCTTTAGGTTATGCTGAAGATGAAATTGCAGACCCTAAAGATATGGAACAATATTATCCACAGGATAAACAAGAAAAATATGGTGTTCTTGGTATTGAAATAAAAGTTTTAGAATAAAAAAATGTCCCTTTTGGGATTTTTTTAATATTATATTTGTGTTTTTATCATAAATAGTGTTATAATTGTAGTAGGTGAATAAAATGTTTGATAAGAATTTATTGGGTAATAATATTAGTGATATTGATAAGAATTTATTAGCACAGACTATTAGTAAAATAGATTTGTTTTTTGCTAAGTTTGGAGTTAATATTGATTATGATAATTCAAGAGAATTATTTGAAAATTTAAAAATTGTAGACGTACAAGGAAAACAAAATTATGTTGTTTCTTATGATGAAACAAGTAATACTATTAAACAAAATTTTGAAAATCCGGATTTTAGTCCTAAAAGATATGAAGCAGAACTTGTTGAATCTCTTTTAAGTGTACTTTCTAGAAAGTATAATTTTGAAGAAGATAGATATGATAAAGGACTTTTAAGCAGAGATACAAATTTAAGATTTCATGGTTTTGTCTTAAATGATATGTTAACAGCATATATTGGAACTTTAATAACAGGTTATAATAAAGAAACAGATGTAAAAGATTTTTATTTGGATAGTCCTAAAGATTATGAAACTATACCTGATAGAGCAATTCATGATTTTTGTGAGGCGTTTGGTGCAGAATTCTTATTAAAAAGTTTTATAAATGGCGCAGGTTCTGAATTATTTTATAAAGTTGGTGAAACTTTAGGTAGTGAAGAGAATGCAATTGATCTTTATAATTCAATGGATAGTTATAACAATAATTCGATTGCAAATAGAAGAATTTATGATTTGAATATGGAAGAATTAAAAGAAAAAATGTTAGAAAATAAACCGAAAATGTAAAGTTTTGTAAAAATTGTTGATTTATTTTTAATATTAATATATTATATGGTGAGGAGTGTGATAATAATGTATCCATCAATCGATAAAGTATTAAATATTGTTCCTTCAAAATATCAATTAGTTTATATTGTATCTAAAAGATCTCATCAAATGAAGGAAACAAAACATTATCAATTAGATGAAAAAAAATATGTTAATACAAAAAACATAGGTAGAGCTTTGGAAGAAGTTGCTGAAAACTTAATACATGTAAAAGAATAGTATTAAGTTTTTAATTAAAAATTTAAGCGAACATAAATTCGTGATAAGGAGAAAAGGATGAAAATAATAAAATTTAAAAAAATGTCTGGAAGTAAATACAAAGTTTTTTTTGATAATGGTAAAAATATTCTTTTACACGAAAATATAATCATAAAATATAATTTACTTATAACTAAAAAAATAGAAGAAGATTATGATGACATAATAAAAGATAATAATAATTATATGATTTATGATATGACAGTTAAATATATTAGTAAAAAAATGAGATGTGAAAGTGAAATAAAAAAGTATCTAAAGAGCAAAGAAATTAATGATGATTTATCAGATAGAATTATTTTAAAACTTAGAGAAAATGGTTTACTTAATGATAGAGATTACGTTAAAAGTTACATATCAGATAAAGTAAGATTAAATAATATAGGACTAAACAAAATAAAATCTGAATTATATAAATTAAAACTTGATAAAGATATTGTTGATGAAGAAATTAATAACTATTCAGGTGAAGATATAATTGATAATTTAGAAAAGTTAATTGATAAAAAAATTAGAACAAATAGATCATATGGTGGAAGTTTATTAAAACAAAAAATAATTACAGATTTTGTGAATAAAGGTTACAACAAGGAAGATATAATTGATATTTTAAACAAGAAAGATTTGAATAATGAAGATTTATATAATAAAGAATATAATAAGCTATACAATAAATATAAAAGTAAATATAGTGGCTCAGAACTTGAATATTTTATTAAACAAAAATTATATAGTAAAGGATTAAAAAAAAGTGATGATTAATCACTTTTTTCTATTAACTTTCAGATGATGAATTAGATTTTTCAGCTTGTTTAATTGCATCTTTTATATAGTTATTATAATTTTTCTTTAATTTAGCATCTTTAAATTTTAATCCATAAGATTTTCTTAAATCATCTAAAGTTGTAACTTCAAGAGTTTTATCATTTTCTAATTTTTCTTTAGTTAAAGTTTCAATAATATTACTTTTAACTTCTTTTAACTTTGGTTTATCTTTTTCACCAGTTTTTAAAATAATATGATATCCATAAGTTGTTTTAACTGGTTCTTTAGTATATTCATTAACTTTAAGCTTGTATGCTGCTGTTTCAAATTCTTCAACCATATCGCCTTTATTGAAATATCCTAAATTTCCACCTTTTTCTTTTGAACCAGTGTCATCAGAATTTTCTTTAGCAAGTGTATCAAAATCTTCACCCTTATCTAGCTTCTTAATTATTTCTTCAGCTTTTTTCTTAGCTTCATCATCAGTTAAACCATCTTCTGAATCTGTATCAACTTTTATAAGAATGTGTTTAGCACTGATATCTCCAACAGTATTTTCTTCATAATATTTTTTTATTTCGTCATCTTTAATATTATCTTTAATTTGATCTTCAATAGCTTGATTTCTTTGATAGTTTAATATGAAATATTCTTTTAAATCTTTTTCACTTTCATATCCTGCGTTTTTTAAAGTATCTTCCCAACTATCAGAATATTGTGATTTTAAACTTTCTATTTGATTTGCTGCTTGTTTTTCAATAGTAGCGTCATCTTTATAGATAGTATCAAGTATTTCTTTATCTACCATATCAAGTGCAGTAGAAATTCCATATTTATCTCTTAACTTTTTATAAATATCGTTTGCAGTTATATTAGTACCATTTACAGTAATCGCTACATCTTCACCATTTTTTAATTTCGCATTACCACATCCAGTTAATAATATTGTGCAAATTACAGCTAAACTTGCTAACATTATTTTTTTCTTCATTTTTTCCTTATCCTCCTTTAATAATGCACATATATATAATAACAAAATTATAAAATAAAAACAATATTTTTCAAAATATAATCACACTATTCGTACTTTTGCCATAAAATAATGTGAATAATAAAAAAGGAGGAATGAAAATGACACACTCATGCGGATCAGGTGCTGGTATAATACTAGTACTATTCATACTATTAGTAATAATAATAGGTGCTTATATCTAAATAAATTAAGTTAGGAGGTAATTTAAATGGGATGTACAAATACAACATGTACTAATACATGCACACAAACATCACGCGGATGCGGATATGTAACAATAATCGTACTTTATATCTTACTTGCTATAATACTTAGTTCATTCGTTTGCTAAAAAAGTTCAAAAGAACTTTTTTTCTTTGAAAAATTTGACAAAAGTGTACTATTTTGGTAATATATACAGCACCAAAGGGGGAATTGTAATATGGCAATTGAAGATAAGAAAATAGAAATACCAAGTTTCGTAAAGAAAATGGATGATGAATCAATAATAAAGATGGCAAAGGATATCGCATTAGGTGAGGTAAATGTTTATGCACCAATAGAAAATGCTGATTCAAAAATTGTTGGATTTAAAAGGGTTTGTTTATATGATAATTTAAAAAATGAAAAAGATTGTATAGAAGATGAATTAAATTACCAAATTCAAGAATATAAAAAAGCAAAAAGACATTTAAATTTATTAAAAGTTTTGAAATCTAGATCTGAAAAAATTAAATTAGCAAAACAACTAGAATTATTAGAAAATGAACAATCATATATTTCATATATTACAGATTCTAGTGAAGAACCTAGTCTTAGCTTATGTAAAGAAGATTTAGCACAAACAGCAAGAGATATTAAACCATTTAAAATGTAAAAAAACTGATTAACCAATCAGTTTTTTATATACTTCTTCAACACTTATACCATTATTTTCTTTATAATATGGTTTTAAATGCATATGATAATGTTTTACTTCTTGAACATCACCATTATTTTGAATTATACTCATACCATCAATATTTAATTTTTCTTTTAATAATATATGCATTTTTTTAGCAATTTCATTAATATGAGTTAATGTATCAATATCAATATCATCTAAATTTTCAAAATGTTTCTTAGGTATTATAAGCATATGTCCAGGGCTCATAGGATTAACATCTAAAAACACTTTTACAATGTCATCTTCATAAATTGTGTATGAAGGAATGTCCCCTTTAATAATTTTACAAAAAATACAATCCATTTTTATCATCTCCTCTAATAATTTTAACAAAAAACACTAAAAAAATATATACTTTTATGGTAAAATAATAATGTTTGGAGATGATGTTATGCTTAAAATCGAAAATTTAAGTACAAGTATAGATGGTAAAGATATATTAAAGAATTTTTACTTAAACATAAATGATGGTGAAGTACATGCTTTAATGGGACCAAATGGAACAGGAAAAAGTACTTTATCGAAAGTTATTTTAAATAACAAAAAATATCAAAAGTTATCTGGAAAAATAATGTTTGATGACGTAGATATAACAAATATGTCTACAGATGAAATAGCAAGAAAAGGAATATTTTTATGTAATCAACTTCCATGTGAAATAGATGGAGTAACAACTGCTGATTTTTTAAGAACGGCATTAAATGAAAAAGAAGAAGTTTCATTATATCAATATATAAAGAAAATTGATAGCGCAGTAAAAGATTTAAAAATGGATGAAAATATGATTCATAGAAGTATGAATAAAGGTTTTTCAGGTGGGGAAAAAAAGAAAAATGAAATACTTCAATTAAAAGTATTAGAACCTAAATTCATAATACTTGATGAACTTGATTCAGGACTTGATGTAGATAGTTTAAAAATTGTTTGTGAAAATATAAATAGTTATTTAAAAGAACATGAAAACACATCAGTACTTATAATTACTCATTATCCTAAAATACTACAATATATAAAACCAGATTATGTACATGTTATGGTAAATGGAAATATCAAGAAAACAGGAGATGCAAGTCTTGCTCTTGAAATAGAAGAAAAAGGATATGATGCTTACAAAAATAGTGCAAGTATCGTAAGTGAATAATTGATATATGAATAATATATTAATAGAAAAGAGTAGTATTGATTTTGAAGATAATGGAGAATTTATATTAAAAGAAAATGATAATAAAGATATAAGAGTAAATGATAATGTAGATATTACGCTTACTATAATTAATGAAGAAGATAAGGATGTAAGTTATAATTTTGATATTAATGAAAACTGTAACCTTATATTTAATATATTTGATGCATCAAAAAATATAAATAGAAATATAAATGTAAATATTAATGGAAAAAATTCAAATGTATTAATTAATATTTCATCTATTTCATTAAATGAAAATAATTATGATGTTAGTATCCATCATAATAATAAAAACTGCACAAGTAATACAAATATACATGGACTTACAATAGATAATAATTCCATATATATAAAGAACAATGGATATATACCAAATGGTTCAGAAAAAAGTGTTTTACATCAAGACAATAAAATTATTGCTATGAATGATAATAAATCAAAAATAGAACCTAATTTATTTATTGATGAGTATGATGTAGAAGCATCACATGGTGCGTATATTGGTAAATTTGATGAAGAAGAACTATTTTATTTAAATTCGAGAGGACTAGATGAAAATAAATGTTACGAACTTTTAATTAATGGATTTTTATTAAATGAATTTAATATAACTGATGATGTAAAGGATGATTTAAAGAAAATTATTAAAAAGTATTGGAGGTGAAAAAATGAATTATAGAAAAGACTTTCCTATGCTAGAAAAAGATATTGTATATTTTGATAATGGTGCGACAACATTTAAACCAAATTGTGTAATTGATAAGATGTGTGATTATTATAAGAATTATTCATCTAATGCACATAGAGGTGATTATTCACTTAGTTTAAAAACAAGTGATGAATACGAAATTGTTAGAGATAAAGTAAAAGAATTAATTAATGCTAGTAGAAGAGAAGAAATAATATTTACTAGTGGTTCAACTGAGTCATTAAATGAAATAGTTAATGGATATTTTAAGTATAATTTAAAGATAGGTGATGAAGTATTACTTACAAAAGCAGAACATGCATCAAATATACTTCCTTGGTTTGAACTTGAAAATGAAATGGGTATAAAAGTAAACTATATACCTTTAACTAGTAATCATGAAGTAACAATAGAAAATGTTATAAAAAGTATAACGGATAAAACAAAAGTAATCTCTATTGCGCATATATCAAATGTTATAGGTGATGTAAGACCAATAAAAGAAATAATAAATTATGCACATAAAAAAGGTATATTAGTAGTAGTTGATGGAGCACAAAGTGTAGGTCATACAAATGTAGATGTACAAGATTTAGATATAGATTTTTTAGCTATATCAGCACATAAAATGCTTGGACCAACAGGTGTTGGTGTACTTTATGGTAAATATGAATTACTTGATAAAATAAAACCTACTAAAGTAGGTGGTGGTATGAATATTGCATTTGTTAGTCCTAGTGAAATAGAATATAAGGAACTACCTTATAGATTAGAAGCAGGAACAGGAAATATTGCTGGTGTTATTGGATTTGGAAGTGCGATTGACTATATAAATAATATAGGTATAGATAACATAGAAGAATATTGCGATGAATTAAAACACTATATTATAAATGGTTTAAAGAAACTAAAAAATGTAAAAATATACAATGAAAATGTAGAAGGTGCAACAATTGCATTTAATATAGATGGTGTATTTGCGCAAGATACAGCAATATACTTAGATAAATATAATATATGCGTTAGAAGTGGAAGTCACTGTGCAAAAAAACTAGAAGATGAACTTGGAATAAAAAATACATGCAGAGTTAGTATATATTTTTATAATAATAAAGAAGATGCAGACAAATTAATAAAAGCATTGGATAATGATAGAATATTAGAAGAAAGTTTAGGTGTATAAAAATGGATCCAAATTTTAAAAGAACATTAATATTAGAAAATTATGAAAAACCTTTTCATAAAGGACTTGTAGATGATAGTACATATTTAAAAGAAAATAAAAACAATTCATCTTGTATTGATAATTTTGATATACAACTTAAAATGAATGATAATAAAATAGAAGATATAAGATTTGAAGGAGAAGCATGTGCAATTGCAGTATCATCGGCATCTATATCAATTCAAAAATTAATTGGTAAAACAAAAGAAGAAGCACTAAAGATAATAGATAACTATGAAAAAATGATTAATGAAGAAGAATATGATAAAGAGTTATTAGAAGAATTACTTGCGTATGAAGATATATATAAACAACCAGCAAGAAAAAAATGTGCAACACTCGCAATACTTGGAATAAAAGATTTAATAGAAAAATAGGAGGTAATTATGAAGGAAGTAAAATTCGAAAAAGGTTTAGATGAAGAAAAGGTAAGAAAAATATCTGAATTAAAAAATGAACCAGAATGGATGCTAGAATATAGATTAAAATCATATAAAGATTTTATAAATAAACCTCTTCCTTCTTTTGGACCAGAGATAAATATTGATTTTAATAATATAACTTATTATAAAAGAATTGATAATGAAGTACATAATTCTTGGAATAGTATAGATAAAAATGTTAAAAAGACATTTGATGATATTGGAGTAATAGAACAAGAAAAAGAATATTTAGATGGACTTGGTGTTCAATATGATAGTGAAGCAATATATCATAATATGATTAAAGATTTGGAAGAAAAAAACATAATATTTTGTGATACAGATACAGCACTAAAAAAATATCCAGAGTTATTCAAAAAATACTTTGGTACATTAGTAGATTATAATGAAAATAAATTTACAGCATTAAATGGTGCCGTATGGAGTGGTGGAACATTTATTTATGTACCTCCACATACAAAATTAGATAGACCACTTCAAAGTTATTTCAGAATTAATACAAAAGATATGGGACAGTTTGAAAGGTCACTTATAATAGTTGATGATGATTCTGAGGTACACTATATAGAAGGATGTACAGCACCAACTTATACTACTGATTCACTTCATGCAGCTGTTGTTGAAATATTTATTGGTAAAAATGCAAAATGTAGATATACAACAATACAAAACTGGTCAGATAATGTAAACAACTTGGTAACAAAAAGAGCAATAGTTGATGAAGGTGGTACTATGCAGTGGATAGATGGTAATATTGGTTCTAAAATCAATATGAAGTATCCAGCATGTATTTTAAAAGGGGATAATTCAGTTGGTGAATGTATTTCTATTGCTGTTGCATCTAATAATCAAACTCAAGATACAGGCGCTAAAATGATCCATTTAGGTAAAAATACAAGAAGTCATATAATCGCAAAATCAATAGGTAGAAGTGGTGGAAACGCTAGTTATAGAGGTTTAGTAAGCATAGAAGAGAATGCTACTAATTCAAGATCAAGTATAAAATGTGATACTATTCTTTTAGATAAATTATCAAAAAGTGATACAATTCCTACTAATATATGTAAAAATGAGTCATCAATAATAGAACATGAGGCAACAGTTTCAAAATTAGATGAAGACAAATTATTCTATCTTATGAGTAGAGGAATTGATGAAGAAAAAGCAATAGAATTATCATTAATAGGATTTATAGAAGAATTTACAGAAGAATTACCACTTGAATATGCAGTAGAATTAAATAATTTATTAAAAAACAATTTTCAAAAAATGTGCAATATTTAAATTTTAGAAAGGAATTTTATGCAAAAATTCCTTTTTTGTTATACAAAAATTCAATTTTTGAGTATTTTTCTATGCAAAAATGCCATTTCTGTGCTTTGATTTCTTCTTTTTAGTAGTGTATTATACAGCACTGAAAGGAGGAAAATGTCATGTTAAATCAAATAGTAATTGTTGGGAGACTTGTTAAAGATCCTGAACTTAGAGAAACAGATTCAGGAAAGAAAGTAACTAATATTACTCTTGCTGTTCCAAGAAGTTATAAAAATGTATCTGGAGAATATGAAACAGATTTTATTGATTGTACATTATGGACAGGTATTGCAGAAAATACAAGTGCGTACTGTAAAAAAGGCGATCTTCTTGGTGTTAAAGGAAGAGTTCAAACAAGAGTTTATGAAAAAGATGAAGAAAAGAAATATGCAACAGAAGTAGTTGCAGAAAAAGTAACATTTTTATCAAGTAATAAAAATAAAGAAACAGAAAATAAATAAATCTGTTTCTTTTTGTATATAAATATAAAACTTATCCAAAATAATATTTGAAAAGTATAAGAATTATAAATGTAAATAATAATTCCTATTTAGTTAACTTTAAACAATTACATTATCTAATTATTTATACTTTAACCATAAGTTAATGAAAGAGTGGTAGTAGTAAATGTTTATTGGATCAAGAGTTAGAGAACTTAGAAAATCAAAAGGATTAACACAACAAGATCTTGCAGATATGATTAATGTTACAAAAGTATCTGTTTGTTGTTATGAGAAAGGAACTAGAACTCCAAATTTGGATACTTTTGTGGATTTAATTAATGCACTTGATACAACTGCAGCATACTTACTTGGTATGGATAACGTAGTTGTAGCAGAAAATGAAGAAGATTACAAGGTAGTTCTTCCAAAAGAAGATATTCAAATTATAAATGAAATAAGAAAAAATCCAAAATTAGTAGAATATTTAAGAGAAGACCCTAAAAGAAGAGTTGAATATATTAGTAAAATAAAAAACATATAGTTATTTCTATATGTTTTTTCTATTTATCTCTCCAGTTTTCATATCTCTTTTTTATGTATTCTTTAGCGTTATCAGTGCCATCTTTAATTTTTTCTTTAGTATTATCTTTGATTTCTTTTACTTTATCATATTTTTCATCACCGATAGCTTCTCTTATTTTATCAAGTGCATTATAATATGTTTTACTTGTGAAATCTTTAACAATTTCATATTTTTCACCAATATTTTCTTTATAATCAGGAGAAATAGTCATAATAAGTGCATCAATATCACAGAATGTAGAGTAAACTTCTTGTTTTGTCTCCTCTTTTAAATCACTAAATTTTATACCATTAATATCTTTATCGTAAAAAATAAAATCTACCATTTTAATAAAGAATTCTCTTCCATATTTTTTTACATTTTCATAATCTTCTTTTGTTATAGATAATTCAATTTTATTTTTATCGTTATTTATGTTATCAATTATTTCATCGTCAACAGATTTAGATTCAATAGTTACTTCTTCTGTAGTCATTTCTTCAGTTGTGTTTTCAGTAGCTTTTTCTTCAGTTGTATTTTCAGTTGTTGTAATTTCTTCTGTCATTTGAGTACTTGCTTCTGTAGTCATAATCTCTGTTGTTATTTCACTTGTTGTTTTATTAGTGTATTCAGTTGTATTTTGATTTATATTATTATTTGAATTACAACCGGCCAAAAGAGTAGATGCTAAAGATAGGTATGCTATCATCATTTTTCTTTTATTTTTTTCCACAATATTACCTCTTTTCTAGGAAAGTATTATAACACCAATTTAATTTAATGTAAAATAAAATTAAATATGATATAATTAACTTATAATAGAGGTGAAAAAATGAATATAATAGATATTATAGTAAAAAAGAAAAATAAAGAAATACTTACATATGATGAAATAAAATATGCTGTAGATAACTTTATTGGCGGTGAAGTAAAAGATTATCAAATGAGCTCACTTTTAATGGCAATTGTATTAAATGGAATGAGCGAAGAAGAAATCTTTAATTTAACAAAAATAATGTTAGATAGTGGAGATAAAATTGATTTATCTAAAATAAATGGTATTAAAGTTGATAAGCATTCAACAGGTGGAGTTGGTGATAAAACTACATTAGTAGTTGGACCACTTGCGGCAGCATGTGGTGTTCCTATTGCTAAAATGAGTGGAAAAGGACTTGGATTTACTGGTGGAACAATAGATAAGTTAGAATCAATAAAAGGATTTAATACAAATATAAGTGAAGAAAGATTTATTAATCAAGTAAATGATATAGGTATATCACTTGTATCACAATCTGGTAATTTAGTGCCAGCAGATAAAAAAATATATGCTTTAAGAGATGTAACTGGTACAACAGAATCAATACCACTTATCGCATCTAGCATAATGAGCAAGAAATTAGCATCAGGTGCAGATAAAATAGTTTTAGATGTAAAGGTAGGAAGAGGTGCCTTTATGAAAACAATAGAAGATGCTAAAAAATTATCTGAAATTATGATAAAAATAGGAAATAATTTTGGTAAAGAAGTTGTCGCACTTATAACTAATATGGATTATCCACTTGGTTATACTATAGGAAATGCTATTGAGGTAAAAGAAGCAATCGAGACACTTGATGGTAATGGTGAAGAAAGATTTACAAAACTATGTCTTGTTCTTGCTTCATATATGGTATCAATTGGAAAAGAAATAAGTGTAGAAGATGCACTTGATATGGTTACAGAAAAATTAAATAATAAAGAAGCATTAAATAAATTTAAAGAACTTGTTAAAAATCAAGAAGGTGATATAGAAAGTATTTCACTTTCAAAAGAAAGTATAGATTTAATAAGTAAGGAAGACGGATATATTACAGATATAAATCCTATAGTTTTAGCAGAATTTATTAATAAATTAGGTGCTGGAAGACAAAAGAAAGACGATATAATTAATTATGGTGTAGGTGTAAAATTAAATAAGCAAATTAATGAAAAAGTAAGTGTTGGTGATAAATTACTAACTATTATTTGCGATGAAAAGATTGACATTAATGAATTATATAGTGCGTTTAAAATAAGTAATGAAAAAATAGATAATCCAAAGATTATATTTGATGTTGTAAAGTAAAAAAAGGTCAATAACATGACCTTTTTTCTGTACAACTATATTATATCAGAAATGTCTTGATAATTCAAGAGTTGTATTTATTCGTATTATTGATATAATTATATTGCGAGGTGTTTATGGAGTTTTTTAAAAATTTAAAATTTGCATGGAATTATGCAAAAGATCAAAAGAAAAATTTAATATGGTTCATTATTGTTAATATTTTAATAATAATTATAAGTGTTGTTGTACCAATATTATCTGCTAAAATAATTGTATATTTAACAGATAATGAATTTCATCAGTTATTATTAATTGCATTAATTATTTTACTTGTTGAATGGTTTAGAAATGTTTGTAATTATTTTAAAAGACATAATAGTAATATTTTGTTTAGGGAGACATATATAAATCTTCAAACATGTTTAGGTAAAGAAATATTAAAGATAGAAAATAAAGATATAGATAGTATAGGTTCTGGATTATTCATTCAAAGACTAACTAATGATACATCAAAATTATCAGATATATTTCCTATGCTTATTGATTTTTTAACAAATATTGTCACTGATATTGGTATTTTTGTAGCTATTTTCATAATAAATAAAGTTGTATTTATTTACATGATGATTGCGACTATAATACTATATTTAATAGAAAGAAAAAGAGTAAAATTAAGAAATGAAAATGATAAGAAATTCAGAAAAATGAACGAAAAGGTTTCAAGTTTTGTTGGTGAGATGGTCAGAGGAATAAGAGATGTTAAAATGCTTAATTCTGAAGATAGTTTTATAAATGAACTACATAGTAAAGTAATTGAATTAAATACTGAAAGATATAGAATGAATAAGGTTGATAGAAACTATAATTTATATCGTGGAACACTTCTTGATCTAAAGGATTTTCTTCTTATAGTTTTATTAATATTTTTAATAGAAAATAAAGATATTACTATTGCCAGTGCATTAATAATACATAATTATTCAAGTAGAGTATCAGATGTAATATATTGGATTGGGTCATTACTTGAAAGAGTTAAGGATTTTAATTTATCAGTAGATAGAATTAAAGAAATAATGAATGGTGATAAATTTGAAAAGGAAAGCTTTGGAAACAAACATATAGACAAAGTTAATGGTGATTTTGAATTTAAAGATGTTACATTTGCTTATGATGAAAAGAAAATACTAGACAAAATAAATTTTAAAGTTAAAGCAAATAGTACTGTTGCATTTGTTGGTAAAAGTGGTGCAGGTAAAACAACAATATTTAATCTTTTATGTAAGTTATATAATATAGATTCTGGGAAAATAACAATAGATGGAATTAATATTAATGAGTTAGATAAAGATTCAATAAGAGGTAATATTACAATAATTAATCAAAGTCCATATATTTTTAATCTTAGTATAAGAGATAATTTAAAACTTGTAAAAGAAGATATTACTGAAGAAGAAATGATAGAAGCATTAAAAGTTGCTTGTTTAGATGATTTTATTAATACTCTTCCTGATAAATATGATACAGTTGTAGGTGAAGGTGGAGTAAATCTATCTGGTGGACAAAAACAAAGACTTGCGATTGCTAGAGCATTAGTTCAAAAAACTGAAATTATTTTATTTGATGAAGCAACAAGTGCACTTGATAATGAAACACAAAAGAAAATACAAGAAGCAATAAATAATATGAAAGGTGAATATACTATTTTAATTATTGCTCATAGATTTTCAACTATATTAAATAGTGATAAAATTATGGTATTAGATAATGGAAAAATAACTGCAGAAGGAACACATGAAGAATTGTTAAAGAAATCAAAAGAATATAAAAAATTATATGAATCAGAATTAAAAAAAGACAAATAAAAAAGTTCATTATTTTGAACTTTTTTTTGTTAATATATATTTTGCATAATATTCTTCATATGTAATATTTTCTTTTTGTATAACACTTGCTGCTTTTACTCCAACATATCTAATATGCCAGCTTTCAGCAGAATATCCAGTTATATCTTCCCATTCCTTTTTATATCTTATTATATATCCATACTTATACGCATTTTTAGTAAGCCATTTATATTCTTCACCTTTAGTAGTTATTGTCCAAATATTAGCAAGATCAAGTGCTAAACCTAATTCATGTTCTGAGAAACCAGGTCTTGCAGCATATTTATCTGCCTTTTCTTGCCCATTTTCATCAATATAATTTTTGTATATTATATTTTGATAATTGTATCCTCTATATGCAGATTCAGCATAAAATTTAACACCGTCTTTTCTAGATGCATTACACATTTCTTTAAATTTTTCATATGCTTCTTTTCTAAGAGTTAATGTTCCATACATATTATTTGCATAATCATCTTCCATATCAACTAAATCTTTTGGTTCGTAATCTTCTGGTATTTCATAATATTTATTCGCAAGAGTAGTTATTTCATCAGGATTTTTAATAAATTCACTATCTTCGTAATAAGTTTTATCCATATTTAATTCTATTCTAATAACAACATCTTCTAAACTTAAGTCTTTATGTTTTTCTTGATATTTTATATATCTATTATATTTTGAGTATTTGAATAAATCAAGTTTTATATATTCTTCAAAATCTTTACTGTATTTTTTATCAAGAAAATCAGTAATTTGTGATTTATTTAGATTTTTAATTAAATAATCAATAGTGTTTTTATTATATCCTTTATCATATAGTTTTAATATATAATCATCAGTATTATCATTTATTTTTTTCTTTTCTTTTAGGTAGTTTAAAGTATTCTTTGCTTCAGAACCTGTATATTGAACCTCAAACATAGCATCAATTATGTCAGTATATTTTGTATTTGATAAATATAGTGGTAAATGTGCAAGTTTTACTCTATTAATAAGCACGATTGGAATTATAATAATAAGCACTAAAAATGCTTTTGCAAGATTTCTTCTAAGTTTATAATTTGGTTTTTTCTTAGCCAAAATATCACCTTCCTTATTATCTTAATTATATCAAATAGATGTAATTTGTTCTACAAATTTTTCAAATAATTTCATAAATTATTATATTTATTCATATTTTTTATTAGAGGTGTAATATGAAAAAAGTTTTAATAGTATTATTTTTATCTTTTATGTTTATTACAAATGTAAAAGCAGAAGACTTAGGGCTTACAGAGAGCGCTAAAAGTTCTATATTAATAGAAGCATCAACAGGTGAAATTATTCATGAGAGTAATGCAAATGAAAGATATGCACCTGCTTCAATGACTAAAATAATGAGTTTAATACTTATTATGGAAGAACTTGAAAAAGGTAATTTATCACTTGATGAAAAAGTAAAGGTAAGTGCGACAGCGGCATCTATGGGTGGATCTCAAATATATTTAGAAGCTGGAGAAGAGATGACTGTTAATGATTTGCTTAAAGCAATATGTGTAGGATCTGCGAATGATGCAGTTGTTACCCTAGCAGAAAGAATATCAGGAACAGAAGAAGCATTTGTATTTAAAATGAATGAAAAAGTAAAAAGCATGGGACTTAAAAATACTAATTTTAAAAATGCAACGGGATTAGATACTGCAAATCACTATAGTTCAGCATATGATATGGCTTCTATGGCAAGAGAACTTGTAAGACATAAAAAAATACTTGAATATTCTGGAATATATGAAACATATTTAAGACAAAATACTAAAAATAAATTTTGGCTTGTTAATACAAATAAATTAATAAAAACATATGATGGAATGGATGGATTAAAAACAGGTTATACAAAAGAAGCTGGTTATTGTTTAACTGCGACTGCTAAAAGAAATAATATGAGATTAATTGGTGTAATTATGGGAGAAGAAACAAGTGCTAAAAGAAATGAAGAAATGAGTAAAATGTTAGATTATGGATTTAATCTTTATACAGTAAGGGGGTATTTAACAACAAAAACTAAGGTTGGTACATTTAAAAATGATAAGAGTAAGACAGGAAGAGTAAATGTAGTTCCAACACAAGATATAAATGTTCTTAATAAAAAAGGTAATAAAGATAGAAAATTAAGTTATAATCTAGAAATAACTAAAAAGGATATTCCTATTAAAAAAGGTGATGTAATTGGATATTTATCAGTTCATGAAAGTAACAAGGAAATATATAAAATAAATGTTACTGTTGATGAGAATGTAGAAAGAGCAAATATTCTTGAATTATTACTTAGAAATATAAAAGATGTTATGACTGGTGAAAATATAATGTAAGAAAATATGAACAATTGAGTTCATATTTTTTTGTAGATAGTGTATAATTAATTTACAGGAGAAAACAATGAGAAAAAGTAAATTATTATCAACAATTTTATTAGTTATTCTTTCTTTTTTATTACTAACAGGATGTTCAAATGATTCAGATAAAAAAGCAAATTGTTCAGCTTTAGAATGTATAAAAAAAATAAAAGTAGATAATACAGTGGAAGAAGTAAATAAAATCATAGGTGTAAAAGGTGTTTTATATGACAAAGAAAATAAGTGTTATAGATATGATTTAGATAATGGTGAAACAATTACTTTAAAATATTATTCAAGTGATAAAGCAACTATAACTGCATCTTATAATAAAAAGAAACTAGCAAATGGGAAAGTAGATTTATCCAATTTAAATAGTTTAAAAAAGAAAGTTAAATCAGGTCTTACATATGATAAATTTAAAGAAGAAATCGGTGGAGTAGATGGAACTTTGATAGAAAAATCAGAAATAAGTAAAACATACTTTTGGGCTTCTAAAGACGGTGGATATATAACAGCTATATTTAAAAATAAAGATAATAAATGTTTTTATTTTTATGGATATGGTGATGTGAGATAAGGCCTTATTTAGGGCTTTTTATTTTGCTGTTTTTAATGTATAATATTCCTTAGAAATGAAGTGATTTAGATGAAATTATTATTACATATTTGTTGTGCACCATGTAGTATTATGTGTATAAAAAAATTAAGAGAAGAAGATATTGATGTTACAGGGTTTTGGTATAATACAAATATTCATCCATATATGGAATATAAAGCTAGACGAGATACTTTAAAGAAGTATAGTGAAATGATTAATTTAGATGTAATATATAAAGATGAATATGGTCTTAGAGAGTTTACTAAAAATACTATTAATATACTTGATAATAGATGTAGATATTGTTATTATTCAAGACTTGATGAAGTTGCTAGATACGCAAAAGAAAATGGTTATGATGCATTTTGTACAAGTCTTCTTATAAGTCCATATCAAAAACATGATTTAATTAAAGAGGTAGGAGAAGCTTTAGAAAAAAAATATGGTATTAAATTTTATTATTATGATTTTAGACCATATTTTAAAGAAGGCAGAGAAGAAGCAAAAAGACTTGGACTATATATGCAAAAATACTGTGGATGTGTATTTAGTGAAGAAGAAAGATATTTAAATTATATTGTAAAAGACAAAGAAAAAATGAGTAAAATAAGATTAGTTAAACCATCTACTATGTTTCAAAATGAAATAAAAAATTATTTAATAGAAAAGAAAAGAGAGTTTAATGGAGTAGATGATTCTTGTGATTATTTAGTTATAAGAAAAGATGATAAAAAGTTAATTGGTATGATTGAAAATGTTAAAGATAATAAATTTACTTTGTTAAATGAAGAACAAAATAAAGGTTATGAAGATGAAATAATAAAATTAATTGAACTAAAAAAATTATTATATAAAAATTAGTGTAGTACATGTTATAATTAAAATAGTAGAGGTGTTATGATGTATGGAGAAGTTTGATAAGAAAAAAAGTTTATTTACATATGATGGAAAATATACATATGAATATTTTGTGGATGCGTATAAAACATATCTAATTCCTTATCTTTTTAGAGATATGATTTACACATTAATTGTTATAATTGGAATAAGCATTATTCCAGCAATTTTATCAAAGGATACAGTAGGAAGTTATTCTTTTGGTATTATTATATTTTTAATAATAGTGATTCTTGCTAGATTATTATCTTTTAATAGATTTGCTAGAAAAAGAAGTTTGAATGATCTTGAAAAAATTAATGATAAAAATTATAATTTTTATTTTTACGATGATTATTTTATTTTTGAATCAGAAAATAATATTATGAAGATTAATAATGATAAGATAACTAAAATTGTTGAAAGTGATAAATATATCTATATTAATGATTCAGATAAGATTTTAGGTATAAAAAAAGAATTAATAACAAATGAATTTTATGAATATATTATAAGCCTTAAAAAAGATAAGTATAAAAGAAAAGGTGAAATTAATTTTAATGATCATCATAAAAAGAAATTAGTAGATATTTTATTTTGGATTAATGTATTTTTAATTTTTATAATGTTACCCTTAATCCAATCTGGATTTAAACTAGATATTTTATTTTATTTATTAGAAATTATTCCTATGATTACATTCATAGTTGGTGTTAGTTTTAAATCAGATAAAAAATTAAATTCAAAAAAAGATATTACAATTGGTATTTTTTGTTTTATATTTATATTTTTATGTTTTGCAATTATAGACCTTGGTGAACATATAGGACCATATAAACTTAATGATATAGGAAAAAAATTAGATTATAGTAAATTTATTTCAATTACTTTACCAGATAATGCACAAATTAGTGAAGAACTTGTATATAATCCAAAAATGGGAAAAGAAAAAGAAAGAAATTTTGAAATAAAATTAAATAGTAAAGATA
>ERZ773208.431-NODE-431-length-39954-cov-6.513371_pt1 | contig 39954 bp, 40 predicted proteins | sample MGYA00581006_ERZ773208 | MGnify/ENA primary metagenome ERZ773208 (study PRJEB29015, sample SAMEA2737793) | human gut metagenome | biome: human gut; feature: human-associated habitat; material: faeces | place: China | collected 2012 ... | reverse complement strand
TACTATATATGAAATATAGTGTAACTAGAGTAATCCAAGCAAATGCTAGGACTAGTTCCATTTCAAAACCCCCTTTATAAGAAAACTTTGAAACATAGAATCACCCCTTCCTTAAGATACTTAAAAAAGGAGAGAACACCACTAGGTATTACCGCATAAACATTATATATTAATTGGTTATTGTAGTCAATGTTTTTTTTGACTATTTTTTATTTAATTTATAAACTCTTTATTTATAGGTGGTTACAAGATTTTTGCATATAATACGTATGTACCATCTTTGCGTGATAATCGTTTAAATATTTATAATATAATGTATATAGAAAGAGAAATTTACTCAAGGTATTCTCACCATATAGCTGTGTTATATTATGCTGGATTTGTACTAAAACTTAAATTTAAAGCTACATTACCAATGGCAGCATTATTTTCACAGTCTACATCTTGTCCTTCAATCCACATATATACTTTTATCTTAGTAATACCACTATTGATACTAAAGATTTGAACATTATTATCAAAATTATTCTTAGTATAATAATCTACTTTTACTCTACTAAAATACATAGGATATTTATTTTCACTAGCATTATTAGTAGTAACACCCGCTATCTTAGGTATTTCATTTAAGACACCATCATAATTTAATGGTTCTGATGGACTTGTTATATTCATTTGGTAAACATCTCTAGCATTTTCAATACCATATTCAGTATGTGTATCATAATTAGGTTCCCAGATATGAACTTTACTCTGGTCACTAGTAGTCATTGACTGAATAGTTCCAAGTGGAGCCCCAGTAAATGTTGTTCCTTCTTCAACAAAAGCAAAGCGAACAGCATTTTCTATTCCTACAGATTTATTTCCACCATAAGTAGCATTAGATTCAGGCGTTAGATATAACTGAGTATTATTATTAGTTTTTAAAAATAAATCAAAAGTAATAAATTTACCAGTACTATTTTCTCCTGCTGATGCTACTTCAATACTTCTAGTTGTTTCAAGTACATAATTGCCAGCAGCATTATTAACAGCATTACCATGATAGATAGCTATCTTACCATTATCTATTTTACCTACTGTAGATACAGCCTCTAATGTTTGAGGAATTTGATTAGTATTAGTTGGATATGTATCACTAGCAGTTATTATATCATCAACAGAAACAGAAGATTTCCAATTAGTTCCATCAACAGATATTTCTATTCCTCCTTGAGCTCTAACATTTACATTTAATAAATCTACTCTTACTAATCTATTAGTAGTAAACCAGGCATATGATGAAACAGATAATGATAATGTTGTAATTAATAATAGTAATAATAGATAAAATAAACGATATCTTCTCTTTTTTTCTTTCTTCTTATTCTTTTTCATTATTCTTACTCTCTTCCTTATGTTCTTCTCTTATTTCCATATGCATTTTTATTTCACCACCAAGAATATTATCTATGCAATCTGGATCATCGCCTTCAAGCCATATTACAATAGTAAATTTATCAATATCTCCTGGTTTAAAATCTTTTCTTTGTTCTAACACTGCTTCATCTTTGCTATAAAATGGTAAGGTATCTTTTTCTGGCTCATTAGTATAAGAGTTTACTTTAGCATATACTCTTCTATCACCATTTAAATATACCATTACTCTAGCAGCTTCATCAACATTTTTTATAACATCATCAATTATTATAGAATACCAATAATTGATTGCTTCTTCGCCTTCATTTTCTATATAGAAAGTATAAGCTATATAATTTTCTCCATTATGCGAGCCATTACTTTCAGTATCTATATTTTTTGGTATCCAATCTATTGATATATTATCCATAAATTCTAAGTCTCTAGCAGATAATTTTCTTTTTGATTCTTTAATTTCTGAATCTTCATATATTACAATACCACTTTCTGAAGATAATCTTTTATCAAGTGTTATTGTGAACTTTCCACCTTTATATATTACTCCTAATACGATAAATACTAAAGCTAATACTAAAATGGATATAGATAATATTAATTTTATACTACTATATTTCTTTTTTCTACCATAAACTTTTTCTGCTTTTACCACTACATTTTTAGCCATATCTACTCCCTTACCTTCTCTTTTTATTTTATCATAATTCTTGTACTTGTACAATTAACTCATGATAATTTTACATTATATTAGACATTATATTGCTTATTAATTATTATTATGCTATAATTTTTATATAATAGGTGATGTTAATGAAGAAAAAACATTTTATTTATATTCTTGCTTTCTTATCATTTGTTTTATGTATTTTCTTTATACAAGAATCTTATGCTAAGTATTTAACTTCTACTAGTGAGAATGCTAGTATTAATGTAGCTAGGTGGAGAATTTTAGTTAATAATAAAGATATTCGTGAAGGAAATACTGCTGATGCAGTTATTGTACCAGTATTTGATGGTAATGAAAATATTGCTAGTGGTATTATTGCTCCTACTAGTGAAGGATATTTTGATTTAGTTATAGATGCTACAGAAGCAGATGTTTCATTTAAATATAATATTAATTTTTCTGTCAATGATGATAGTGCTGTCAGTGATTTAGTAGCTACTAAATATTCTATTAATAATGGAAATGTTGTTGATTTAAATAGAGATAATCAATCAATAACCAATGAAGTATTACAAGCTAATAATACTGCTCCTATTTATATTAGAGTGTATGTTATATGGGATGATGAAGAAAATAGTACTATGGATAACACAGCAGATACTGAGGCTACTAAAAATGGTAAAACAGCTAAAATGAATGTTAATTTATCATTTATCCAACTTAAATAATAACTATTAGTTTTGAGATTATAAGCTCAAAACTTTTTTATAATGACCTTAGGCATTATAAAACCTCCTAGTGACCTAAGGCACTGGAGGCATATAATAATTTTATTCATCTATTTGTACTGCAGTTATCTTTACTATTAAACTTATACTTGGTAAATCACTATTTTGTTTATGATAATCATAAGCTTTATTACCCCAATATGTATCTTCAGAATCATTACCATTTTCATATGGCCAAGTAACGTTAATAGTTATACTTGCTTCGCCACCATTTTTAGGAATAACCTCGTTAGAAACATTAAAATCAATAGCAAATGGATAATCATTTCTTATTTTATTTATAATTTGTTCATCAGTTAAATTTAAACTTAGAAGATCACTTCCTAAAATATTTGCTTTTTCTATTTCATATTTAATACGAGCATCAGCTTCACCACTATTGGTGGCTCTTAATACCTTCTGGTAATCTTCCATACCCGGATATAAAGAATCTATATTTATTTCAATATATTCTTCAGCCATTTCCCCGGCTCCTACTTCAAAGTTTACGTGCCAACTTCTTACTTTAGCAGTTATATTATTGGATACTTTAGTTGAGTATATAAACCAAGCAAAACTATTTGAAGCTAAAGTTATAGCTAAAAGAAATATTGTTCTTAACCTAATCCTTCTTTTTCTTTTTTCTTTCTTTTTGTCACTCAATAGTATCACCTACTTAGATTTTTTTTCTTTTCTTTCATCAATGATATCTATTACTTCCATTACTAGTAATATAGCAAATGGGACAAATACTACAAAATAAAAGCCATATGGATTATTTACTACTTTACTTATTAAACTTAGTACTATACTTTTATATACTACTTTACCTAATATTTGGTTATCTTCTACTAAAGGATCTTCAATATCATTAGCTATACCTTTAGTATGAAAGTATGTTTTTCCTTGTAATTTTTCTTTCTTTATTACTCTATGGGTTACTATTTTACCAGCAAAATCATCTTTCATTCCTCGATATACAACATCGTCTCCTACTACTATTTCTTCAGTATTTATATTTTTAGAAATAACCATATCATATACTTTATATTTTGGTTCCATACTTTCAGTTATAATTGTATAGATACTATATCCGCCTAGTGATAGTTTATTATTTGATATTCTTTGAATAAAGATTATACTAATTACTATTACTATAAATAAAGATATTATTGCTTTAATAATCATTAATAATATTTTTAAGGCTTTATTATTTTTTATTCTTTCTATCATATTTATCACCACTATATTTCTATTAACTTTATATCTTCTAAATATTTATCCATATATTTTTTATATATTTCTTCTATTTGTTTTTCATTTACAACAGTTTTATATTTTATTATACTATATTGTTTATCTATTAAATCTTTTAATTTTTTCTCATCCATAGTTGAATCCATGGTTATGACTTTTTCTATCATATTACCTACTAGTTTCTCAGATAGTTCTGTTTTAGATACTTTTTCTTCTTCTTTACCTATAGAATCTAAAACTAAGTAATCTAATAGGAATGATTCATCTATTAATTTTTTTATTTTACCATCATCATAATAATCATTATTTCCTTTATCTTTTTTGGTATCATCTTCCATATGAGTTTGCATATAATTCCATAGTTTTACAGCATATTGGAAATTAACATTTTTAAGTATTACATTTGTTTTCTTAATCGGAGATGTTACTAATGATATATGTTTTTTATCTATTGTTTGATATACTGATGATGATGTTAAGTCTGATATTTGTGTCTCTAACTTTTCTATTCTTTCAGATATAGTTAAGCCAGAGTCATCTTTATTACTTTTCTTATCATCTTTTTTAGAATTAATAGTCATTGTTATATCTATTTTTTCTTTACCAAGACTACTATTGGCACTATACTCTAATTTTTTATCATCTTTACTATAGGATTCTTCTACTAAATTACGTTTTTTTCTATCAATATAGAATTTCATATTTTTTATTAAACTATAAATGAAACGATTTTCATAAGTATCAAAACTCTCTTCTTTATTGATATTTAATATTTTACTAGGGCGCACATCTCCTGTTTCTTTATTGTAATCTTGTATTAAATTGGTATTTTTAGATAAGTGCTTAATACTTTCAACAGTTACACGACGAGCTAATTCTATTTTTACAATATCTTCTTCATTTACTATAAATCGATTTGGATTTCTTAAGATATTATCTAAATATCTGATAGTATCTTCCATTATCTCAAGCCATTCAAAGTTAGTATTTACTCGGTCATAGGCTGTTTTTACATGAAGATTTGAATTTATATTTTCAAAAAATTTGTTATTTTTATCTTCTTTTGCTTCTGTATATAAATTCATTATTTCTAATTCATTCATTATAGGCCTCCTACGTTAATTTTTTTAATCTAAGTAAATACTCTTCGCACTCTTTCATTTTTCCTTTACCAAAGGTTTTATCTAGAAATTCTATATATCCATCAATTTCATCACGAATATATGATATATTTAATTGTTCAAATTTTCTTAGTATTTTTCTAGCTATAAAGTAATCTACACCATCTACTTCATCACCACCACAGGCAACATATACTGGTACAAACTTTTTCATATGAGCTACGATACGATTACCAAAAGCTATTCTAAAGTGTTTGATAACATAATCATCCATTTCATTTATCTTATTTAGAGTATCTTCTGATATTGGATTATCTTTCATTGCTTCACTAAATAATTTATCTAGGTATGAATAATTTATATCTTGGGCCTCGGTATCAATTGGTTCAAATACTTGGCCTTTATCGTTAATGTCTAATGGCATAGCTCTATCGTATACTTTATCTGTTACCATAAATGTGGAGTCATCGTTATTGATTGTTCCAATATACCATACATTAGCAGGTATTTTTAATTTACCATCAACAATGTTTTTGGGATCATCAGGCCAAGAACTAGATACCAATTCTACAATCCATTCGTCTTTATTAGGCATCTCTAGAATAGATAACATTTCAGCAAAATAATACTCTACTCTGGAGATGTTCATTTCATCTAGTATTACGGTATATATATCATCAGTATAACCTGCGACATAAAGTTCTTTTAATACTTCTGTTTCATTAAACTTTTTAGTAAATTCATTGAAATAGCCAAATAACTCAGTTCTATCTCTCCATGATGGCTGTACTGAAGCAACACAGGAATCATGTTTTAAGAATTTTCCCCAAGCATAGGCTAAAGAGGTTTTACCAGTACCAGATATACCTTGTAATATTACTAGTTTGGTTGAAGCTAGTGCTGATATGAATAATCTTATCATTTCTGATTTATAGTATAATTTTAATTTAGATGCTGCAAAATTTCTAAATGTCTCTACTAATTCTTCAAGGGTAAAACTATCACCATAGTTTACTATTTTATATTTAGCAAATTCAGTATCGACCGCTGTTAGTTTAGGGAATCTACTCTTAGTAGTATCAACATCTTCTTTTGGTTTATCTGTTTCTTCTATCTCTGGTGATTCACCTGGCTTTAATCCTAGTTGTGATACTTTCATAGCAAGAATACTTTCTTTTTCGGCCATAAGATCCGCTACTTGATTATTTAGAGAAGCTACCTCCTCAAGAAGAGATTCTTCTTCTACTACTGTTTTATGGAATTTTAAATACTTTCTTATAATGAAATAGATAATAAATCCTAAGCCTCCTATTATGGCTAAAACTATTATGATGGCTAAGACTACTAATATCCATTCAGGAACACTAAAATCATCTTTATAAAAATTAATTATACCAATATATTCTTTTATATTGAACATATTTATTATTCCATTTACTAAGCCTTTAAACATCAGGATAAAGGAAGTAAAAAATTGTTCTAAAAATTCATATAGAAATCTAAAAAATGTATCCATACTGCACCTACTTTACTATTCTATTATTACTTTTTCTTCATCAAAAAAGTTTTGTTTGTTTGTATCTACTATTACATATGTAAAAATATCTAACCATATTTTACTTGAATCATCATAGTTATATTCTTCATCTATTTTTACTGCTACTTGAAAGCCATCTTTTATCCAAGTATTTATTTGATCTTTATTTACTAAATAGTCAGAATACTTAAACTTTATTATAATATTATTCTTTACTATTTCATTATCTATTATATTTATTAATCTATTTAATTTTTGTTCTTTTTCAAAAATACTGATAGGAAAATCTACGATTAAATTAGTGTCAAATTCTCCCTTAATAGCATTTTCTAAGATTATTTTAGAAGTTAAATAGTATGTAATAAAGCTTTTTTGTTCATTTACTATTCCTTCACTATATACTTTATTTATTGAATATTCACTATATATTCTGTTAAATTTAATAGTGTTATCTAGTTTTACTTGATAAACTTTTTTGTTATTAGTTTTTATTAATGATACACTAAACTTTTCACTATCAAAAGATTTTAGATATTTATCTTTGCGGCTTTCATTTTCTTTTACTAATTCATAAAGAGTATCAATAAAAGTTTCATCATTTAATCCTAGTTCTTCATTCCGATATTCATCTATTTCTAATATTACTTTTTTTAATGATTCATAATCTTCGACATTATCAAAATATAATATATATTTAAATAGATAGAAAGTATTTTTTATTTTAAAGATAGTATCTTCATCTTCATTTTCTTTCATTTCAATAGCTTTTTGTCTTAGATAATAATTAATGTTTGATGTAAAGTTTTTATATTTTATATCTTCATTATTATAATATCTAACATTTATATAGACTTCTAATAAGGGGTCTACTATTTTCTTGGCATAATATTTATCTAATATTATTTTTAGATATTTTGTAATATTTTTCTTAGAGAAATCAATATATTCCCTTGCTATATTATTAGCCATTTTTTCACCACCTACTCTGAATAATTAAAGTTTATTATTGATGTATTATTTACTATTGGATATGTATAATCTAAGTTAGTATCTGCTTTGTAAAACTTTACCACTTCACTTGACTCTGAATCCATTCTAAAAGTTATACTATTTATGTAATCATAACCATTTATCTTTACTATAGTATAGTTTTCTTTTTTTAGATACGCTGTATTAGTCGTATCTAATATTACTTTTTCCGGATCAAATGTTAGCGTTACTTCTGCGGACAAGCATTTTCTTTTATCAATGTCTTCTAGTGATATGTATGTTAATCTATCAATTCTATCATTTACCGAATAATCGCCAAAGGCTTCTTTTACTAAATAATAGTCAATAGTATTTGTTATATTAAAATTGAAATATGGTCTTCCTTTTTTATCATCAATAGTATATGATAAACCACTTTTACCAACTTTAAGAATAAATCTTCCTCGTAATGTCTTTTTATATGGATATGTACTCTTGACAGTTATTTCTATGAAAGCTTCATCTCCTACTTTAAAAATGTCATTAGGAGTCATTACTGCATTAAAGTAACTAGAACCTTCACTGCTATAAAGAGTTCCTCCTGTACTATTTACACTGCATAAAACATTACTTGAACATACATAACTTATTTCATAATTTATATCACTGCTTGTGTGAACTAAATTATTTTTACTATTATTTAAGTTTATTGTTATAGTATATGGGTCTACTGCTGACCAATTATCTACTTGGTAAATAGCTCTATTTGCTGTTAATTTATCACTATTAAAGTAAAAGTTTTTACTTGACAGATAGAAGTCCCTTATTTCATTATATATATATCTTCCAAATGTTATTGTCGTTAGAAAAAATACCAATATTATTCCTAATACAATATAGACTTTCTTACCATATTTATCTAATTTTCTTTTTAGTTCTTTTATCTTTTCTTTTAATTTTATTATCTTTTTCTTTATTTTTAGGTTTTTTAGATACTTTTTTATCTTTGCTTTATTTATTTTCATCTGCTACTTCTTTTTCTTTATCTCTTTAAATATTGCATATATCTCATAAACGAAAGCAATTAACATTGGAAATATTATGATAAATAAGTATCCCCATTTTGATGTCAAAGTATTGAAGACTGCTCCTAATGTTTTATAAGTAGTTGTATTTTGTTTCTTTCCTAAAATATTTTCACTCGATAATATTAAATCGTTTTCTAATTGTATTTCTTTTTCATCATCATTTATTGTTTTCACATTTTCTATCTTAGCATATTTTACTGTTACTTTGGCAGCATATGTATCATAATAAAATACATAATCGCCTTTGTTATAATCATTTGATTTTTTTACTACCAATAAATCACTTTCTTTAAAATCAGGATTTTTTTCTTTAAGAGTTAATACATATTTATTATCTGTTTCAACAATATTATATTTGTTATATGATAGTAGTAAATATGTAACAATGACCGCTACTAAGAAATACAAAATGATTAAAATGTTTATTACTACTTTTTTCATTCTACCACCATTATAAGTATATCACACTTTTATGATTTATGTAAAGAAAAGAATAAGATTTTGTTTCTTATTCTATAACTATATTTTCTGCTTTTAACTCATCTTTAAATATTTCTTTAAAGTTTACCAATTCTTTTTTTATTACATCTGGATATACGGCTTTGGTTGTTCTTACGGCATCGTATATATTTTTAAAATCTATTGTTTTACGATCTTCATATATAGCATTAGAGAAACATTGTCTTAATATTACTAAAGCTATATCAGGATATCTAGATGATATTTCATATACTCTTTTAAATTCTGTTGTCATATTTACAATGAATTTCATTATTTTTTCCTTAATAAAATCGGTATAAGGAAGAATTACTCCTGTTTGTTTTTCTAATTTAGGTAATGTTTTTAAAAGAATTTCTACGGTCATTTCTTCAGTTGGTTCTGATACATCTACTTTTTCAAATCTTCTTAAGAAGGCTTTATCACGCATGATATATCTTTCATATTCATATGTTGTAGTAGCGCCAATCATTTTAATTGTTCCACGACTTAGTCCTTCTTTAAACATATTGGCTAGGTCTAAGGCTCCTGCTGCATCATTACCTATTAATGTATGTATTTCGTCAATAAATAAAATTACTTTCTCTTTTTGTTTTAATTCTTCTACTAATTTAAGGACTCTATTTTCTTCACCATTATTAGTTAATAATGCTGTTGTATTGACACGATATATAGTATAACCATCTAAGGCTTTTGGTACTTCATGCCTTTGAATACGATAAGCTAGACCCTCAACTATAGCGGTTTTACCAATACCTGGCTTACCTACTAGTACAGCTGATTTTTCTGGTGTTAGTAGTACTAAAATTAGTTTTTTTATTTCTTCATCCCTTGCTATAGCAGGATTTGTTATGTATTCTACTTCAGTTAAATTATCCGAAAATCTTTCTAATATACTTTCCATTTATTTGCCTCCTAGTGAGAGAAGGATTAATATTAATCCACTTACCATTATGCCAGATAGAAAGATGGCATCTAAAAAACCACCGTTTGTTCTTTTTTTATAATCATAATACATTTTATATTTTCGATTTGTCATGGTATTCTCCTACAATATATTTTTTATATCTTTCTTTAATTTTTCATCTTTAATATTCGCTAATAGTGTATTTAACTCTTGTGACTTTTGATATAATTTTAATTTTTCTTCATAAAAATATAATTTATTTTCTATTGACTTTATACTTTTATGAATAGCATTTCTACTTACATTTTCATTTTCACTTATTTCTCCTAATGATAAATTATTAAAATAATAATCTTCAAAATGTTCTTTTTGTTTATCACTTAATAGTTCACTATAGAAATCATATAGTATTATTAAATATTCTCTTTTTTCCATTAAATTATTTTTACTAATGTATAAATTACTTCAATAACTATTAGTAATACTCCTAATCCAAATAGTATATATACCATTTTTTTCTTTGATTCATCTTCAATGTAATAGTAGCAAATGCAAAATAAGAATAAAGCAAATAATATTAGTGTTGCTGGTAAAAAGACAACATTTATTATGGAAAGGACTAATAATACTAGGAATATAACTCCTACTATTAAAGATATTATTAGTTCTACTTTTTTTAATCTTTCAGCGTCTACTAATTTATATTTCTCTTCTTTCTTCTTTTTTATTTTTGATGTTTTTTCTTCTTTTTTCATTTTTTATCTCCCTTTCTATTTCTTATAAATCTTTAAATAAACCATAAATATACTTTTCAATATCAAAGGCTTCTAAATCATCTTCTTGTTCTCCTAGTCCTACATATTTTACTGGTATATTTACTTCTTCTTTAATAGCAAGAACTATGCCACCTTTAGCTGTTCCATCTAATTTGGTTAAGACTATTCCTGTTATATCTGTTACTTCACTAAAGGCTTTAGCTTGTGATATTCCGTTTTGTCCTGAAGTAGCATCTACTACTAAAAGTGTTTCATGTGGAGCATTAGGAATCAGTTTTTTTATTACGGAATTCATTTTGGATAATTCATTCATTAAGTTTACTTTATTTTGAAGTCTTCCTGCTGTATCTATTAGGATTACATCATAATTTTCTTTTATTCCTTTGTCAACGCCATCATATACTGCCGCTGATGGATCTTTTGATCTAGTACTAACAACATCAATATTGGTTCTTTTTCCCCATTCTTCTATTTGTTCGATGGCACCTGCTCTAAAGGTATCCCCCGCTACTAATAGAACTTTTTTACCTTCTTTTTTTAATTTATTGGCAATTTTTCCGATGCTTGTTGTTTTTCCAACTCCATTAACACCAATAAAGAGAATTACGGTTGGTCCTTCTTCACTATAATTTATTTTACTTTTTAAAACGCCATTATTTACATACATTATTAATAGTTCATCAATTATTATTTCTTTTAGAGTTTCACTATCCTTTATATTTTCTTCCTTTACTCTTTTCTTTAATTTATCAACAAATTTTACAACTGTATTTACACCAATATCTGCCATTATTAGAATATTTTCTAATTCCTCAAAATAATCATCATCAATATTCTTATACTTCTTAGATAACTTAGCTAATTCAGTTGAAAATTCTTTTCTTGTTTTAGTAAGTCCTTCTTCATATTTTGCTGCCTCTTTGTCTTTTGAAAAGACATTTTTTATCTTATTAAATAATCCCATGCTTTTTTACCTCCTGTTAATTATCTATATACATTATAACATTTTTATGTATAAAAATAAAGAAAAATTAAACATCTATTTTAGATATTTAATTTAAAATACTGTTTAATTCTTCTATTTGTTTATTTAATTCTTCAATATTACAACCATTTATCTTCTTCTTATCTGATATATTATATTTTTCTTTTATTCTGAGTATTCTAGTCACTGATTTGTCGATATCTTCTTCTTTTATTTTACCTGTTTTTACCATTTTTATTACTTTATTTATTACCTTGTAATCTTCTTTACGATATTTAAATAGGATAATATCTGCTCCCGATGTAAAAGCTTTCTTTAATGAAACACTTTTATATAATAAATCAACTGGTTTCATTCTTATATCATCAGTTATTACTAAATTGTCATAATGAAGTTTTTCTCTTAAATATTCTTTTATTAATTTTTTTGATAAAGATGATGGTAATCCTTGGGTTAGTTTTCTTACAACTATGTGGCTTATCATTATGCCATCACAACCATTATCTATTGCTTCTTTGAATGGCAGTATATGCTTATTTAATACTTCTTTATAATTAAAAGTATAAGGTAATAATATGTGAGAATCTTTTTTTGTTATTCCATGTCCTGGAAAATGCTTAATAATAGAAATTACATTATTTTTTTGCATTTCTTTCATATATAGTATTCCATATTCTTTTACTATATCAACATTATCAGAAAAGCATCTATCTTTTATAACTTTACTTGATGAATTGTTATCGATATCTAAATCTGGAGCAAAATTCATATTGATACCAGTATTATATAACATTTTGGATATTATTTCAGAATGTTTTTTTATTAATTTCTTGTCTTCTAACTTAGAAAACTTATTAATACTTTTTAAATTTTTTATTTCTGATGGCATTCTGTTTACACGGCCACCTTCTTCATCTACCGCTACGAATAAGGGTATTTTATTTCCTTTATTAGCATCTTTTAATTTATTGATTAAAGTTAACATTTCACTATAAGAGGAATAATTTTTTTTATAAAGAATTACTCCTCCTATTTGATTGTTTTTGATTAATTCTAAAATCCCTTCTGTATTGGAACTGTTTATTCCAAACATAAACATTTGACCAATTTTTTCTTCTAATGTTAATTTTTCTAGCATAATTATACTCCTTTAGAGAAAACAGAAAAGACTATTTAGCCTCTTCTGTGCATCTTGTTTCTCTTATTACTGTTACTTTTATAGTACCAGGATATTTTAATTCATTTTCTATTTTTTCTTTGATTTCTCTAGCTATTTGATATGCTGTTAAATCGTCTACTTCTTCAGGTTTTACCATTACACGAAGTTCTCTACCAGCTTGAACGGCATATGCTTTTTCGACACCGGAAACATCATTACCTATTGCTTCTAATTCTTCTAATCTTTGAATATAATTTTCTGAAGAATCATTTCTAGCACCTGGACGTGATGCTGAGATTGAATCTGCTATTGAAACAATAGACGCTATAATGCTTGTTGGTGGTACATCTCCATGATGAGAAGCTATAGAATTTATAACAACTTCATCTTCGCCATATTTTTTAGCTAGATCAGCACCGATTTTTACATGGCTTCCTTCCATTTCAAAATCAATTGCTTTTCCAATATCATGAAGTAAACCTGCTCTTTTAGCAAGATTGACATTTTCTCCTAATTCACCTGCTAATATGCCGGATAAATTAGCAACCTCCATAGAGTGCTTTAAGGCATTTTGTCCATAACTACTTCTAAAGTGTAACTTTCCTACTATTTCTACTAATTCAGGATCCATTTTAGATAATCCAAGTTTATATAAGGCATTTTTACCATACTCTTTAATAGCAGTTCTTACGTCTGCGCATGTCTTAGCATATAATTCCTCTATTCTAGCCGGATGAATTCTGCCATCTTTAATTAATGTTTCTAGAGTAAGTCTTGCTATTTCTCTTCTTAATGGATCAAAACTTGAGATTACAATAGCTTCTGGAGTATCGTCAATTATTAAATCAACACCTGTTACTGATTCTATTGTTCTAATATTTCTTCCTTCTCTACCAATTAATCTACCTTTCATCTCATCATTAGGTAATGCTATTACAGATACTGTTTGTTCACTAGTAATATCTGCTGAATATTTTTGCATTGTGCCTACTAGCAATTCTTTACTCTTTTCATCAACTTCTAATTTGGCTTCAGCCTCTTTTTCTTTGATATATGCTGTTATTTCTTTTGACATTTTTTCTTCAACGATTTTCATTATTTCAGTTTTTGCTTGTTCTTTGCTGTATTTACTTATTTTTTCTAATTCTTCTAGTTCTTGTTTCTTAATCTGTTCCATTTCTTCTTTTGCGTCTTGAATTTTTTGCTGTTTTTCTAATAAGTTATTTTCTCTTTCCTCTAGAGAATTTTCTCTATTTTGCATTGCTAAATCACGGCGATCAATATTATTTTCTCTTTGAAGAAGTCTTTCTTCTTGCTCTTTTATTTCGCCTTTTTTCTCTTTTATTTCTTTATCCGCTTCAATTTTTAATTTATGTATTTCTTCTTTAGTTTCAAATAAAGATTCTCTTTTAATTTTATCTGCATCTTTCTTTGCTTTTTCGATTATTGAATCTGCTTCTTTTTCTTGATTTTTTTTCTTTAAAATATTTATAACTATAATGCTAACTAGTCCAACAATTAATCCAAGAACAAATAGTAAAATGGAGAAAACTGTTTCATTCATCTGAACACCTCCATTCTTTAATTATATATTATAGAAAAAATTATTAATTTTAATTTAAACTATACAATTTAATTGTATCTTAGTTTTACAATGTTGTCAAGCAAATTTTAATTGTAACAAAAAGAAAAAAGAGTTTTAAATACTCTTAATCATCACTGAAAAAATCATCAAAGAAATCATCATCATTAGTATTATCTTGATACATATTTGATATAGTTTCTGTTTTTACTGGTGTTTGCTCAACATTTGTTGGTGTTTGTTCAACAGCAGGTGCAGTAGGCACTTCTTTATGTACTTCTTCTGAAGGAACATCTACTACTTGATTTGTTTTATTTGAAACTAGTTCTTCAAATGGTGAATTTTTCTTTTCTTCTACTTCTTTAGTTTGTTCCTCTTCTTTTTCTATTTCTGCTATTTTAGCATCTATTTTCTTAACCAAGTCATCTATATTAAAACTTGTATCTGAAGCTTCTGAACTATCATTAGCACCCATAAATGGTTGCAATCCTCCACTAAATGGATTAGACATTCCCATAAATGGATTTGGTGCTCCAAATGGAGTTGCACCAGTTGCTCCTGGGAATGGGTTACCTCCCATGGCTTCCATCTTTTCTTTTTTCTTTTCCTTAACAAATTCTCTTATGTCGAATAATTCTAATTCTTTCTTTTGACGTACTGGTGGAACTGATTTAGGATATGTTCTACCCCAATCTACCTCAAAGTCTGTTTGGAATCTAGTTTTATATGGAAACATTCTTCTTCTTAAAACTATGATTTCAAATTTATTTAATCTTTGTAAATCACTTACTGTAACAAGTGGTGTCGAAGCAGTCTTTTCTTTTTCTTTAGACTTTACTTCACCACACATTTTACTTATTTCTTCTAGGGCTGCTATTTCACTACTTATTAAATATACTAAGTTACAGTTACCACGAATGGTATCACCATTTTCTTTACCATATACTTGAGTTAATTGCGCAAAGTTCTGAATTATAAATGTAAATCTTATTAATCTACTTCTTGCTGCTGTTACCATGGTAGTTACATCTTTTAAAGGTGGCATGTTAGCAAACTCATCTAGAATGAAATTAGTTCTAAATGGTAACTTTCCACCACTTTCTTGAGCAACATCTATTAGTGTTTCATAACATTGTTTGATAAATATAGTAGCAAGTGGATGTAATGTTTTCTTTTCATCCTGAACAATTAAAAAAACAGCAGTTTTATTTCTTCCAATATTTCGCATATCAAAATCACTATAAGATAACATTTCAGATAAGTTTTCTCTAGAAGAGAATAATTTAATTTTTTGTTTAAATGTAGCTATAATACCTTGCTTTGTTTCGTCAGCAGTAAATACTGTACCAGAAGCATTTATATATGCTGGTTTTGATGGATCTTTACCATTAAAGTATTCTTTAATGTAATTGTTGTTTGGCCCACCAAATCTTTCTTCTCCTAAACTACACATTAAATTCAAACTATTTAAGTTTACTTGTTCTGGAGTTCCGTCTTCAAATAAACCTAGGGCTAATCCTGTAAAGTAATCGGCAGCGGTTTTTTCCCAGAATGGGTCTCCGCTATTTTTTTCTTCATATAATATATTTAACGCTAAGTCATCTAATAATTCTATTGCTTTATCAGTATTTCCTTCTTTATATAATTGATATGGTAAACTCATTGGATTCCATGCATTACCATGCTGTGGATCTCTAAAGTTTAATGTTATTATATTATATCCTTCAGCTTTTAAAAGCTCTGCTGTCTCCTCATATAGTTCACCCTTAGGGTCAGTTAAAATCATTGATTCATTATGTTTAGCTAATAACTTTATCATTGGTTTTGCTACTATTACAGTTTTACCTGAACCAGTAGCACCCATTACTAAATAATGATCTTCACCATTATCTACCCACATTTTGCCTTTCTTACTATGCAGAGCTATACCAGCGGCATCTATTTTTTCATCTTTAATGTTTACTTCTACTAAACCATTTTTGAATTCTCTATCAGTTGCCCATCTTGAATAACCTTTCTCTTTTTTTCCACCTATCGTAATACCAAAGCCTTTATCACGATCAAAGATATAAGATTTTACGGCCATAAAAATTCCTATTAGGGCTGCTAAAAATAAGAAAAATGTCATTCCTATATATCTTGGAGTAAAGGCTTTAAATGGTAAAAAACCATAAAACTTTCCTTCAGTTGCTATACTAGAGGCATTTAATACACCTATTGCACATAAATATAATAAAAATACACAAAAGGCTATAAATATTATTAAATCTTTCTTTTCTACTTTTATTTTCATACACTTATCGTCCTCCAAAATTACTAACTTTATTATAGCATTAATAGTTTGAATTGTAAATGTTTTAGAATAAAAAAGAACATCTATTTTTCAAGATATTCTTTTATTTACTTAAGATTCACTTTCTTCATCATTCAAATAAAAATTAACCTTATAATTCATAATACCATTTTCTCTAAAAACATATCTATTACCATTCTTATCAATAACAGTATATATTCTCTTATCACCAACAGTCTCAAATAAGCATTTATCTGCATCAGTTGTAATTTTATCAAAATTATTATTAATATAACTTTTAAATTTTTCTAAAGAATAATTTTTCTTAGTAGTATCATCAAGTAATTTATAAGCTTCCTCTATATCATAATTTAACTTATTAACATAATCAGATAAATATAATACACAAATCTTCTCCTTAGTAATTAAATCAGATTTAATAGTCCTATTATTACTATTACTATCTATATTAATTTTCTTAATACTATCAATAATCTTTTTGTAATCATCTTTATCAGAAAGAGGGTATACAGCATAAGTAGAATTATCAAAATCTACTATTACAATTATTCTAAAATCATTATCAATAACATTAGTGGTATCAAAAGTCATTTCATTAAGTTTACCTTGAATATAATAAATATAATTATTTTTAACACTAACATATTCAATCTTATTTACTTCAACTGAAGTATCAATAGAATATTCTTTTAAATAATCAAATAAATTATTAATAGTTATTCCTTTGCTATCAATATAATCAGAATATAAAACATCATATAATTTACTAGCATTATAAGTAGAAGAATATTCCAAATAATTATTAACATAATTAGTTATTGTAAAAAAATTATTATATTCATCAACAACTTCTAATTTTTCACTATTACTTTTCCTATTTAAAAACAAAACTAATCCTGTTATCAAAGTACAAATTATAATTATTACTACAAAAGTTCTAATATCATCTTTTTTCATCTTATCTCCTTAATTACAACCATTATTAATATAAGTTATTAATTCATTAGCAAATTTTTGCCTATTACCAGCCTTACATGGTCCCTCTCCAGGTCTCTCAAAATTCATACAAAAATAATAAGTTGTATCATCAATAGTATGATTTTCCATTAAATAATTTCTTATTGTTGGATATCTATCGTTTAATTCATATAATAAGTATTCAACTTGTGAATTAATCTTATTCCAATCATTACCATAAGTAGATTTTAAATTATCTTTTCTTCCAAAACACCACTGTGCAATACCTACACAATCAATTTCATTAACTAAACTAGGATTAAATGCTGAATTTTCACCCTTAAGATTACCCATAATACCCGCTATTGAATTATTAGAGTAACCAGCATTCTTTAAAGATAAACAAACAGCTTGTTGATTATCATTACCTCCAACATATCCCTTATTATCTTTAGGTCTAGGATTCTCTTCAGAAACATAGTTAAGTCCATCTACTCTCTGACCATTTTTTCTTATTTCAAAATGTAAATGTGTTCCAGTAGAACGACCACTGTTTCCCATTTTTCCTATAACTTGTCCTTGACCAACTTGATCACCAGCACTAACCGTAATACTATTTTCATATAAATGTGCATATAAAGAAATATTACCATCAGCATGTTGAATCATGACATAATTACCATATCCACCACCGCAAGATAAATCATTACCTGATGATGAACAATTAACTTTATCATTCTTAGTAGGATAAATAACTGTACCACTTTGAACTGCTATAATATTTAAATTAGCCCCACCGTAAGAAGCAATATCCGTACCAGTATGATTACTTTTTTCTCCAGTGATGGGATGGATTCTACCGCCAAAATAAGAAGTAATAACAGTATCAACTGGATCTCCTCCAGCAAATAAGGCTCCACCTACACTAGTAGTTTCATTACTACCAATAGGCCACCAATAACTAGTTGAAGAACTAATATAAGAATAATTACTACTACCACTTCCTGTAGTTCCTTCAGCAATATCAATTAATCCAACATCCACAAATACCGAAAATAATACAACAAAAATTATTAAGAAAAAGAAACACGTAATAGCAACACCAATTATTATTAGTTTTATCTTTAACGGTAAACTTTTCCATAACATTTTTGTTTTACTATTTTCAGTTTCTTTTTCTTCCATAATTCTCACCACCTAATAGTAGTTATAAACCACCACCTGAGCCAAATGACTCTAATTCATCTTCAGTTACTATTACATTTATTTGCATTCTTCTATTACCACATACAAATAATGCTTCACCCTGACTAAATCTTTTTATTGACTCTTTTTCATTATCATTCAAATCTATTAACATAGCTAAGTCTTCTACTGCTTGTTTCTTTAATCCCATTACTAAATAATAAGATGAGTTGTCAAATATTGCTTTACCATGCATTAATATTCCATCTGCTACAAAGTCTGAAGGTTGTTGTGTAATTATAATAGTACCAGTATTATATTTTCTAGCTCTTCTTTGTACTTGAGCTAAGAATTCAGCACCAAGTTCATTTTTAGCTCCTAGTAAAACATGAGCCTCATCTACTGATAAAACGGTATTTACATTAGGATTTAAACATAATCCCCAAGCAAACTTTAATACATTAAATAATAAAGCATTTCTTATATTAGCATCAGAATTCATTAACTCTTTAATATTAAATACTAGAAAATCACTTTCTGTATTTATCGATGTATGTCCATTAAAGTAGTATTTTAATTCTCTAACTAATGGTCTTAATTTTAATTCTAATCTTTCCATTACATCTCTTTCATGAGTTTTCTCAGTCATAGATGTTAATTTACTAGTTACTGTTATATAGACATCACTAAATGTTGGATAATCTTTTGATGTAAACTTAGAAAAGTCTGAAGTAAATGTAATACCAAATCTAGCATAAGTATCTTGCACTACACCACTAAATAAAGCTAGTACATCTTCTTCAATATCAGGAGAATAATATTTCATAAATGCTTTTAAAGATTGTAATGTTTTATTTAAAACAGTATATCCTAAACCATTTCTAATCTCATTCTCATCAGCATCCATAATTACTTCAAGTGGATTTACCATTCCGTATTCTCCGCCTTTACCAAGATCTACAACATCACCGCCATACATCCTAGTCATTTCACTTATTTCACCTTCAGGATCTACTGCTACTATTTGGTAGCCATTTCGGATATGACTTCTAAGAATTAATTTAGCCGCTGTAGATTTACCACTACCTGATGTACCTAAAATAATCATATTAGCATTATTTCTATTGCTTTCTTTTTTTAATTGATACAAGAATTGATTAAATAATACTACACCACCAGAGAAATCTACACCAAGTAATGTTGATAATCCATCATCTTTAATACTATCAAAGATAAAAGGATACATAGCAGCCATTGTTGGTGATGGCATAGGAGTACCTATTCTATCCTCAATAGGCTGTTTTTCAAATATTGGAAGTATAGACTTAAGTACTCTCTCCTGTTCAAATCTTAATGGTACTGCTCTAAGTTCCATAGCATCCATATAATTTTTTATATTTACTTTCTTCATTTCAAGTTCTTCTCTAGTATTAGCAGTAACCATAATATGCATTTGAAAATCAAAGGTCTTAGCTTGTGAAGCAGTAAACTGTTGGATAAAATATTCTAAAGAGTCAACATCTTGTCTAATTCTTTCCTGAATAGTTCTATCCTTTTCTTGTTGATATCTACTTTTTAAATCAGATATCTCTTTATTTAACATCTTAGCAAGTACAGTAAATGGTACTGGTATATGTTTTATTACTAGTTTAACACCAGACATATTTGTTAAATTAGATAGATATCCTGGACCTATAAATCTAGGATAAGATATTACAGTAAGTATAGTTGCATACTTATCACTTATTACAAAATCAGAAGGATTAAATTGCAATCCTTTAGGAGCTAGTTCACTTTTAAAACTCATTACGAAATCACCGTCCCAAAATTAGTAGTCATTCCACTATTAAGAAAATTATCTAATATTATTCTTAAATCATCATTTGATACTTGTGTAGATTCAAGTCCAGCATTAGCTAGTCCAGTAACTAATGTTCTAAGTCTCTTTTGAATTAAATCATCATTCTTTTCTTTAAATAAAATATAATACTCAGTATCAGTAATATTATTATTCATGAAATCATTAGCCTTATCAATATCCTGATTAATTAGCTTTCTAACTGCTGGATTAGGAGTCTGATTATAAAGTAATTGTAATCTAGCCAAGTAATTATTTAAGTCTACTGGACGATCTGCTGATATAAGCCAAAACTCAAAATCAATCATATTATAAAAGTTTTTTAATGCTATTAATACATTATCCTGAGTACCTTGATCTAATATAAAGATATTTCTAGGTCTTATTTTAACACCTGTTACTTTCTTTTTATTATCAAGTATAATCATACCATTAGAAATATTTCTAATAGGTATCCAATCCTCAGTATACTTAGAATTACTTTTTGCTTTTGTCTTCGCTTCCAAATTCGCCATAAAAACACCAACCTCTCCATATATAATTTCTTCTTTCATTGTAGAATCTTAATATGCTTTGTATAGCACAAAGTACATTATGATAATTTGGTATCGGTACTACTAGTAAGCCAGTTATAGCTACTGGTAAACAAGATAGCATTACAACTAATGTACTTGATGACTGAGTTATCATTAATAATAATAATGATAACCCAGCACCAACACTAAACATTATTAAGTCTACTGGTCTAAAAATATTAAATATCAGTGTACCCCTCTTAGCATTAGCAGGTACTAAATATCCATTCACTATGTATCACACTCCCTAAAATTATTCGCCTACATCATCACCATTAGAATATTCTCTTTCAGCAAATGCACTATGTGATGCCAATTCACTTTCATGCAAATTATTATGTGGTGATCTAGCATCTTCTCTTCTTTGTTTTTCTTTTCTTCTTTCTTCTTCAGTAAAAGTAGGAGGATTTTTTTCTTTATTTGCTTTTTTCATTTCTTCAATGTTCTTAAGTATTTCTTCTTTGCTTCTACCAGAACTGCTATCAAATTGCATATCATGATAATAATTATATGCATCTTCTCTTCTAGCATCTTTTGCATATATCTTTCTTATGTTTTCATGATCTTGCTTAGCAGCTTCTAAACGACCATTTGCCGCTTTAGCATTAGCTACAGCACTCTTGTACTCTTCACTTTCAACAGTTAATTTACCCCTTGCAAGCTTTGCTTGTACTTCTGCTAATTCTGCATCATACCTCTTTGTTAATTTCTTAGCGTCAGCAACTTTTTGCCATGATTCAGCATATGCTGAATTTTGAAATACACCTGCTCTCAATTTACCATTTTCGTCCTTAATTTCATGATCAGGAAACATATTATAATATTCTTCTCCTTCACGATATAATTGATCTCTCTCCATTCTAGCAACTGCTCCTGCTCTTTCATTTTTAATTGCTTCCGCACGTCCAGGAGTCAATTTATCAATTTTTTCTTGTAATTTAGTTCTAGGTTTGGGTAATCCATATTTTTTTCTATCAATTGCTCCAATACCGGCTGTTGCGATAGATTTTCCTAGTTTTAATCCCCAACCAATAGGAGTAGCTTTATATGCCATTTTCATAGTATCTTTAAATGCCTTACCACTTAAATCAAAACTAAATCCTGCTGCGCCACCAAGAGATGGAAATATTTCTTTTAATAAATTAGGAACTTTTTTAACAAACATTAATGTTGCAATTATCATAATACATGTAACGTACACATTATAAAATGTACCTTCTTCATATATAGCCTTTATTCCAATATCAGATGTTAAAACATTAATAATAAATACAGCAAAATATACTATTGCAATTCTTAAGAAAAAGTCTAAAAATGTTGTAACACATTGTGTCCCCCATTTTTTCAAATTATCTTCACCTTTTGGAGTAATATACATTATAATCGGTATTGGAGCAATAACTTGAAGATATGCTAATTGTATAGTTCTAATTCCAACTTGAAATGTAAACATAAATCCTAAATATAAGCAAATAATTCCAGTTATAGCAGCCACCAAACCATCACCATCAAATTGCATAATATAATTTTCCTCATTATCCTTATTTTTTTTAACTATCTCTCCAACAGAATCATTATCAGATTCATACTTTGCTTTACTATTTAAGCAAATATTTGCATCAGTGTTACTTAATCCATATTCTTTAATTTGATCTTTTAATTTTTCATTATTTTTTCCTAATAACTCTCTACATAAATTATAAACTGATGTATCTCCGCTAGTTGGAGCTTCAGGATTAATTCTATAAAATGTAGAAAATACAGTAGAACTAAAATCAGAACCAAATTCAGACATTGAAGAGTTTTGCTCGTTACTAGCAAATTTCTTTCCCAAAATTACTTTTTCTAATATTTGAGAATCTAAAATTTGACTTTGAATATCAAATGCAGCTTTAAATAAATATCTTGTACTACCAAGTAAGATAATTACAATAACAACTTTTTTAATAACTGTTTGAGCACCCTTATTTTTATCTGTCATCATATTCGGATCAACAATATATTGTACAAAAGCAAAAGTTACTCTAAAAATCATAAATATTCCAATAATAAGACCAATTTTTCTAAAAATCGGATCTAAAATATCATTATTTAATATATTTGCTCTTCCTAAATTATAAAACACTTCAAAACAAAATGAAATTAAATTATAAACTATTTCACACAAAGACAACATTAAACCTCTCAAGGCATCTCTTGCTGTAGAAACTATACTTAATATTTGCATTATATCATCTCCTATTTCAAACATGTATCAGGATTAATCCAATTCCATACATCATTAGCAACATCCAATAAAAGATTTACTAAAATAGGTGCCAAAAACACTAACACTGCTGCAATAATTCTCTTAATAAATGTTTCTCTTTTCTTTTTCATATCATCTTCTTTTGAAGAAAATAAAGCAGTTGCAAAATCAATGATTCCAAAAACTATCAACAAAATAGGAACAGCTATTCTCATCCATTTCATAAGAGTATTAATTAATTTTCTTCCTTCGCTACCAATCAAATCTTCACAGTTGTTAATAACAACTTCATTATCACTGTCACCATTTTCTTTCTCTTCTATCAATTTATAAATCTTATCTTGATATTTATCATTATCAGAAGTATCAGAAATATCTACACCATCACTCGATAATGTATATTCAAATATAGAACTAGAACCAAAATCATTTCTAAATTTTGAATAATTATAATATATATATTTAGGACACCCAGTCTCACCAGTTTTTCTTTTTTCATATTCTTTTAATAATTCTTTTAATTTAATTTTCATTTTAATATTATCATCAGGTAAATTGTTATTTATAAAAAATTTCATTATACTGTTGTTAAAATATAAATTTATATATCCTAATGAAGTATTATTATTTACAGCCATTTGTTTATATTCACATCTTGCTAACCAATTTACTTTTTCACAACTTTCTTTATCAGAACAATCAAAAACACATTTTTTTTCTTTTTTTATATCAGAGTTTAGTTCCCATTCACCATTAGGACATTGTCTTGATGGTTTTTCACCCCACGAAACTTCGCCTAAAGACAAGCAAGTATAACATCCTGAATCATCTGCCTCTACTTTCCCAACATATAAAGCAAAACTAAATATAGCTATAATTAATAATAATATTTTCTTCTTCATAATTTTTCACTCCGTTCATTAGACATAAGAATTCACTATAATTAAATTATAGCATATAAAATAAAAAAAAGAAATCATTTTTTTGTGATTTCTTTTATATGTTCATTATTTTTTTATTTGTTGCCAACATTTAGCCCATGAACTAGTGTCTGAGCCTTCAATACCAATTTTAGTAATTGCTCCCATAACTATTTGGACAATCCATACTACACAGAATACAAGTACGGCATATAGAAATCTGTTTAAAAGTGATTTTTTTGCTTTTTTTACTTCATCCTCTTTGCTTGAAATAACTGCCTTACCTAAATCAATTGATCCTAATACGATTAATAATATAGGTACTCCTATCCAAATAATATTGATTACTATTCCAACAACGTTCCATATTGGAGCGAATTCTGGATCTGTACAAATATCTATCATAAACATATAGTTCCCTCCTTAAATATACTTATATAATACACTATATTTATGGAAAAGTCAATTGTTTTGACTTTTCTTTACATAGTTTTGGTTATCTTGACTTTGTTTTTGCTTCTAATTTTTCATTTTGAATATTTAAAAGTCTATCTTTTTTCTTGTTTTCTTATTCTATATTCCATTAAAAAATAGTATTTCTACTATTTAAACTTTAAGAAATCAAATATACTTTTCTTCTTCTCTTGTTCTTCTTCTTTCTTAATATAACCTAATTTCTCTAATAAAGGTAATAATATATCACTATTATCTTTTTTATCATTTAAAGGAGGTATATTATAAAATACTTTAATACCAGTCTCTACCTCAAAATCAGCTTGTTCTGATTTTGATAAAACACTCTTATTTAGTACTACCATCTTACCTTTAATATCATTAATTAGTTTAGGATTAAGCATAGCTAATTTATTTAGTTTAAGTATGGATGGTTCTACTAAATATAATACATCAGTACATAGATAATCTTTATTAGATTTATTTAAATCTAATAAGAATATATCTATACTATTATACTTATTTATTATATTATTTATTTCATCATCTTTTACTGTTAATGTATCTTTGTCTTTAAAATAAGTTAAATCTCTTTTATCTACTTCTAAAGCCATTACACTATAGTAACTACTTAATACTTTTTTTAACATATATATTAGTGAAGTTGCTCCTGCTGAATCAGTAATATTTTTTATTCCTATTATTCTTTTGTTGGAAACTGAATGAGAGGAGTCAGTGGTGGTATTATTATTTTCACCTGTATCAATTTTTTGTAAATAAGCTACATCACGATATATATTTGGATTAGTATATAGATACATCAAATTATTTTGATCTTTGGTAAAATTATAAATACCCATATTAACTAATTTAGCTAAAAATGGTTCAGAATCACTTATACTATCATCTTTATCTAATAATAATATTACTTTATCCATATCTATACTCATTGATAGTTTTTGTAAATTAGTTAAATCTTTATAATCTTTAATAGCAGTTATATCTAAAAACATTTTATTAAAGAAAAAGTTTTTAAACTGAGATATTATTTCATCAACAGTATATTCTCCTTCTAACTTTTTTGATACTTCAATATCTAATTCATTTAATACACTACTATATTTATTTGATATGACTGTATCCATTAGTTATTTATCCTTTCTATACGACGTGTTTCACCATTTACTGGTATAGTAAACTTTAATTTCATGAATGGAAATTCAATATATACAAACGTCCTTACTTTATAGTAGCTACTCTCAATACCATCAATAGAACTATCTTGATCTATCTTAGCTATACAATAACCTCTATCCGTATTTATATAATCATAGCCTTCACAATTACTTTTACCAATATCGTTAACACGATAAGAAACACTTTGCAAATAACTATTTATTTGCCCAAATACTCCTGATGTAATACCTTGTAAATTACTACTACTTTCCATTTCTTGTATACCTTCATTCTGCTCTATAATATCTATTACCTTATTCTTAACCCTAAATGCTCTTGCATAGTTAAAAGCTACTGCTACGAAAACAATATAAACTGCTAAAAATATTAATAATACATATATCATAAATGTTCCACCAACTGAATCTCTCATTATTTATCACCTACTTTTATTTTTTTATCCTACTCTGGGCCTGTTTTTTCTCCAGCATCTGGTTTTGCAATATTGCTTTGGAAAAAGTCATTAATCCAATTTCTTGCAGGACCATTTGAACTAAATAACCATGTTCCTACACCTACTAATAGTGCTAAAATTACTATAGTAATAACTGTCATTGAAACTTCACCTGTTGCTTCTTTCATTACTTCTCACCTTCTTTCTTTATTATATTTTTTTATTCTTTTTTATATATTCCAAATATTATACAGTTGAAACTAGTATAAATATTGAAATCAATAATAACACAAGAGAACATCCACCAGTAACAACCATCATTACAAGTGTTTTCTTCTCCATAGTACCAAGTCTTGCTTGATATTTCATTTCTCTAGCTTTAGCTTGAAGAGATGATACTGATTTAGAAAATGATACTAATTGTTGATGTTTCTTTTCTTGCTCTCCAAGTCCTAATCTATATAATAATCTCATCATTCTCATTGAATCTCTTACTGGATATTCTTTAGCAAAATCCATATAAGGATCTATTGATGAATCACCAGACTCTATCTTTGCAATCATTCTTTTTAATCCTGGCTTAAATACTTCAGGAGCATCATCAATACTCTTAGCAATAGCTACTGGTACTGTATAATGATGTATTAATACTTCTAATGTCTTTAAATAATATGGTAATAGTGAATCTATATAATTTAGATGCTGTTTATACCATCTTCTTAAACTTAAATATTGACTCTTAAATACCAAGAAGCCTACTACTAAAGCTGCTATTACAGATAAGTAACTAAGTTGTGATAAGAATAAAAATACTAAAGCAATAGTAACAAGTACTCCATTTCTTACTCTCTTCATAAATACTTCATTTGGATCATATACTCTATCACCATATTTAGCTATTAAAAGAAAATCATAATCCTTTTCTTTTAATATACCTGTAAGTTTACTATCAGAGCCAAACATTCCCGTAGTACTAATTTTATTATTAACAATAAAAATGTAAAATACTATTACTGCTATTATAAGCATCTCTATATACATTACTCAGCACCTACATTCTCGTTGTAATATTTTTCTCCATTAAGAAGAAACCAACTATTTATTATTACTACACCATGAACAAATATTCTAATAAATACATTGTCTATCATAGCAATATAAGTCTCTTGTCCTATTAACAGCTGTATTAAAGCGACCATTCCATATAATGAAACACCAAAAATAACAAATTGCTTATGAAAAGCTGCTCTATCAGTTCTATCTCTATAAACACCTTCAACTAATATATCAATATCCGATAACATATTTTCAAAAGTCTCCTCAGTATCTTTAGCACCTTCTTTAGTTACCTGTAAAAATAGTTGATGCATATTCTTTACCATATAATAAGGGTATTTAGTATCCATATATTTAATAGAATCATATACATCCCCCTTTTCATATGATAAAGCAATCATAGTCTTTACATCAGATAATAAAGGATCCTCTAAAATACCTGATTCTACTACTCCTTCAAGAGACTTAACAAAAGCCTGCGTAGTAGCAAATTCCATTATAGTATTAGTACAATATACTTGAACTTGTTCAAATATATATTCACTATATTGTCTTTTACATCTCAAATAAGTAATATAAGGTATAAAAGAAACTGCAATTATAATATAAATGACTGATATAAATAAATTATAAAAGTATAAATAACTAATACCACCAGCTAAACCAGCAAAAGCTAGTATTTGAAACAAATATTGTCTAGGTGTATATTCTAATCCTAATTCCTTAACCTTTTCTCTCATCATTTTAAAAGAATAAGGTTCAATTTTACGGTATGTATTTATAGCTTGTTCAGAAATAAATTTATATACCGACTCACCTTGCTTAGTACGATATGAAACTATAAATATTATTATTATTCCAATTATGATTATTTCCATTATATCACCTACCTAACTATTATTTATATTATTTATATTTACTGGTCTTGGTATATTTTGACCTCCATAAATATTAGGTATATTTTGCGAATATACTATATTACTTTGATTATTATAATTCGGTATATTATTTAATACTTGTTTATTACTCTGCACAACATTACCACTATTAGTAGTACCTACTTCATTATTCACATTTCTATATGTACTATTATCTACAATAAAATCATTATTATCATTACTAATATTATCACTTTTAACTTCCCTAAATTCCTCTTTAACTAAGATATCCTGTGGCATAATCACTCCCTGACTCTCTAAATAACCTATCAAATATTTAGAAGGATTAGCATAAGTCTCATGTCCATCAGGTGTCTTCTTATATAAAATCTTATATTCAGCTTTATTATCCTCGGTAACATAAAATTCTACTACCTCAGATACTTCACGATGAAATCTTTTATATTTTTGACTATAATATCCTTTGATATGAACTCCTAATTGTACATATCTATGAATAGTTGTTAAAAATTGGTCTACGTCTTGATTTGTTTCTAATAAGCTGTACATTCTACTTGGAATTGATTCTGCTTTGTCAGCATGTATAGTAGATAAAATATTATGTCCAGAAGAAATACTATTTCTAACAGCCATTACTGCTTCGGCACTTCTAACCTCAGATAGTAGTATCCATCTAGGATTCTGTCTCATACAAGTAACTAATACATCAGAATAAGAAGCAATATTATTAGTCTTCATTGCTACTATATCTCTATGAGGAAATATTTTATCGAGGTGTAGTTCTAAGGTATCTTCTATTGTTATTATTTTTTCATTTTCTTTTGTGTGAGCAGCTAAATATTTAATAAACTCAGTTTTACCTGAACCAGTTTCACCACTAACTATAATGTTACAATGTCCTTCAACACATTTTAGTAAGAAATCATGTATATTAAGTCTAATATAATCTTCTGCTATTATCTTATCTTTTTGTAATCTTATTTTAGCAGGAGTTTTTCTTATTAATACCGCTATTCCATTCTTAGCAATAGAATCGTGTACAAAGTTCATTCTTAATTCAGCAGATTCTGCATCAAGAAAAGGATTAGCCATATTAAAAGATTTACCCATAGAGTTAGCACACTGGAAAGCTATTTTTTCCATTAATTGATTATTGATTCCAGTGTTTTCTACTCTATATACTCCTTGTGACAATGTCTTTAACCAAACTTGTCCATTATTACTATAAGATATATCTGTAACATCATCATTTTCTAGAAAAGGTTTAATAGGGCCAAAGTCTATTTGGGTAAAAGCCTCATCCATACTTTAACCTCCTTTTTATTTATTCAACTTATTGATTAGTTTTATTATCAGTACTATTTTGATCATTCTTCTCTGCTACTTTATCAGTAATATCAGGTAAATCATCAACTGATACAAATACAGTCTTAGAATTAATAAATTCTTCAATATCATGGCTACTTACTTTAACAGTATCTTTCTCAGTTAAAGTTTCAGTATTTGGTATTAATATTAATTCTACATCATAGTCATCTAAGTATAATGCTTTTCTTAATAGTAAATGGGTTTCTTCAGGAACTGCAAATAGCATGTATGCTGGAGTCCTTGTTTCATCACTATTTTCAAATACATGTTGTCCAGATGAATCTTTAACATCTAGTACTTCAATATTACTTATGAATTTTCCAAACATTACCTCACCATTATCATTTAATGATTTATAATAAATATTAATATGACTACCTGGTGCCATTGAATTTGCATAAGTAGATGCTATGGTAACTGGATAGTTTATTACTGTATAGCCTTCTGGAACATCGGCAAATGCTGAATCCGGTAATTCATCTCCTGATACTACTAAATCAGAATAGAATAAACTGCCTTTTGCTATTATAGTGTTATAATTGGAATATTTTCCTACTATACTATTTATATTAGTATAATAGTTACCTACTAAGAATGACTTAGGTACATTCATAGTTCCAATCATATCTTTCTTTATGTATGTTCTAGGTTGTATAGTTTCCCTTGCATAAGGTACTTGTACTAATTCCACCTTCGAATTAATACGATAATTGTAACCGATATATAGTACTACTAAACATACTATAATACCTAATATGGTAACAGTATTCTTGTTACCAAGAAATTTTTTCATTGAAGCTTTTAAGTTATTCATAATTTTCCTCCTTTTTATTTTCTTTAACTTAATTTATATTTATATTCTTCATATTTCCAAGTTGTTATATATTTAATAATTGCATAATCCTTACTACCACTACTAATACTATTAATAGATATTTTATATTCATCTTGCTTACTTATCTTTATACTATTTCTATTATACATGTTTTTTTCTATGTTTGCAAGAGTTAAAAAGTAATCATAATCATTATTAGCATTTTTAAAATATATATCCCTTTGTAATATAGCAGTATTAAGTTCTCCTTGTGTCAAATTACTAGCATCTTGATATTCAACATTTGACAAAGTAACATTCTTAATCTTACCCGAAACTAATTCGTCAGGTAAATTTAACTCTAATGTCGTATCATATTTACCAGTAGCATTACTCTTCTTAACTATTGAATAATAAGTCATCTTCTTTTCTTTTTCTTCATAAGGATTGTCTATTTTCGTTATAGCTTTACCATTATCATCCTTACCAACATATTCAAATATACCAGTCAATTGATTTAATACCTTATAGTCACCACTAGTATTATATATCTTATAATTATCTATTCCTGTATCAATTCTAACAGATACCTTAGGTGGTTCTTCCATAACATCAAAAAACTTTATAGTGTACTTAGTTCCAATAATCAATGTCGATTCAGCAAACCTTCTAGTAAAGTTTTCTACAAATTTTTCTCTTACTATTTTTAAATTACCTGTTTCTCTATAGTATGATATATCTATTGAATCGACCATAGCGGCTTCAGTGATTTCTTTTAATAAATAATAATCGTTTTCATTAGTAGTAGTTAATTGTTGAAATAATAATATTATTGAAACTCCTATTATTCCTAATATCATAACCCCTACTGTTACTGTAGACCATTTCATGAATTATCACCTACTATGTTATTTCTTTTCTTATCAAAATATTTATCAATAAATGAACTTTCTCCATCATCCATAGTTTTCCAATCAAAATAGCCACCTTTATTAAGTTCATCTTTATTATATTTCTTAATCTCACTAGTCTTTTGACTATCTAAAGTAATAGAATATTGCTCTCTATCATAAGAGCTTTCAAGTCTTTCTTTATTTTTAGTATTATTATACCAATCATACCAATTCATTCCTGGATTTCTATTAGGAAATGGATTATTTAAATCAATTGGTCTATATATAAAAATATATTTAAATTTATCTTTATTCTTTGTGGGTTGTCCATACAATGGATATAAGTCAATTGCACAATTACTACTTGCACCATTTAAAGTAGTCTCCCATTTACCAGTCCATGCTGTACCTTTATTTTTACTATCCGCTATAACAGAAGATTCCTTAAGTCTATCCATACCATAAATAGTAGCAGTAATTTCATATTTATTTTTAGTATTCCAAGTTAAGGGTGTATAATATTTATTGTTTAAGCCAAGATTATTATCCGTGGTTTTATAAGTAACATTACCAGTATAATTTTCTACTACTGAATTAGGTAAATAAACAACACACATAGTAGTAAGTGTATCACCTTCATTAAAACTACCAGTTTCTTGACACTTTATATTCTGTCTAAAATAATCATCAGGTATACTCTCATTACCAAACTTAACATTCTTTAAACCAAAATTATTTACAAAATTATCTTTTAACTTATTTTTCATTTCACTAGTAATATCACTAATACTACCCTTATATAATTTAATTAAATTCCATGATATAGTATTATAATATATTATTCCAAATTTAAATCCTCCACCTGCATAAGTAGTATCAGGAGTTAAAATAGTAGTAATAGAACCACTTTGTGATACCTTAACATTAGCTTTAGCTTTAACTTCTCCATTAGAAGCATTAGCCTTAACTGTTAATTCATCACAAGTACTTGAAAAAGTTTGGCTAGATTTGTTACAACTAGCACTAATACTAGGACTAGTTGGAGTACACTTCTTATCATTATATACTCTAATCACAAACTCACCATTAGGTATAACCCATGAAGCTTGAACAACCATATCCTTAGCATCTCCAGGATAACGTTTTCTAGTAGCAACATTATCCCAAGTATTACTAACTCTTACAACATATTTACCAGGAGAATGGGTTGTTGTACCAGACATCAAAGTATAACTATTAACACTTGAACTCATATAACCATTAACAAAACTAGCACCAGTATAAGACGAAATCTTATAACTTTGGCCCTGAACTGCATCACTCCATGAACAAGGCTTACAACTACTATAATCTTTTCTAACCGCAGTACAATTACACTTATTACCATTAGCATCTTCAACAACATAATCCCCATTAACATCAGTAAAAATACCCTCAGGAACTATCATTCTCAAATATTCACCAGAATTATTTTTTTCAATTTCTACATAATCACTATTATTCTTAGGTTTAACAGCTTTATTTATTGAAATTACATTCCAATTAGAATATTCTTTACCATATTTTTCTTTATAATCTTGATTAGTAACTGCTAATTGAAATCTAATTCTTTCTCCATCATCAACTTCCCATGAAGAAGTATCAAATGTTATAGAAAAGCCTATATCTTGATATAAACACTGACTAGCTTTTTTTCCATCTTCACATTTATTATTCCAAACAAGATCAACAAGTGGTTTAGGAATATTTCTACCATTATATACATTAGTACATTCACTTTTTGAATTTTGAAAAAAGTATTGTTGACAATAAAAATTATAATTTCTAGGAGTATTAGAACCATTAACTTCCACCGCATTACCAACTTGATTTCCATTTTCATCTATAGCCCTAATTTTAATTTTTTGTCCACCACCAGTTTTTTTAATAGTACTATCACCACCATTATATTCAGTATAGTTTTGTGTACAACTGATAAAAGCCCAACCTTTAATAGTTATCTTTTCATTGTTAATATTAAAATCAGTAATATCATAACGTACCTCACCACAAGAACCAGCTTCCGCTAGTACAACATCAGAAGACAAAAAGACTAAAGTAAATATAAATAAACATAAAATTATTCTTTTTCTTACTCTATTCATAAAAAACTCCTCCATATCAACCTATTAACTTAAAACTCCTCTATTTTTTTTCTTTCTAATAACTAATACTATTATTAAAATAAATAGTACACAAACTAAGCCACCTACTATATATATAACATTACTTTTAATATAATCAAGTATAGTATCAAAAAAACTACTTTTTTGAACTTGCTTATTATCACTATTATTATCAATATTATATGTTTTTCTATAGTGTTCTACTCTTTCTTTAAAACTATCATAACTAACCTCATATTCATAATATTTACCACATAAAGGAAATTTTTCACCATCAATATTTTTACATAAAGGATCCAAAGAATAAATATTAAATTTAGGTAATCTAAAAGTAATAGTATCAATTACATTATTACATTTATCCGAATATATTTTTATAGTCCATTTTCCATTACTTAATATTTGAGTAATTTTACCATCAGTTGGAACAAGTTTATAGTTTAATCCATCATCAAACATAATATAATAATTATTAGGTATATTAATAATATTCACATTAAATCTATTATAATCCTTTTCTCCATCATCAGTTTCAAAATCATCTATATGTTCATATTCAACTTTTACTTTATTTACCTCTTTTTTTAAATCAGCAATTTCTTCATTGCTACAATCAGCTTTACAAATAGGAATACTAAAAAAAATTATAGTTATCATAATAAATTGACATAGTCTCTTACTCATATCATTTCACCCTTGCTCTATTCTATAATTGATTATATCATTTTTTTACTTAATTTAAAAGAAGTTTTTGCATTTTTTATAAAAAAGTGATATTATTATTTTGGTGATGTTATGAAAAATAAAAAAAATATAATTATGATTATTGTAATTTGTTTACTTGGTGTAGGAATAGGATATTTATTATTTAATAGTAGTGATAATGGTTTAGTTGAACTGAATTATAATGAATTAACAACTAAAATTGAGAATAAAGAAGATTTCGTAGTTTGTATTTCTCGTACTACTTGTTCTCATTGTAATGATTATAAACCTAAACTTAGAAAAGTAGCTAATAAATATAAAATTAATATTTACTATACTGATATTGATAAGTATAATAAAACTGACTTAGAAAAATTTAATAAGTTAATTAGTTTTGATGGTGGTACTCCTGTTACTATATTTGTTAAAAATGGAGAGGAAAAAACGACCGCTATTAGAATTGAAGGAGATGTATCCACTGATAAAATTATTGATAAATTAAAAAAGAATGGCTTTATTGATTAAGGCCATCTTCTTTTTTTAGATAATCTTCTCCTTTAAAAGGATCACTTCTTAATAAATTCGGAAAATTTTGTTGTCTTAATGCTTCATATGTTATTAATGCTACGCAGTTAGATAGGTTTAATGCCCTAATATTCTCACTGGTTGGTATTCTATAGCATTTATCTAAATTATTATGAAGTATTTCTTTTGGTATCCCTGTACTTTCTTTTCCAAATATTAAATAATAATTTTTATTTTTATCAGAAAAATCTATCTCACTATATGCTTTTGTTCCATATCTAGTAAAATAATAATATTCCCCTTCATTTTTATTTTTAAAATCATCAAAATCTATATATCTTTGGTAATGTACTTTATCTATATAATTTACTCCACTTCTTTTTATTCTTTTTTCATCCATTACAAATCCAAGTGGTTCTATTAAATGTAAATAACTATTTGTACCAGCACATGTTCTCATTATATTTCCTGTATTTTCTGGTATTTCTGGTTCATACAAAACTACATTAATCATTTATTACATCTTCCTTTTCTAGGTATTTTTCTAACAATTTAATGTTATATTTATTTTCTTTTATATTATAAGAACTTGATATTTTTCCATCTTTTATTATTACTATTGTAGGAACTTCAGTCATTTCCTTACCATATTTTTTATTTATTTCTTTTACTATGTTGTTTTCTTTTAACTCTTCAGTTAAATCTAAATACAATATTTTATTATTCAAATTATTTTTATTTATAATATTTTTAAATTTATTTTCAAATAATCTTATACTCTCATCATTTAATTTTGATACATATATAATTGCATCTTTATTTTCTACTAAGTAATTATTTAATTCATTATAATTAATTACTAACAAATAATCATCAAGAATTGGTGTTTGTAACTTGCTTTTTTCATAGGTGTTTTTCCACAGAAAAAAATAAATTACTACTACTATTGTTAATATTAATACTATTGATAATAATATATAATTTTTTAATGGTATTTCTTTTTCTTTTTTCATTTGGTACCTCCTTTTATATTGTATCATATTTTTTTTGTTTTTCAAGAAATTATATGATTTTTTTTTAATTATATGCTATAATATTGTTGCTTATTCGAGGTGAGGAAATGAAAAAAAACTATAGTGCTATGTGTGAAAATATTTTAAATAATTTAAATGATAAAAAGAAACTACTATTACATAGTTGTTGTGGACCTTGTAGTAGTTATGTAATTAGTTATTTAACAAAATACTTTGATATTACTATTCTTTATTATAATCCAAATATTTTTCCATATGATGAATATCTAAAAAGAAAAGAAGAACAAATAAAGTTAATTAATGAAATTGATAAAGTTAATTGTGTTGATATTATTGATTGTGACTATGATAATGATTATTATAATGAATGCATTAAAGGATTAGAAAAGGAACCTGAAAGAGGTAATAGATGTAAAATCTGCTATTACTTAAGAATGGAAAAAACGGCTATCTTAGCTAAAGAGAACGATTATGATTTCTTTTGTACTACTTTATCAGTAAGTCCTTACAAAAACGCCGAATGGATTAATAATTATGGAAAAGAACTTGAAAATAAATATAATGTTAAATGGTTATATTCTGACTTCAAAAAAAAGGATGGATATAAATCATCCATCTTATTATCTAATAAATATAATTTGTATAGACAAAACTATTGTGGTTGTATATATTCTAAACCCCAGTAGTTTTTTTCTGAATTAATATGTATGCAACTACTACTACAGCTATTGCTAACAATATACATATTGTACCAATAATGATATATTTTACATTAGCTTTTCCTTTGTTATTTAATTTTGCTACATTAGGTTGTCCAGCTATAGGTACTGTTCCAGTAATACTTGCTAAACTTGGATCTGAAACGATTGCTAATTTTTCTGCTTGTGGATTTGGCATATTATTTTCTGGTAATACATTATTAACATTATTATTAATACTATTATTTGCCAAATTGTTATTTAATGTATTAGCAGGCATTTCTTCAGTAGTGTTAGGAATTACATTTGTTGCTTGGCTATTATTATTTACTACTGGTGGTATTGGTTCAACAACAGGTGTCTCATTTACCATTGGTTCCTCAGCTTTTACTTCTGGTGATGATGTATTTTCATTTTCTGCAGAAGTAAAAATAGGTACAGTACTAACTGCTTGTTCAACTGGTTGTACCACTTCATTACTTGATGGAATTTCCCAAGTTGGCACCTCTGATGTCTTTAATACTGGTTCTTCAACTTTTAAATTAGTATTATAAAAAACTTCTGCTAATGCTACTAGTTCTTTACTAGTTATTGCTATAGAACAGTTATTATAATACTCTTGCTCACCTAATGTTGGAATATCATTACTTAATAATAACGCATATTTTTCTGTTAAACTACTTAATAGTTTATCTGCCGGCTCACCTTTTTGATTATTAGTTGGAATTAAAATAACAATATTATATACAATTTCACTTAATTTTGCTTTCTCTTCCGGCATAATATTATCAATAAAATATTTACCTTCTGAATTTAAAATTAATCTAGATACAAAAATTTGTTTATTTTCTTCATTTTCATCAATGAAATATACTAAATAATCTTTGTTATTAAAATTAAACTTTACTAAACTAGATGCCTGCATTTGAGTATTATTATTTTTATTCATAATTATAAAATTTTTATTCATAAAAAAGTCCTCCTTGATTATATTAATGATAGCCACTATCATTTATTCTGAAGTAAGTATATCACATTTTTTTTACTCTTACAAGCATTATTTGAAATTAAAATTAATTTTTATCATTTAATTTTTTTACTTTGGTCAAAGTATTTCTATTTAATTCTTTACTTTTAATTAATTTTTCTTTAATTAAATACACTTTATTTTTATTATCAATTATATTTTTTTCAATTAATTCAATTTTTTTGTAGGCTTTATTATATTCTTTAAAACTATATGATAGAAAGTAATCTTTAAATTCTTTCTTTAGTTTCTGAACATCTTCTAATGCTAAATCAATATTATAATTCAAACTATCTATATCATATATTTTGTTATTGATTTCACTTTCATAGTTACCTAATGAATAGATTATTTTTTCTTGTTTTTCATAATGCATATTTTTTAACATGTTATGTAATAGTTTTCTAGTTGCTACTGTTCTAGCACCAATACCTGGTAATATTCCACGCAGTGGTGTAAGTGAAAGCAGCCAAATATATCTTAAACTTGATGTTAAAAAACCATTCATTCCTTTTAACTTACTTTCAACATACTTTCTTTCGCTTATTTTATCTACTTTTTTTGATAATTCTTCAAGATAATTGTTGTTTTTTTCTATTATTAAATTACAACAATTTTCTACTTCCTCTAAATTTACTATTTTGTTTTTTGCATCTTTATATTTTTTATCTCTTGCAGATAATTCTTGAACTCTTTTATTACTTATTTCTTTCATTTTTTCTGTTTTTTCAACTAGATCATCTAAGTTTTTATAAAGATATTTATACTCTTCTAATAATTTTATTTTCTTAGGGATTTTATTAATTTCTTCTTTTTGTAAAGTTTTTCTATAATTTATTATATCATCAATTAATAAACTATCATCTAGTAACAATGGTTCTTCAATTAGATTATTATTTTTTAATAATTTATATTCTTTATTAATCTTTTCTAGTTTTTTTAATAATGTATTTATCTTGTTATTAATATCAATTGCTTTTAAATATATACTATTATCATCCTCATATTTATTTAGTATATATTCTTCACTTTCTACTATTTCACATTCATTTTTTAATCTTTCTAGTTCTTTTCCAAATTTTAATAAAATTTTATTTTCTAATTTATTATCATTTACTATTTGTTTATTATCTTTATAATGTACTTTAATATCATTTGTTTTAAGTTCTTTATTTGTTGCTATTTTTTTTGAATTACCTTTTTTAACATAAATATTATTTTTTTCTTCTAGTGACACATTATTGCTTTTTGTATAGCTAATAGAATTACTTATATTATTATCATCATTTTTTTCATATGTCTGACTTTTAATACCTAGTTTTTCTATACCTTTTCCAATAATTCCTAAAATTAAAAAAGGAGAAAATAGTACTATTTTTATAGAACTATCATCATTTTTTGCTTTTATTTCTTCATTATTCTCTTTTATCTTTTTTCTTTTATTTTTATATGAATACTTTCTTTCTCTAAATCTTTCTCTGATTTCGTTTGCCATGAAAATCACCATTGTTATTATAACATAGAAGCAAGAAAAGAAAAAGCCCAAATATCTCTAATTAGGGATATTTGGACATAAAAAAATATTGGCAACGACCTATTTTAGCAACTAATCACTATCTTCGGCGCTGAAGTGCTTAACTTCTGTGTTCGGTATGGGAACAGGTGAACCACTTCGCAATTATCACCAATATATTTTTAACAATATTTATTTTAATAGTTCTCTGAAAACATGATAATGTGGTTAATCAAATTAAATAATTTTGGGATTAAATCCTCAATCTATTAGTACTAGTCCGCTCAATGTATCACTACACTTCCACTTCTAGCCTATCTACCAGTTAGTCTTTCTGGGATTTTACTTGTTAAACAATGGGAAAACTCATCTTGGAGAGGGCTTCACG